>ULMD01055472.1_pt1 | contig 12826 bp, 5 predicted proteins | sample 1951561 | NCBI WGS metagenome assembly ULMD01 (sample SAMEA4835541, study PRJEB28245) | human gut metagenome | biome: gut microbiome; material: fecal sample | place: Denmark | collected 2008
CATTCCATGAAAATTATGTTTATGCCAAATGGTAACTTCATTTACATACTGAGGTAAAGGTCGTTACATGCCGAGGTAAAGAGCGTTACAATATGGGGTAAAGGTTGTTACATCCTGCGGTAAATGCTTTTACATCCTAGGGTAAATAGTAGGTAAATGTAATGTGTTGATAGAAAAGTAGTAAGTATATGTTCGTTTTCCTCCGATCAAAAAGATAATTCTCCTAACGGGTTATTAAATGTTTATTGCTAACTTTGCTATATGATATTTAGTGCAACGAATGAAAAACATAATAGAGTGTGACTGATGAATGATAAAATAGGAAATACTTTCAGTGATATCTATGCCTTTTATTATAAGAAATCTTTTTTCTTTGCAAAGTCTTATGTTCACGATGATTTGGCAGCTGAAGACATCGCTTCCGAGTCATTGATAAGGCTGTGGGAGAAGCTGAAAATAGAAGCGATAGATTATGTGGAACCCCTTCTACTTACTATCCTGAAGAATAAAGCTCTGGATTATCTGAAACATGAGGAGGTGAAACGCACAGCTTTTGAATCTATGACTGACTGGCATCATTTTGAACTTTCCACTCGAATTTCCACTCTGGAAGCCTGTAACCCCGATGAGATCTTTTCGGAAGAAGTGGAATCTATTGTTCGTGAGACTTTAGACCTTCTGCCAGAGCAGACACGCCGAATATTTCTTTTAAGCCGTTTTGAGAATAAGTCGAATAAAGAAATTGCCGAAGAAATGAAAATTTCCATTAAGGGAGTGGAATACCATATTTCAAAGGCATTGAAGGTACTACGGGTATCCTTGAAGGATTATCTGCCCCTCTTTTACTTCTATTTTTATATTAAATTCTAAATTATACGTTGTTCTTAAGATAGAGAACATAAATGAGATTTAATCGGAAATCTATCTTTTTGCCTCTTTTCAATTAGCCGTCTGATAAGCGCATTTCTTATCATTTCTTCTACTGAATAAAGTACTACTTCATTTTTTTTAGTTTTTCTTTTAGGGATGTTTCCACTTTAGTCGTTAACTATATAGAATAGCATAGAATATGGATACAGAGTTATTACAGAAATATATATCCGGTAATGCCACGGAAGCAGAGAAGCGGCACATAACCGAGTGGATGCAGGAAAAGCCTGAGAATATGCGTGAATACATGGCGCAACGCAAATTGTATGATATCGCTTTGTGGCGTACACTGCCGGCAGTGGTAGAAAAGAAAAAAGCAGGAAAAAGATTTTCTGTGCATACACTCTGGGTGGAAATGGCTAAAGCAGCGGCAGTGGTTGCAATCGTCTTATTAGGTACACACTATTGGGATAATAAACATCAGACTGCGGAAAGCAGTACACTTCAATCTATTTATGCGCTTGCCGGACAACGGACGGAAATAATGTTGGCAGATGGTACAAAGGTGTGGTTGAATTCTCGGAGTACATTGACTTTCCCGGAAAAGTTTAAAGACAATAACCGGAAAGTAAAATTAGATGGTGAGGGCTATTTTGTAGTAGCTAAGAACAAAGAGAGGCCTTTTATAGTGGAAACGAGTAAATGCAATGTAAAGGTGTTAGGTACGGAATTCAACGTATTGGCTTATGCGGAAGATAGTGTCTGGGAAACTTCTTTGCTGAAAGGAGCGGTAGAAATTCAGCTATCGGATCCATCCGCAGGAGTGTTGAAGTTGGAGCCAAACACAATGGCAAGCCTGAAAGGTACCAGGCTGGTGAAAGGACGTATTAAAGAACCAGACTATTTTTTATGGCGTGAAGGTTTGCTTTGTTTTAATGATATATCCGTCAGGGATATGATTGAAAAATTGAAACTTTATTATGGAGTGGATATTGTGGTAAACAATACCAGTATATTCAAGAATCGCTATACAGGCAAGTTCAGAACCAAAGATGGAGTGGAGCATGTGCTGAAAGTACTGAGATTGAATAATAGATTTACTTATACAAAAGATGACGAAAATAATGTGATAACTATTAATTAACCCTTTAAAATATTCTGCCTATGGAATAACACACATCATATTTTATAAAAATGGGACAGTGCTGCAACACTATCCCATGGAAGTCAATGATACATTGACATTTTCTTCTAATAATCTTAAGTTAAAACCTAAAATTAGTAATACAAATATATGAAAAATATTTTGTACCAAGAATCTATTGTAGAAATTAAACATTTATTTCGGGTTATGAAAATCACAGCTCTGGCCTTGTTTTTATTTGTCGGAACAGCTTTTGCCACGAAATCTTATTCACAGACCATGAAAGTTACAGTTGTTTCGGACCGTATATCAACAGGCAAAGTTATCAACGAGATAGAAAAGCAGACTGATTATCTGTTTGTGTATGATATGAATGAGGTTAATCTGAAACGTAACGTCAAAGTTCATGCACAAGATAAACCGGTGGCAGAGGTCTTGAACGAGGTCTTTGAAGGAACTGATATTTATTATGCTATGGAAGGCAAGAATATCATGCTGATGAATAAAGCAAAAGAGAAAGCTTCTGAAAAACAAGCTGATGATAATAAGGTGACAGGATCTATAAAAGATATGGCCGGTGAACCGATCATTGGTGCTAATGTTACGATAAAGGGACAATCAATAGGTACAATTACAGATATAGATGGGCGTTTTATTATCAATGCCCCGGCTAATGCAATTCTACGGATTACATACATTGGCTATATTCCGCAGGAAATCAAAGTGGAGAATAAAAGAGAACTGAAAATCATTCTGCAGGAAGATACGGAAACGTTAGACGAAGTGGTAGTGGTGGGGTATGGTGTTCAGAAGAAATCGGACGTTACCGGTGCTATGATTCGTGTAAATTCGGACGAACTGAATTCCCGACCGGCAGCCAATGCTTTCGAAGCTATGCAAGGTAAAGCGGCAGGTGTGGATATTGTTAGCAATGAACGTCCGGGTGAAATAGGAACTATCAATGTACGCGGTGTACGTTCGTTGAGTGCCAGCAATACTCCGCTTTATGTAGTGGATGGTATTCCTTTAATGTCGACAAGTGGCATTGAGACTTTGAATCCGCAGGATATAGAATCCATTGATGTCCTGAAGGATGCCTCTGCTACTGCTATTTATGGTTCACGTGGTGCCAACGGTGTCATTTTGGTTACTACTAAACAGGGTAAGGCAGGCAAGATGTCATTGAACTATTCGGGTACGATGACCATTGAAAATTTGCAGGATTACTCTGAAATGATGAATTCTGCCGAATACATTGAGTGGCGTCGTTGGGCTTATTACTATAAAGAACCGAATAAATATCCGAGGGGTGACGAGCCTGATAAGGATAGTGATTATCTGATTTTTAACGGAGCAAAAGATCCTTATGCCTGGAGGAACATTGAAAAAGGTTGGGCTGGTGGTAGCTGGAATGCATCTGCGGTTCCTACAACGGATTGGGCTGATATGGTTACACAAACCGGTGTTACCCATGAACATACGTTGAGCGCCAGTGGTGGTACGGATAAAGTACAAGGTTATGCTTCTATCGGCTATCTGGATAATGAGGGTACCGTGAAAGGTCAGTCTTACACTCGTTATACAGCCAAAGTCAGCTTGAATCTTGATCCGACCAAATGGTTCAAGATGGGCTTGAATGTCAACGGTACTTTCAGTGAACAGCAATATGGTTCTTCGGCTAAGGCTGTAGGACAGATGATCAGTGACCGGCCATCCAATCTGTATGCAGCTTCTACCAGTTTGTATCCGTATGCCGTGCCCTTTGATGATGAGGGTAACCGCATTGATTATCCGGGTGGAGATGATAAAGTGAAAACGATAGTCAACGAATGGAATTATAGTGAGAATGAACGTCGTATGTTCCGTGCTATCGGTAGTCTGTATGCCCAGTTGAACTTGGGTGAGATCTTCTCTCCTCTGAAAGGGCTCAGATATCGCTTCAATTTTGGTCCCGACTTTCGTAGTTACCGTAATGGAAGTTTTGCAGATGCGAACTCTGTCAGTCGCGAGGGAACCAATCGTGCCAGTTTAACGAATCAATCTGATTTTTCATGGACACTTGATAATCTTATCTACTATGATAAGGAAATAGGAAAACACTCTTTGGGAGTGACTTTACTGCAAAGTGCCACTAAATATCGTTATGAAGAATCCTCTATGGCTGCTTTAAATATTCCCCTGGCCAGTGCCAAATGGAATGCGTTGAGTAAAGCAAATATTTCTGCACTGGATGACTGGGGGAGTGATTTAGTAGAGAAGCAGTTACTCTCGTATATGTTCCGTTTAAATTATGATTATAACAGCAGATACCTCCTCACGGTTTCCGGTCGTTGGGATGGCGCTTCGCAGCTTGCCAAAGGTAATAAATGGGCATTTTTCCCTAGTGCGGCGTTGGGCTGGCGTCTTGATCAGGAAGGATTTTTGCAGGATGTAAGTTGGCTCAATCAGTTGAAACTACGTGTGGGAGTCGGGGTTACCGGTAACTCCGCTATTGATCCTTACCAAACAAAGGGGGCCGTTGTTCCTATCTATTATCCTTATGGTGACAGTTCCACTTCAGGCTTCGTAGCTTCCGATCCTGTAGCTACGGGTGGTACGGTTGCTATGGCAAATAAAGACTTAACTTGGGAAAAGACCACCCAATATAATATTGGCGTTGATTACTCTGTACTGAACGGAAGAATTTCGGGAGTTCTGGATTTTTATACTTCGCATACAACAGACTTATTGATGCAGATGGGAATTCCTTCATTAAATGGTTATACCCAAACTTATGCCAATGTGGGGGAAACTTCCAATATAGGTGTGGATATCACATTGAATACTGTGAATATCCGGACCCGGGACTTTGAGTGGTCTACCAGTCTAAATGTCGCCTGGCAGAAAGATAAAATAGAGGAGTTGGCAAATGGTAAAGAAGATGATATTAATAATAATTGGTTCATCGGAAAGTCATTGGGAGTGATCTATGGCTATGAATCTGCCGGAATCTGGCAAGAAGAAGATGCGGCTGAAATAGCTGAATTTAATAAGAAAGGACATTCGTTTCAGGTAGGTATGGCACGACCGGTAGACCAGAATGGTGACCATAAGATTGATCCGAATGATGACCGTATAGTAGTGGGACATACACGTCCACGCTGGACTTTGGGTATGACCAATACTTTCTCTTATAAGAATTTTGAGCTTTCCTTCATGTTGTACGGTCGTTTTGACTATATGGTTGATACAGGTGGTGAGTGGCAGGGAGGCCGCTACACTCAGCGTAAGATAAATTATTATAATGAGAATAATAAGAATGCTGAATATCAGAAACCTATCCATGATGATGGAGGCGGTGATCCCTACTACCGGATTCTGGGATATAAGAACGGTTCGTTCCTGAAAGTGCGTAATGTTTCATTAGGTTACGTTTTCCCGAAGAACATGGTGAGCAAATGGAATCTATCTAATCTGAAAGTATATGTGCAGGCTAAGAATCCGGGGCGTATCTTTTCTAATATAGATTTTCTGGAACTGGACGCTTCGCAGAATTTAACATCTACCTGGAACCGTGGTTTCACAATAGGATTGAATGTAGGATTTTAAACTAAAAAGCAAACAATTATGAAATTATATAAGAATATTACATTCGGCTTATTAGCTTTGACCTTGGGAGGCGTGGTGGCTTCCTGTAGTGATTTTCTGGATGAAAAGCTTACCACTCAACAGACTACCGATTTCTTTGATACACCGGAAGGTATTGATCAGCTGGCTGTGGGCATTTACAATAACCTGCGTTTCCATTTCTTCAAGGAGAATGCCTATACTACCACTAATTACGGTACGGATGAGTTTACTGTGGGTGGTGATGGTTCCAATAAAGTGTGGAATAATTATGATGGTAGTTTCCAGTCACAGATTGTAGCCGCTAATTCAAATACTACGATGGCCGAAAGCCTTTGGGATGCCATGTATATCGGAATCAACAATGCGAACCTGTTGTTAAGTAAAATAACTCCTGATAGTTATACCGGTACGAATAAGAAGACGTATATGGGCGAAGCCTATTTCCTGCGTGGCTTTAATTATCTGAAGTTGGTTTCCCAGTATGGAGGTGTACCCTTGAAATTAGAGTCGAGCTTTGTACCTGTCCGTGAGTTCACCCGTGCTACGGCAGAAGCCACGGTAGAGCAGGCGATTGGTGATTTGAAGAATGCTTATGATCTGTTGCCGGCGACGGTAAGCATGGTGGGGAAGATTAGCAGGGATGCTGCGGCTCATTTTTTAGCTAAGGCTTACTTGTTCCGTGCCAGTGAAATTAATGATGGATGGAACAGTACGACTAAAGAATCTGACCTGAAAGAAGCTTTGAAACTGGCCAAAGAAGTAATTTCACGTCATCAGTTAGCCCCCAATTTTTCTGATCTGTGGCATTATACGGAACCTGACGGAGCGAGTGAAAAATTAGATGAGATTATTCTTTCGGCACAGTTCTCTTCTGACAAATCTTCCAGAAGTGCCGGTACTAACAGATGCCATCTCTTCTTCTTGTCTGTTTACAATAATTTGCCTCAGATGAAACGTGACTTGGCTGGCGGTCGCGAGTACCAACGTTTAAGAACCACATATTATATGTATAATATCTATGATATGATTAATGATTCCCGTTTCTGGAAAAGCTTTAAGACTAAGTATGCTGTTAATAACCCGAAAGCGGGTTCCGGTTACGAAGTGGGAGATTTGGGCGTGATGTATGTTGTCAATCGTCCGGGTGATACCCGGTTCGATGGAGTGCAACTCAGCGGAAAGGTGATTGATGAAAAGACCGGCAAAGCCATTCCTACTACATTTGTGACTTATCCGAAAGATCGTAACGGTAAGGACGATGTGGCATTATATGATGATGTAAGTCGTTTTGTAGCTCTTAATAAGTATATTGATGGTTCGCGTGAAACGGTCAGTGACATGGGAGGCAATCGGGATGGTATTCTGGCCCGTCTTGGTGAAACTTATCTGATCGCTGCTGAAGTTCTGATTCGCCAAGGCGAATATGGTGATGCTCTGCATTACATTAATGAACTCCGCAAGCGTGCTGCCTACAAGAACGGGGAAGATCGTTCGGCATATTGTGACGGTGGTGCATCATATAATGAAAATGCCTTAGGATGGCAGATTGACGGCATAAACTCTTATTACACCGGAAATTCTTATTATGAGTCCAATGATATTGATAAGACTACACTTCCCACTGATCTTGAAATAACAGATATACATAGTCTTCCGGCTGAAGATGAGGCTGTCATTTCAAAACTGAAATATAGCTCTGATTATGATCGTATGATGTGCCTTTTGCTGAATGAGCGTTCCCGTGAACTTTGCGGTGAGTTTTATCGTTGGGAAGACTTATCAAGAACGAAAACATTGGTGGCACGTACCAAAGCTTTTAATTCGGATGCTGCTCCTAATATTGATGAACATCATTGTTTGCGTCCTATCCCTCAAACTTATCTGGATGCTATCCAAAAGGATGGTCATGCATTGACTTCTGAGGAAAAGAAGCAACAACAGAATCCTGGTTATTAATAATGGATGATAGACTGACATATACCAGTCTTTATGTGTATCTGAAAATATAGACAAAAAAAGGAGTAAAGTCCCCCAAATGACTTTACTCCTCCCAATCTTCTTTTCCTCGTAACTAATACGGAGAAAAACACCACTAATCAAAATTCTATACCTTGGTCTTATTGGAATTTAGAAATTATTCTTTCCGGCATCCCACCAGAGACGAGTACCACCTGTGTCGGCACCACCCAGTGCTCTTGTTAATGAACTGTACTGAGTAGGATTAGATGTTTTCAGACCTTCCGGATATGGGAGACGACGGATCATCTCATCTGTGTTAATGGCACCACCGCTATTATTCACTTTGACTTTAAATAATTTCGGATAACCGGTACGACGTTGCTCTGTCCATGCTTCATTACCTTCGGGATATATGGCAAGCCATTTCTGTGTCATGATTTTCTCAAATTGTTCTTCTGTACCGTTGGCATCCGTCCAATTGGGAGTAGTAGTGATGCGTGCATTCATATCGAATTGGGTATCGAACGGATCTTTGTAATTAGCTGGTGTCTTGTCACTTTGCAGGTAAGCATCAACTCCACCTACTCCCCATTGCTCAAAGGATGTTTTTACACCTGTCTCATAGCATATTTTGGGATCTTCTGTAGAGATGCCTCGTAAAGCAGCTTCTGCACGAAGGAACCATACCTCGGCAGCAGTCATTAAAATAGGGTTCGTTTTTTGACTGACTGTGCTCTTTGAACATTCTTTATAGCGATTGTCGGCAGAAAGCAAGCCGGTTCCCTGTGGTACGCCTTTGTAGCTTCCAGCGTACTCAAAGAGCTGCGGAAGTTCTTTCACTACATCGTTCTCTTTCCATGTGATAACTGCACCATTTGCTGGATCATAATATTTGGACATGCGTGGATCATCATATCCGGTCAGTACAGATTCCATGGTGGCCCCCATGAAGACTTCCCCCCATGACTTGTTGATTTCACCCAGCGGATTATTGTAGCCGCCGGCAGTCGATACGGAAATAATCTCATTTGGTGCTTCCAGGAATTGCCCGAGGGTGAATGATTTCTGTGCTTGCTCGGTGGCAAGAGCTTTGTCTACGTTAGCAACACGCATGGCTAGACGCAAACGCAATGAATTGCCAAATTTAACCCATTCTGCCAAAGTCTTGTTAGGAGTCAGCATGTCGGCGTCTTTATACGGCTCTACGCCGGGATTGTCCTTGATAAAACTTTGTAAAGAAGTGATTCCTTTTTCCAGATCGGTGAAGAATTGTTTGTAGGCTGTCTTCAGATCATCTACATTGTCACCTTCCTGTCCGAATTTACTATATACCAATGGTCCGTAGCAATCTGCTACACGGTGCATCAATTCAACCTTCAATATTTGGGTTACAGCTAACAGCGCAGGCTGCTCTACGTTGATTTGTTCGCACTTCTGTACTTCGGGCATAATGTACGAGTAATTGTATGTCCAGTGAGTAGAAGTCCATCCATCGTTCAGTGCATATACGCTGTTCTTATCATTGAAACCTTGATTGAAATCATGGAAATAGCCTGAGAACATGTCTTGCCCCAAATTTTGTGCGATTTGGAAAGTCCAGTTTTTACCTTCGCCCCAGTCGTAGTTAAAGTAGATACCACTCTGGATTATTTCAAACTTCAACAGATATTTTTGGAAATCATATTCCTGCAATTCGGAGTCAAACCCTGTATTGTTTCTGTTATCTGCTTCAAAATTGTCGGTACATGCGACTGCGATACCCAGCAATCCGCTTGCAAAAAGTATGGTTAGGAATTTATTATATTTCATAATCGTAAATGCTTTAAGTTAGAATGTGAATTTGATATTGAAACCAATGTTTCTGGTAGAAGGCATGCCGAATACATCTACACCTTGAAGTGAGTTGCCAACAGATAAGGTTGCATCCGGGTCGAACGGTGCATCTTTGTAGAAAAAGAACAGGTTGCGTGCTACCAGCGATACATCGATACCCTTGAATGCCTTCGTCTTTTCCAGCAGTGATTGCGGGAAAGAATAGCCGATTGACAATTCACGCATACGGATATTGGTAGCATCATACATATAATATTCGGATATACCATTACGACCACCTACTGATTTAAAGAATGGTTTAATATGATTCTCGTCGAAGCGAGTTCCTTCGTATTCTATGTAACCTCTATCACGGGCCTGTGCCGTTGCTTTGGTCACGCCATTTTGGTCAAGGACTGCTTGTGTCAAGGACATGACATCACCACCTACGCGGGCATCGATCAGGAAATAGAGACTGAATCCTTTATAGGTAAATGTATTACTCCAACCCAGTAAGCAGTCGGGATTTGCATTACCCAGATAGTCGTTGTTACCAGTCTTTACAAGAGGACTTCCATCTTCATTGAGCTTTATTTTTCCATTCTCACGCACGAATGCATTTCCGTAGATATCGCCCAGGGAACCACCTTCTTTGATGCGCATCAGGTAAGCCATAGAAAGTCCGGAACTACCATAAATGAATGAAGTATAATCCGGGTGAAGAGAAATGACTTCATTGCTGTTTGTTGAGAAGTTGACGGCAGTTTTCCAACGGAAATTATCATTCATAACCGGAGTTGCATCTACTGTTAATTCTATACCTTTATTACGGATCTTCCCGGCATTGATATAGCGATATGCATATTTGTCTCCTGCAGCGGTGGGCATTCTCAACAATTGATTCTTTGTATCAGTCTGATACCAGGTAAAGTCAATTCCTAAGCGGCTTTGGAAGAATCTCCATTCCGTACCAAATTCGATAGAACTACTGATTTCCGGTTTCAGATCGCCCTTATTGTATGTGTCGGCTGCTTGCAATACACCACCGGCCTGAATAATATCTACAAGGTTAGTGATACCGATAGGCAGGTCGTTACCTACTTGTGCCCATGAACCACGTACTTTACCAAAGGAAATCCATTCCGGTAGTTTTAATGAGTTATTAATGATCCAGGATAAACCAACGGAAGGGTAGAAGAAGCCTGAATTCATACTTTCCGTATGAGCCAATGTGGAAGACCAGTCATTACGTGCTGTAATGTCAAGATACAGGGCTTCGTCAAAGCCGATTTGTGCTGTTCCGAATACAGACTGAATGGTACGTCTCTGATCAATCTCCTGATTGATGGAGGCATTAGAGCCCATAACGATATTGGCAACCGTAAATAAGTTAGGTTTGTAAAGTGAGGCGATTTTAGAGTCGAGCATCAGTGAGTTGACTTTATTCTTGTTGATACTGGTACCGACAGCGGCATTCAATGACCATTTGTTCCATGTTTTATTGAACATGGCCATTACGTCGGCATAAATCTGGAATTGTTCGCTTTCCGACCAAACATAACGTCCGTTACTCTTTTCGTTATAGGTACCTGTAATATTGGGAGCTGTAGATGCATACATTTTCTGATCGAACTTGTCGCTTACATAGTCTGCATTACCACGGGCTTGCAGGGTTAACCAATCGTTTATTTTCAGGCTGGCACTTAGGGATGCCATAGCGCGGTAACGCTTATTGGTGTTGGTAACACGATTCTTAATCCAGTAAGGATTTTGTGACCATTCGGAAACGTCTGTATACCAGTTTTGTACAGGCATACCATTTCTTGTCGGGTCGGCTACTTCAAAATTAGTAGCATATTCAGACATGTCCATTCCACGTGGGAAACTGTACAGGTCGACCAATGGATTCAGGTATATACCTCCGGATGCAGTGCTATTCTTAATCTTTTGTGTCATCAGGGTAGCATTTCCATCGAGTTTCAGACGGTCATTGAAGAAACTCGCTGTTTCGCGGAACGTAAGGTTGTGCTTTTGCAATTTGTTGGAATCAATGATACCTTTGGCTGTAGTGTTGGCATAAGAGAAGTAAGTCTGCATCTTCTCGTTTCCGCTTTGTACGGATATAGAGTTAATAGCGGTTACACCGTTACCGAGGAATTTGCCAACATTATCGTAGTCGGTTAATGACTTTTTTTCTCCCCAACTGTCAGTTCCGCTGGGGCCATACGAATTCTGGAATTCCGGCAGACTGATGGCATGATCGATGGTCAGATTTGAAGAGAAAGTAACTCTTTGCATACCTGCTTTACCTTTCTTGGTAGTTATTAAGATAACACCGTTGGCTGCTTGTGATCCGTAAAGAGCGGCGGCAGAAGCACCTTTCAGAATGCTCATACTTTCAATGTCTTCGGGATTCAGGTTGGAGATACCATCACCGGCGTCACGATTCACACCGTCATTTTCTCCACCCATAACGGTGGAAGTAGATTCGGTAGTCGTATTTAGCATAGGGACACCATCGATGACATATAACGGTTGGTTATTGCCTCCTTCGTAAGCGGAACGTGTACCACGGATAGAAACTTTGGCTGAGCCACCAAGGCCGGATGCGCTCTTATTGATTTGTACACCGGCTGATTTACCTGCTAATGCGGTTATCATATTCGGATCTTTGGCGCGTGTCAGTTCATCGCCACCCACTTGTTGGGTTGAATAAGTCAATGAAGCTGCTTTTTTCTTGATACCCATAGCCGTTACCACAACCGTTTCCAGTGACAGGGCTTCTTCCTGCATCTGTACATTGAGAGTTTTCTGCCCGTTGAGAGCAATCGTTACAGGCTGGTATCCGATAAAGCTGATAACCAGCGTTGCATTAGTCGGTGTATTTAGTGTAAACTCACCGTCTATATTGGTAATGCAACCGTTTGTAGTTCCTTTTTCCACGACATTGGCACCGATAATGGGTTCACCTTTTGTATCGGTAACAACACCTTTTACAGAGATATTTTCTTGTTGTACGGTAGCAATGATTTCACTGGCCTTTTCATTTTGTTTGGTCAACACAATATTCTTGCCTTCCATTACATATCTGATGTCGGTACCATTAAAGATTTCGTCCAAAACTTCGGACACCGGTTGATTGTCTGCATCTACATTTACGGTGCGGCGCACGTCCACACTTTTCTTATTGTAGACAAACAAATACTCGGTCTGAGCCTCGATTTTATCGAGGATTTCGCCTACTCGTAACTCAGAACGGGGGATGCTGATTCTTGTACTCTGAGAGTAGGTAGCGTGGCTGTACGCCTGGAACGTTACAAACAAAAGAAGGAATAGTGTGATCTTCATAGTTCGTAATATTTGCTTAAATACTAAACTTTTTGGGCAAAAAAGCCCATTCAAAGAAATTTTTCTCATATCTTTGTAATGTGT
>ULMD01007843.1_pt1 | contig 12721 bp, 8 predicted proteins | sample 1951561 | NCBI WGS metagenome assembly ULMD01 (sample SAMEA4835541, study PRJEB28245) | human gut metagenome | biome: gut microbiome; material: fecal sample | place: Denmark | collected 2008
ATATGCCGAAGGTCAACGTCGTTATGTAGAGTCTTTATCTGCATATGCTAGACAATTTTTGGGGCAGATGGATAAACCAGATGTTGATTATATAGAAGGACTATCTCCTGCTATATCTATTGACCAAAAAACGACAAGTCATAATCCTCGTTCTACAGTGGGAACAGTTACCGAGATTTATGATTATCTGCGTTTATTATTCGCTAGAGTGGGAAAACCTCATTGTCCAAAATGTGGTAAACCTATTACTCAGCAGACAGTAGACCAAATGGTAGATAATATCATGAGTTTGCCAGAACGCAGTAAATTATTGATCATGGCACAAATCATTCGTGGGAAAAAAGGCGAACATAAAAAAGTATTGGAACAAATTCGCAAAGAAGGTTATGTGCGTGTACGCATTGATGGCGGAGTTATAGATATTAATGAAGAAATTAATCTAGAAAAAAATAAAAAACATACGATTGAAGTTGTAATCGACCGCTTGATTGTGCGTGAAGGCATTGAACAACGTTTAGCAGATTCACTTGAAACTGCTTTAGATATAGGCGAAGGAATTGTCTATGTACAAGTAGTTGATGGTGAATTATTGATGTTTAGTCAAAATTTTGCTTGTATAGATTGTGGTATCAGTCTGCCAGAGATTGCTCCGCGTATGTTTTCTTTCAATAGTCCATATGGGGCTTGCCCTGAATGTAGTGGACTTGGCAGTCATCAACAATTTGATATTGATTTAGTAATGCCTAATAAAAATTTAAGCCCAGCAGAAGGTTTATTTGCACCATTATCTAAAAATCCAGCTTCTTATGCTATGGTACAGATTGAAGCTGTATTAAAAAAATATGGTTATACTTTAAATACTCCATGGAATGAAATCGATAAAAATATTCAAGAGTATTTGATAAATGGTTCAGGTGAAGAAAGATATAATTATTCATATGTGAATATGTATGATGAATATAAAGAGTATTTTTCACCATTTGAAGGTGTAATGCCTATGCTTGAGCGTCGTTATAAAGAGACTAATTCAGATATAATGCGAGAATCATATGAAGTATATATGAGCACTACACCATGTCCAAAATGTAAAGGAGCAAGGTTAAAACCAGAAGTATTGTCAATCACTATTGGCGATAAAAATATAAAACAAGTAACAGATATGACTATCGCTGAAGCTAGTGAATTTTTTAAAAATCTTAAATTCACTGAGCGTGAAGAAATCATTGCTAAACAGATTATGAAAGAACTTCATGCTAGATTAGGTTTTTTACTAGATGTAGGGTTAGAATATTTGACATTATCTAGAGCAGCAGGTACTTTATCTGGTGGGGAAGCTCAGCGTATTCGCTTAGCTACACAGATTGGTTCAGGTTTAGTTGGCGTATTATATATTTTAGATGAACCTAGTATAGGACTTCATCAAAGAGATAATAATAGGTTGTTAGCTACATTAAAACATCTTCGCGATTTAGGAAATACTTTGATTGTGGTAGAACATGATGAAGATACTATGTATGCAGCAGATTGTATTATTGACATAGGGCCAAAAGCAGGAGCTGGTGGCGGTGAAGTAGTAGCTCAAGGAACTGTTGAAGAAATCAAGCAAAATTTAAATTCAATAACAGGGCAATATTTAAGTCGTAGAAAATATATACCAGTACCAAAAGAGCGAAGAAAAGGCAATGGTAATTTTATCGAAGTTGTCGGTGCTAAAGAAAATAATTTAAAAAATATAAATGTAAAATTTCCATTAGGTGTATTTACTGTAGTAACAGGTGTTTCTGGTTCTGGAAAATCTACTTTGGTAAATGAAATATTGTATAAAGGTTTAGCAAGTAAATTATATACAATAAAAGGAAAACCAGGTAAACATAAAGAGATAAAAGGCATTGAAAATATAGATAAAATCATCAATATTGACCAATCGCCAATAGGAAGAACACCTCGCTCTAATCCTGCGACATATACAGGTGTATTTGATAGCATTCGTGAATTATTCAGCCAAACTAATGAAGCGAAGATAAGAGGATATAAACCTGGTCGTTTTAGTTTCAATGTTAAAGGTGGACGTTGTGAAGCTTGTCATGGTGATGGCATTATAAAAATCGAAATGCACTTTTTACCAGATGTATATGTTCCATGCGAAGTTTGTAAGGGAGCGAGATATAATCGTGAAACTTTAGAAGTAAAATATAAAGGGAAAACTATATCTGATGTACTCAATATGACAGTTGATGAAGGCTGTGTATTTTTTGAAAATATACCTAAAATTTATCGCTATATGAAAGTATTACAAGATGTAGGACTTGGTTATATTCAATTGGGACAGCCAGCGACAACATTATCTGGCGGTGAAGCACAGCGTGTAAAATTAGCTTCTGAATTAGCTAGAAGAAGTACAGGAAAGACTCTTTATATTTTAGATGAACCGACAACAGGACTGCATACAGCAGATATTCATCAACTTTTAGATGTATTACAGCGATTAGTTGATGGTGGAGATACTGTAGTTGTCATTGAACATAATCTTGATGTGATTAAGACAGCAGATTATTTGATTGATTTAGGTCCTGAAGGCGGTAATCGTGGTGGTACTATTGTAGCCAAAGGAACACCAGAAGATATAACGAAAGTAAAAGCTTCATACACAGGGCAATTTTTAAAACCTTTACTTGAAGAAGGAAAAAGATTAAATAAACGAGATGCATAAAAATAAAGACCTTGATAATATAATTTATGTATTATCAAGGTCTTTTTATATTAAAGTAATTTAATTAATTCAGTGATAATAAAATTTAAATCTTCTTGTGTATGACTAGCTGATATAGTAAGACGCAATCGGCTTTGGTTTTGTGGGACTGTCGGTGGGCGGATAGCAGATAAAATAATATGTTTTTCATAGAGTTTTTGAGCTATTTGCAGAGCTTTTTCATTGCTATGCACAATGATAGGCACGATAGGAGTCGTTAAGTTTATATCTATATTATTTTGTCGTAATAAATTTTGTACATAAGAAATATTATCGTATAATTTATCAACTAAACTATTATCGTTAGCAATTAAGGATAAGGCTTCAAGGCTACTTGCTATATCTGCTGGTGTCAATGCTGTAGAAAAAATGTAACTGCGAGCCTTATTGATGAGATATTCAATAAGAATTTTTTTGCCAGCGACAAAGCCACCTTCTGAAGCAAGGGCTTTGCTTAAAGTACCTAATTGAATATCAATTTTTCCTTGTAGGTGAAAATGTTCTACACTGCCATGACCTTTGCCCAAGACTCCTGTAGCATGAGCATCATCAACCATAGTTAAAGCATTGTATTTATGTGCTAAATAAGCTATTTCATCTAAAGGAGCAATATCTCCGTCCATGCTAAATACACTATCGGTAACGATTAATTTCGTATGAGAATATGGCAAATTTTTTAATATATTTTCTAAATCTACCATATTTTTATGACGATAAATTAAAGTTTTAGCTTTGCTGAGTCGACAGCCATCAATTATACTTGCGTGATTTAATTCGTCGCTGATAATGTAATCATTATTATTAGTCAATGCACTGATAGTGCCAACATTAGCCATATAGCCAGTATTAAAGACCAATGCTTTTTCTGTAGATTTAAATTCAGCAAGTGCTTGTTCTAATTTGGCAAATAAAATATGAGAGCCAGATATCAAACGTGAGCCACCAGAGCCTGTGCCGTATTTTTCGATAGCATCAATAGCAGCTTTTTTCACTTGTGGGTGATGGGTAAGCCCTAAATAATTATTAGAAGCCATCATCAAAAATTCTTCATTATCTTTTAGAACTTTAGTGGCAGAAATGGGAATATAAGTTATAGGTTTTCGATATAATTGCTGTTGATGTAAAATTTCTATTTCAGTTAAATATTTATTTAAATTATCTTGCATGATAAACTCCATTTCAATTTATAAATTAATATCTACAAGTACGGGCTGTCTTTCAAGATAATTTTGCAAAGCTGTGATATCTACAGGTGTTTTTACAAAAAATACTCGACCACCTTGACTGCTATGTAGTGGTTTCATTTTAGTAATGCGGTGATAAATATTATTGGCAGATACATAACCGATAATATAATTAGGGTCATCAGACCAACATAATTCTCCTACGATATTTGGTGCGGATAAAACTTTACTAGCTAAGACGAGAGCTTCTTGTACATGATTGTCTGTATAGCCTAATTCATCAAAATGTTTTTTTGCTTGTAGTGTATCTTTGAAATCCATGCGACTGACGCGAATTCCTCTCATGCCTGTATTATCCAAGCGTTTTCCAGTAGTGGCATCAATTAAAATAGCACCACGCATATTTTCTTGTAGTGATAATAAAGATGACATAGCACTATCTATGGCTATTTTAGAAATACCAGCATTAGCTAAGAATTCACAAGCATTTTTATGTCCATCACTTACATTAATAGCCGTATACGTTTCCATCTTAAGCATAGGAATAGTTATGATATCTTTGGGTTTAACTTCTTCAATAGTAAGGCGAATAAAATCTGCTCTGCCTTTTTCATGAGTTAAAGCTCGTTGAATTAAATTTTCTGTGATTGTAGTTAAATCTTGTGTTGTAATCAAACGTTCAGCACCGGAAATATGATGACCACCATGTTCATGAGCTCCACCTTGAGCTGAACGCATACGAATGCTATAGAGCATAAATATTATCTCCTTTTATGAATTATTTTCTTTAAGATATTTACTAAAATAGGGGAAGCTATAGCAGTGAAGATAAGTCCAGGAATGGTAAATAAAATCATGGAAAATGTCAAAGCACCAAGATTGCCTAGAAAGAAAAATAGACTAAATCTAGCGATGAGTGAAGCGATAGGGCCAGCGAAAATTATCATATAAAGATGATTTTGAGCTAAATATAAAAGTAGACCAACGATTAGACGAAATTGCATGGCAATAGCTACATTTAATATATTTTGTGTACCTAAAACTAAACAGATTACACTAGATAAAATGCCACTGATGATATATTTTTTAAAACCAAAGACACTACAAATAGCTACAGCTAAGGGAGCGGATAATTGAAATTCAATGCCAGGAATGATATTAGGAATTTTGATTGAGCCTAATATAGAAATCATGGCAACTAAAATAGCGATTTCACAAAGTGTAGAAGTTTTATATCTCATATTGTCAACCTTTCTATAATTTTAGTTAACATTTTAAAGAAAGATGAGATATTTGTCAAATAAAAAAACAGATATAGATTTCATAAGAAAAATATATCTGTAGATTAGTTTTGTTTAATTAAAGATTTTTTTTAGTTTTGTAAAAGGAATGGTCAATAATCCTAGGGCAAATAAAACAGTGAATAGACCGATTAAAGATAAGATAGTAGGTATTTCTTGATAAAAGAAAATACCAAAGAGCATAGCAGCTATAGGTTCACCAGAGGCTAAAATGGCAACTTTGCCAGCTTCGACATAATTTAAAGCTACAGTAAAGCAAATATATGGCAATACAGAAGTAAGCAAAGAATGTAATAATAAAAATCCGCTCATAGGCGCTGGGTCAATTTGAATGATTTCCCAAACTTTTAACCAATCAGTAAAAGGCAATAAAGCTATGCCAACAGCCATTAAGCTATAAATTGTAACTGTGAAAGAATGATAGCCTTTGAGCATGGCGATTTTGGAGAATATACTATATGTACCGTAGAAAAATGCACCTAAAGTGCCAATAATAATACCGATGGTAGTCCATTTCATAGCACCGACTTCTTCTAAGACGCCACTAGATAATATACAACCAATTAAAGCCAAAATAGCACAAACGGTTTTTTGCAAAGTGAGTTTTTCTTTGAATAAAATACTAGCCAAAATCAATACAAATATAGGGGCAAGGCTCAATAAAACAGCAGATAAGGATAAGGTCAATTCATTTATGGCGAAGTTATAACAAAGATTTAGACCTAACATACTAAAAATACCAGCACAAATAAAAATCCATAAATCCTTTAATTTGATTTTGAGTAATTTTTTGTCTAAACATAGTAAACCGGCAATAATAATGATAATAGCAACAATGATGCGAGTTTCGACAATAGAAACACTATTTAGACCTAATTCGCTAAGTTTTCGGACAAAAATCCCCGCAGAACCCCACATTATGCCCGACAAAATGGGAAAAATTTGAATCCATTGCTTCAATTTCATAAAATAACGCTCCTAAAATAAATTTCATATTTTAAGATTATACTATGTTAATATTTGACTAACAATATATTGACTTTAAAGGAATAAATTAATGAAATGTAACTATAAAAAAAGAGCTTATTAAAGATTTTTCAATCCATAATAAGCTCCACAAAAATTATACATTAGATTAAGATTTGATTAATATATAGGTTTTGATTTGAAGACATAAGTGTATTTATGTCAGAGGTATAATAATAGCCTACAATATATTATTAATATTATTGTAAACTATGTGCGCTGTGATAAGATGCTTCTTCTTCGTCATCTCTTTTAGTGATAAGTCTATAAGTGATGAGATTTGCTAAGAAGCCTAAACAAATAATCCCTAAAGTTAAAGCAGTAATTGTTGGATTATTTATATAAAGGGAAAGAATGAAACTTGCAATAGCTACTAATAAAGCACGAATAATAAGAACAGTTTTCATAATGAAATTCCTCCTGATTTTAAAAAATATATATAAAATGTTGTATAATTTTTTTCGTGAAAATTTATTTCGGTTATTATTATAACGCTTTATAATCAAGAGTCAATGAATTTGAAGAAAGTTTATATCTTAAAATTGTTGTCAAATATAGCTATTTTCAAAAAATTTTTTAATATGTAAAAATAGGCGTATTATTTGCGCAAAAAGATAGAATTTAATATTATAATAAAGATTATAAGTATAAAAAATAATTTATGGTGATAGATTATGAGTAATTTTGATTTTTTAAAAGAAAAATTTCCAGTATTAGCAAATTTAGGCAATTTAGCAGAAAAATATTTATATACAGACCCTAATTCTTGTTTGATTAAATTAGGCATGATAGGGGAAACTGTTGTAAATTTAATTTTTGAATATGATAACATAAAAAAACCGACAGAAGATAAAGCGGTAAATCGTATAAATATTTTAATTCGTGAAGGTTATATTGATGAACAACTTAAAAATATTTTACATGCTTTGCGTAAAGCAAGAAATAAAGCTGTTCATGAAAATTATGAAAAGCCTTGTGGTCTTTTATTAGAATTTGCCTATGTGCTTAGTGAGTGGTTTATGCAAACTTATGGAGATTATAAATATGAACATAAACCATTTGTTTTGCCTAAAAAAGAAGATATTTATTATACAAATATTGAAGAAAACGAATTACAGCAATTAACACAATCTGCATTGCAAACAGCTTCTAAAGCAAAAACTATTAAAAGAGATAAACGTTTGAATTTAATAAAATCAGCAACAGATAGATTAAAATTAACAGAAGAACAGACAAGATATATCATTGATGCACAACTAAGAGAAGCTGGGTGGCAAGTAGATACAAGAAATATTCGCTATAGCAAAGGCTCAAGACCACAGAAAAATGTAAATATGGCAATAGCAGAATGGCCTACAATGACAGATAAAAAAACTACAGGTCATGTAGATTATGCGTTATTTATTGGTTTAAAACTTGTAGCAGTAGTAGAAGCTAAAAGTATAGATAAAGATATTTTATCTGTAATGGATTATCAAGCAAAAGAATATGCTAGTCAAATTATAATTGATGAAAAATATTTAATTGGTCAATATGGTGAGTATAAAGTTCCTTTTGTATTTGCGACAAATGGTAGACCGTATTTAAAACAGATAGAAACAGCTTCGGGTATTTGGTTTAGAGATTTACGCAGTAGTTTAAATTATCCTGTAGCTTTGAGAGGTTTTAAATCTCCAGAAGGATTGCAAGAATTATTGCAATTAGACATAGAAAAAGTAAATAGTGAATTAACAAATTATAATCAAGGCTTTTTAGTAGATAAACAAGGTTTGAATTTGAGATATTATCAAGTAAATGCGATAAAAGCAACTGTTGATGCTATAGTAGCAGGCAAGAAAAATATTTTATTAGCTATGGCTACAGGTACAGGAAAGACTCGCACTATTTTAGGCATGATATATCTATTTTTAAAGACAAAGAGATTTCATCGCATATTATTTTTAGTGGATAGAACGAGTCTAGGTGAGCAAGCTTATGAAACTTTTCGTGAAGTAAAGCTTGAAGAATTGATGACTTTAGATGAAATCTATAATATAAAAGGGTTAAATAATAAACAGATAGATAGAGAGACTAAAATACAGATAGCAACTGTACAAAGTATGGTTAAAAGATTGTTGTATCAAAATGATGAAGATGGTGAAAAATATAATAAAATGCCGTCTGTTAGCGATTTTGATTTAATCATTGTAGACGAAGCTCATAGAGGTTATATCTTGGATAGACAAATGAGCGAAGAAGAACTTTTGTATAATAATCAACAGGATTATATCAGTAAATATCGCTATGTCATTGAATATTTTGATGCTGTCAAAATAGGGCTTACAGCTACACCAGCATTGCATACTACAGAAATTTTCGGCGAACCAGTATTTACTTATTCTTATTGCGAAGCTGTCAATGATAGATTTCTAGTAGACCATGATGTACCGCACAATATTCGTACAAGATTATACAATGAAGGTATAGTCTATCATAAAGGCGATAATATGTTACTTTATGATACAGCTACAAAAGAGGTAACAAATGTAGCTTGCTTAGAAGATGAAGTTCATATCGAAGTGGATAAATTCAATCGTGAAGTAATCACCGAAGATTTTAACCGCAAAGTCTTAATCGAAATCATAGAGAGTATCAGTCGAAAAAATAATCAAAAAGATGAAGATAAGCAGGGAAAAGTATTAATTTTTGCTGTTGATGATAATCATGCAGATTTAATCGTAAAAATCTTAAAAGAAATTTGCCCTGATTATAATATTCCTAGTGATACAATTATCAAAATCACTGCTAGTGCAGGTCAAGGAAATAAAGACCGTATTTTAGAATATATACGTCGTTTTAAAAATGAAAAAGATCCTTCTATTGTTGTTACTGTAGATTTATTGACTACAGGTGTTGATGTGCCGAAGATAGATACTTTAGTATTTTTACGTAGAGTAAAATCTCGTATTTTATTTGAACAGATGTTAGGCAGGGCAACTCGTCTATGTCCGCAAATTGATAAGACTTGTTTTGAGATTTATGATCCTGTAGGTGTATATGAAGCTTTAGACAGTGTAAATACTATGAAACCTGTCGTGGTAAATCCTAATATCAGCATAGGAGATATCATCAATAAAATAAAAGAAGATAATGGCATATATACAGCAGATGAACTGAAATATAAACAAAATCAATTAGAGCAATTAGTCGGTAAATTAAATCGTAAACAGCAATCTATGAGCGATAAAAAGAAAAAAGATTTCAAAACAATGACAGGTAAATCAACAACTGATTTTATTGACGAATTAAGAGCTTTGCCAGTAGAAAAAATTAGCTCTTATATACAAGAGCATGAAAGCTATTTTACTTTTTTACAAGAAAAAGATGCTTGTCATGGCAAGGCTCGCATTATTTATGAGGGTGAAGATGAAGTAGTATCTCATACTAGAGATTATGGAAATACGCAAAAACCACAAGATTATATAGAAAGTTTCACTCAATATTTAAAAGATAATATGAATGAAATAATGGCTTTGAAATTAATCTGTACAAAACCTAGCGATTTAAAACGTGAAGATTTAAAAAGATTATGCTTAAAACTAGATAGTAATGGTTTTAGTCAAACACATTTAAATACAGCTCTAAATCAAATGACTAATCAAGAGATAACAGCAGATATCATCAGCATAATTCGTCAATGTATACTTGGCAGTGCTAGAGTTAGTCATGAAGAACGTATAAAAAAGGCTATGGAAAAATTGAAAGCAAATCATTATTTTTCTGTAAGTGAAGAAACTTTCTTGAAAAGTATAGAGAAATATTTATTGCATGAGTCTGTAATTAATAAAGAAACCTTTGATACAGATACAAGATTTGTAAAAAAAGGTGGTTTTAAAACTATTGATAAAAAATTTGGCGGACATTTAGCAGAAATTATAGTAGAATTAAACCAATATTTATATGAAGATGGAGGAAAAATAGCTTGAACACACAAGAGATAGTAGCAAAACTTTGGAATTTATGTAATGTACTAAGAGATGACGGTATAACTTATCATCAATATGTAACAGAACTCACCTATATTTTATTTTTGAAAATGGCAAAAGAAACAGGTGTAGAAAAAAATATTCCTGAAGCATATCGCTGGGATAATTTAGTAAATAAAAGCGGTATTGAATTAAAAAATTTCTATAAAGAATTATTAGATAAATTAGGCACTAATACTACAGGTAGAATTAGAGAGATTTATCAAGGTTCAGCGACTAATATTGAAGAACCAAAGAATTTAGAAAAAATAATTAAAACTATAGATGAACTTGATTGGTACAGTGCTAAAGAAGAAGGCTTGGGCAATCTTTATGAAGGTTTGCTCGAAAAAAATGCCAATGAGAAAAAATCTGGAGCAGGGCAATATTTTACCCCTCGTGTACTCATTGATGTGATTGTAGAGCTTGTAGCACCACAAGCAGGCGAACGTTGTAATGATCCAGCTTGCGGAACTTTTGGCTTTATGATTTCTGCAAATAATTATGTAAAATCTCAAACTGATGATTATGATGATTTAGATGAAGAACAAAGTGATTTTCAATACAAAGAAGCTTTTACAGGTTGCGAATTAGTACATGATACGCATAGATTAGCTTTGATGAATGCAATGCTTCACGATATTGATGGCGATATCATGCTTGCTGATACATTATCCAATCAAGGAAAAGCATTAAAAGATTTTGATGTAGTGCTTGCCAATCCTCCTTTTGGTACGAAAAAAGGTGGTGAACGTGCAACACGTGATGATTTCACTTATCCTACGAGCAATAAACAGTTGAATTTCTTGCAACATATTTATCGTAGTTTAAAAGCCAATGGCAAAGCTAGAGCAGGTGTTGTACTTCCAGATAATGTGTTATTTGCTGACGGCGATGGTGAAAAAATCCGTGCCGATTTAATGGATAAATGCAATCTGCATACAATTTTGCGATTACCTACAGGGATTTTCTATGCTCAAGGTGTAAAAACGAATGTATTATTTTTCACACGTGGCAAAACTGATAAAGATAATACAAAAGAAGTGTGGTTCTATGATTTAAGAACGAATATGCCTTCTTTTGGTAAAACAAATCCACTCAAAAAAAGCGATTTTGCCGATTTTATCAAAGCTTATACAGCAGAAGATAGACATAAAATACAAGATGAAAGATTTTCTGTATTTACAAGAGAACAAATTGCCGAAAAAGGCAATAGCCTTGATTTAGGCTTGATAAAAGATGATAGTATCTTAGATTATGAAGACTTGCCAAATCCTATTGATTGCACAGAAGAAATGATTGCAGACTTATCCGAAGTACAAACCTTGCTTAATGAAGTTGTAAATGAATTAAAATCCTTAGAAAATGGTGAGGCTTAAAATGGCAAAGAAAAAACAAATAGAGTTAACCATAGAAGAAAAATTGCAAAATGCCTTAGTACCAAAAGAAGAACAACCATATAAAATACCTAATAATTGGTGTTGGACATATTTTAAAGATATTTTTTATATAGAAAATGGATATGCTTTTAAAAAAATAGATTATAAAAAGGAAGGAATACCTTTAGTAAGAATATCTAATATAGAAAATGGTATAGTAAACATTAATGAATGTATTTATGTTAATAAGTTAGAAAAGAATGAAGAAAAATATGTTATAGAAAAAGGTGATTTGTTAATAGCTTTATCGGGAGCAACAACAGGAAAAAATGGCGTTTATTATTTAGATGAAATAGCATATTTAAATCAGCGTATAGGAAATATAAAAATAAAGAATAAAGAAAAAGTTCTTAATGAATATAGAAATTATTATATAGCTTTAAAAAATGAAGATATATTAAATTTGGCATATGGTGGAGCGCAACCTAATATTAGCCCTAAAGTTATAGAATTTATATCAATACCTTTACCACCAATAAAAGAACAGCAAAGAATAGTAAATAGAATAGAGTCTTTATTTGCTAAAATAGATAGAGCCAAAGAATTAATAGAAAATACTTTAGCTCAATTTGAACAAAATAAAATGGCAATACTGCATAAAGCTTTTATTGGTGAATTAACAGCAAAATGGAGAACAGAAAAAGGTATTTCAAAAGATACATGGAAAAGAAAAAAAATATCAGAAGTATGTACTGTTGTAAGAGGTGGTTCACCTAGACCAGCAGGTAATCCCAAATTTTATGGGGGCAATATTCCATTTATGAAAGTTGCAGATATAACTAATAATGATACACCGTATGTTGAATCTACAGCATGTTTTATAAAAGAAGCAGGATTATCTAAAACTAGAATGGTAGAAGAAAATACATTATTGTTAACAAATAGTGGAGCAACTTTAGGTGTACCAGCCATTTGTACATTTAAAACGACTTTTAATGATGGTATAGCTGCTTTTTTAAATTTAAATCCTCAAAGTATAAAATATTATTAACTCATTGTGCTAGTTCATTTTTTATTG
>ULMD01012002.1_pt1 | contig 12716 bp, 10 predicted proteins | sample 1951561 | NCBI WGS metagenome assembly ULMD01 (sample SAMEA4835541, study PRJEB28245) | human gut metagenome | biome: gut microbiome; material: fecal sample | place: Denmark | collected 2008
TAATTAAAATATTTTAGGAGGGTAATTAATTATGATTAATAATAATACACAACCATACTTAATCAATAGTGAATATAATATAACAGAATTATTATCACATTTTGATGCTGATTATATACTATCTGTGTTAGAAGATGAATTAAATTCTATAAACATAGCATCTACAATTATTAAACCAAATATTGTAATATCATTTGAAGAAAACTTTAAAACTATGAGAGAAGAATTCCCCGGAGATGAAGCAAATATTGTTTCAATTAGAGAGAAAGTATATATGAATATTATAGAAATTTTATGTAATAAATTTAATTTACAATTTAATTATAATGATGAAACAATTGATAAATATACAGCAGCATATTATGCATACGATTTTCTAGTATGTAATAGAAATAATATTATGATTAATTTCTTCACATCATTTATTATTAATAATAAAAACTCAATTAATGTAGAAAAGAAAAACAAAGATAGTTCTGTTGTTTATAATAAAAATATTTATACAGATCCGAAGCTTATAGCAATTAGTGCTAATATGGAAAAAGTAATAAAATATATTAGCGAGATAGATGTAAGATTAGTAGATATTTTTAGTTCAACATATGTAAACCAAGAAACTGTAATGTTTCTTGATAATGCTTTCGCAGATAGAGGCAATTTCTTCAAGACTTATTATTGTAATATTAGTACTGAAGATATGCCTATTGTAATTACTAATATTAGATTACAATTACAGAAAATTGTTGGTAATATTAGTGATAGTTCTATAAATAAATTACTTGGAGGTATGTAAAATGAGTACACAATTAACAGAAAATGAAGTAAAAAAGATTTATGACACATTAGAAAAAGCCAACGAAAACAATGATAGAGAAAAACTTGCTAAAGCTTCTGAAGAAACCAATTCAACAGAATATTCTAATATTGAAGAAATAAAATCGCCTAAAATTATTGGTGTAGATTTTGCTTCTGAAAATAATAAAGATATATCGGTAGAAGGAATCATTAATGCTTCAGAAATTACTGAAGAAAGATCTAAAGAAAATATGTTTGAAGAATATGGATTATCAACAGAAGAAGCTAATGAAGTATTAAAACTTATTTCAGAATATAATACAACAAATGTAAATGTTACAGGATTATATGATAAGCTTCCTGAAAAACTTAAAGAAATTACTAATAGTATTGTTACAGAATCAAAACTTTCTGGACAAAGAATTTCTAAAGATAATGCAGCTAAATTTATTATTGATAGTTTTATTAATGATATTGATTTTGATAATATTTTAGATGAATATAATAGAGAAATGAATCAAATTATTGCAGAATCTAATAAAGAATTTCAATATATTATGAAAGATAGTTTTGATGAGATATTTGAACGAATTGACGAAATTGAAGCTGAAGATCCAGAAAAAGCCAAAACAATAAGAGCTATTAAATCAGCGTTTGATGATGCTTGTAGTTATTCAAGATTATTAGATTATATTGATCATATTAGTGCCAAAAAATTAAATAAATTCTTAAATAGATACGATGAAGAGTGCATTTACTTCAACAAGAAAGTAAATACCACAGATATTAAAGTTCCAAATATCACTTTACTATATCCTATAATTAAACAAGTATTATCAGGATTTACAGAATCACAAATAAAGAAATTTATTATCGTTATTTGTAAATCATCTTATAATTTAAATATGAATAATATTGTTGATGTATCTTATATTTATAGATTAATAAATAATATTGTTTCATTTAAATATACAAATGATTTTGAATCTGATTTTGGTAAGGAGATTTTTGGAAATATTACTGTGGTTATTCAAAAAATAATTAATCTATAAGGAGGTTATTTTATGAGTAGCTCTAATTATAATAGCGAAAAAGCATATTTATATGGTAATACTTTCATAGAAAATCCAAATTTTGCATATGGTCAAGTACCAATGCCACCTTCAAGACCGCCATATGTTCCATATGGACCTCCAATGTATCCATATTGTGAACACTGTCATGGTGATAAATTAAATATTATACCACCAGTTGATAGAACTAATTGCAGAAATCTATCATATTATCAAAATCCTCCATCTATTCCTAATATTGGTGGTTGTAATATTTCTGAATTAGATAGAAATATTGCTTCAAATATTATTGAGGTTCAAAGTAAATTAAGAATTTCTCTTGATTTAATTCTTTATAGTGTTAAAGCTGATGAAGATATCAAAATTACATTAGAAACTGGAAATAAATATAAAATAACTTATTTATCAGAATCTGGAATGACAATTATTACTGGTATTCTTAGATATATTGATATTAATACTCCATTGGAATGTACTAGATATATTACAGATTATAATACTTCAGTAAATCCGCATATTATTATGGATTGTTCTTCCGAAGGAAATTCTGATATTAGGATTATTTATATTAAATCATTAAGAAATGTAGAAGAAATTAAAGATGAAGAACCATCTGAAGAACCTACAGAGAATCCTGATGATACAAATAATCCTGATAATGTTCCTTCGGAAAATCCTGATGATAATACAGATACACCTGTAGAAAATCCATCGGAAAACCCTACAGAGAATCCTGATAACTCATCGGAAAATCCTGATGATAATACAGATATACCTGTTGAAAATACTTCTAATCAATAATTATTTAATAAATAACACTATGCCTTAATTGGCATAGTGTTTATTTTTTCGAACTTTATAATAATATTATATAATACAAGGAGAGTGATTAAAATGTTACCAGAATATTTAATAATGAAAGATGATAAAGTAATATTTGATGGCGATGGTGAGTTAATTTACTATGTGCTTGAGAAATATTTTACAACTAAAAATGCTGTAATTGAAGGTGAGCATATTGTATTAATGGGTGAGTTTAATTATGATGTATTTTCTAAATCTGGTAAATCTAGAGGATTAAAAATCTTTAATTATCCATCAATGTTTACATGTAAACCAAGTAAAATCACAAAAGAAGAAATGCAACTTAAAGGTACTAGATCTGTATCCCAATATAGATTGCTTCATTTCTCTAAAGGAGATGAGTTAGTTTGTTCTATTAGGATTCCAAAAAGTATTAAAAATGCAGAAAAATTTATAGATATATTACTTAGAGGTAATCTACAAGAAAATATACCATATGATGAAATACATGAATTATTACCTCAAAATGCAGAAATAAATGGGTTCAAATATAATATGACAAATCAAATGTATGGATTTTTAATTTCTGAATTATGTAGAAGTAAAGATGATCCAACAATACCTTTTAGAAATACAGATATGCATTCTCCAATAGATTATCAAATGGTATCTATTAATCAATTACCAAAATATATTTCACCATATACCGCAATAACTTCTGAAAATGCAGATGAAGCTATTGCAGCTGCTATTTTAAATAAGAATACTCATAAAACATCTCCACTAGAAAAAGTAATGATGAACTAGCACTTTTTATAAACATATGAATAAAGCTAATGCTTTTGTTTTATTTATAAATAAAATAATAATAAAAATAATAAGGAGGAATTAACGATGAGGAGTTATCCTAAATCTACGTTCGAAGTAATAAATAACACTTCAATTGAACAAATTACTACTACATCTGTTAGTGGTATCGTTCCAATTATGATGGCTGCTTATACATCCCCTAAGGGAACTGAAGATTGGGAATTGTTATATGGTCTTGATGGATTTACCAATACCAAAGGTGGATTAAATTTTGCTCAGCATGGACAATCCCAATTTCTTGTAGCTAATTTGCTTAGAAGTGGATCTTATGTTCTTGCAAAGAGAATGGTATCTGAAAATGCAACTCTTGCCAATGTTACAGTAAAAGCAAAAGTTCATCAAGTAGAAGGAGTATCTTATATTTATATTTATACATCTTCTCTTGAAAATGCAAAAACATTTGCTGAAGCTTGTACAGCTGGTTATGGTACTTTTGATGCCAGCGCTGCAGCTGAAGATGTTACAGTTAATGAAAAATCTGTTAAAGCTATTGATGTTCCATTATTTACAGTAACACCACTTGGTAGAGGTATTAGCGGAATGTCTATTAGACTTGTTCCGGAATATTATGTAAGTAAATCTAGCAAGTATATGAGATATACATTTGAAATTTCTGAAAATGCAGAAGTTATCGAATCTATTTCTTGTACATTAAATCCTAATATTATTATAGATGGAACACTTCAATCTGTTGAAAGCAAAGTTAAGAATGCATCTAAACAGGTTAAAGTTAAAGTATATGATGATGGATTTGAAAAACTTGTTAGATTCTTAACTGCTACAGCAACTACTACTAAGGAAACAATTACTTACGAAAATGGAATTAAGAAAGTAAATAAATCTACAGTACCAGTTGTTGCTTCTGAATTAGTAAATCTTGATTTTATTAATGGATTTGATAAAAAAGAAAATCCTATTGCTGGAATTATTACAAAAGATATTGTATCTTCTGGTAAAGTAGAATCTAATATTGCTTCTCTTTGGGATACGTTTAAACCAGAAGGTATTGACACATTCTATAGTTTAACCACAGCAAATGGAATTCCACTTGTTAATGGATCTTATGGAACAATGGGTACAGCTCCGGTACAAAACGCTGAAGAATATGAAAATATGCTTTTAGGAACATTTGGAGCTAATACTTCTTCTTCATTATATGATGATATTATCTATGATTTAGATAGATATAAAATTGATTGTATTTTTGACTGCGCATATCCTGTATCTGTAAAAAATGCAATTGTAAATCTTGTTGATTTTAGAGGTGATTGTGTATTCTTGGCTGACCTTGGTACATCTAAAAATACACTCGATGATATTGTAGAAGAAGCTTCAAAAATTACTAAATCTCAATTTGTAGCTATTTATCACAATTACTTTGACGTTGTAGATTCATTTACAAAGAAACAGATTACTGTAACAATGCCATATCTTCTTGCATCGAGAATGGTAAATCATATTGCTAAAGGTGTTGGTAAGCCATTTGCTGGTATTGCTAACGGATTGAGCTTTGGCGAGATTGTTGTTGACACTATCAACTTTAAACCAGTTGTTATTCCTGGAACTGATCAGAAACAAGTATTAGCAGATAATTGTATTAATTATCTTAGCTATTATAATGAGGTTCCTGTTATGGAATCCATGTGGGTAAATGATGAAAATTATACTCAGCTTAGCTTCCTTCATAATATTATGGCAGTTCAAGAAATCATTAAGATTATTAGATCTCGTTGCCCAAGTACAAGATATTCATTCTTAGATGGCGATGATCTTGAACAGTATCTTACAGACGCTAATTCTATTATTAAGGAATACAGAACTAACTTTAAATCTATCTCTATGACTTATATGGCTGATGAGAACTATGAGTCAAATAATATTTTCTATGCAGTTATTAAAGTACAATTCCATAAATTTGTTAATGAAGAGTACTTTAAAGTAATTGCTATAGATTAAGAAAGGGGTGAAAAGTAATGGCTGATTATAGAAATTATACACCATCTGCTAGCGATTTTTCTAAAAACGTAACAGATAATGGTACAGTATCAAACATGTTTGTTAATACTAAAGATTTTAAAGATGTTACTTCGTATAAACTTATGCGTGGTGTTCCTGATTTTGGTAGTCTTGTACAGTTTAATCCATATGAAACTGGATATGCTGCATTTATCATTTGTCAGATGCCAAAATTCATTGAACTTCTTGCGAGAAGAAATTCTGATTATAATAAATTAATCAAAAACTGGGCTCATATCATTGAATATGAATTCAAGAGTTTCGATGGATTAAATGATATGGAGGCTGATACAATTCAGCTTGGTGATGAACTTAACCAAATTGATGTTATCAATAAAGTTAATCTTCAAGGTGGCTCAGAATTTACTCTTTCTTATGAAGAGAAATCTGGTTCTCCGCTTACTAAGTTTGCTAGATTGTATCTTTCTGGTATTAAAGATCCAAGAACTCAGGTTAAAACATATCATGGTCTTATTCATAATGGAGATCTTGAACCTGGTTTTGAAAATGAGGTTTTCACTTTCTTATTTATTGCAACAGATAATACAATGAGAAAAGTTGAATATGCAACTCTTATCGTAGGTGCTCAGCTTAAATCTGCTGATATTTCTATGTATAACTATACTAAAGGAGATATTGGTAAGCATGACGTAAATGTTAGATTCAATGGTTACCCAATCGTTGGAACCAAGATTGACGCTGCAGCTCAAGATATGATCACTTATCTTCTTAGCGCAGATGCTAAAGCTCGTAGAATCGTTGTTAACTCTGATGACTTCGATTATACAGGTATTGAATCTATTGCTAAGACATTAAAGAACTATGGAGCTAGTGAAGATCAATATGCTACTGTAGGTGCTATTGATAGTGAAGCTGGTTATAGTGTTGACGACTTCTATAGTTCTTCTTATGATAGTCTTGTAGTTAATTAATTTTAAATAAAAATATACGTATAGCCTTAATTGGCTATACGTATATTTAACCATTTAATTAATATCCTACACCGTCTTCATCAGATCCTTTTGTTATATCATCCATTGTTGCTTCTTGCTTAGATTCATTATATATATCAATAATATCATTGATATCTAGGTAAGATCCAAGATAATGGATCTTTAATTTCTTAGCAAATTTAGCTTTAAGAATATCATCCTTTTCATCACCCATAAATATTTCAACAAGAGAATTACAAAATTCTGTAGTGTTCATAATTAATTGATTTGTATTTGTCATGTTTATGAATAATGGTGGTGGTAATTTAACAGTAATAACATCATTATTACTATATTCTATATTATAAATCTTAGTAAATAACGGACCATAAATTTCTTGTACTCTAGATTGTCTACTGTAAGCAAATCTTAAAAACTTAGTACTTGTCATTGTAAGCTGAGTAGCATATTCTGGAGATTGCCTCATCTGAATAAGCTCTAATGGAACGTTAGTACTATTAATAGCAGATTCTTCAAGAAGATTTAATAAATCTGTTTTGATTTCAATTTGCTGTCCTGGCATTACTTCAAATTCAATTGGAGATTGCCCATCAGCCCCTCTAGGGATAATATAATCATTAAATCTTCCCGTTATATTTAATACATTATTAATATTTTCAATTTGTCTAATACCAAAATTAGATTTCTTAATTTCATTAATAGTTTTAAGTAATGTTTTAGAAATATTAGTTTCAACAGATTGTTTTACATAATAAACACGTTTATCATTTCCACGAGTCATAATTGCAAGACAGTTTGTTATATAAATAGCAACCCATAATTTTGCAGGGATTAATGCTAATTTTAAATCAGAAATACCTCTATTTGTTTTATTATCTAATTTAAAATATAAATGGTGAATATCTTCTGGAGGTATATATGTTACTCTAATATTATTTTTACTAATATTACTAGAATAATCGTCATTGTATTTAAGAATATAATAAATTTCTTTTCTTAAATCTTGATTAGCATTTACAAAATCTGAAGTGATTCTATCTGCTAATTCTGAAGATAGATATCTTAACATTTCTTCTCTTCTTTGTGCAGCATCAAAAGCTTCAGATTTACCATTAGATCTAAGACCAGTGATAGTATTTACCATACCCATTGTAGGCTGTCTATCTTCTATGAATTCAGCATTCTCGTCAAATTCAAAATAGTAATAACCTAAACATACATCTTCAATTAATATAGGTGTAACCCTATCTCTACGCAATCTTTTAACGATACAACCATTCATATGCTTAATTCGTCCATTTTTTTGTTTTTGCTTTTGTACTAGTCCGTCAGCTGTCGTATCAGCATACTCTGGTAATTCTAAATCATCGTGAAGAGTCTTATCAAAATTATGATGTGTTGGTAATTTAGAACCATCAATCTCATAATTTGTAGTCGTTCTTGTTATAGGAGTATTTGAAATTTCTCCTGTAATGATAGATGCTTCGTTTAAGAATTGTTCATATAAAGATTGTTCTCTAACAGATTCTACTTTATCTCTTGCTTCTTTTTCTGATATTACAACAGATTCTATAATTCCAGATTTAATTTCAACGTTAAAATCAAAATCAGAATTACTATATTTATCAAGATTAAATCTAGAAGAATCAATCTTAGTATTATCGCCTATTGTACTTTCCATCATAATAGTATTTTCTTTAAAATTTGATTTTACATGAATTATAGAAGAACTTTGTTTTCTATCCATTAATCTCTGAATAGCTTTCTCATATGGCACACAATAAATAAAATCTTCACCATATTTAGATATATCATCATATGAATCATTAACTAACTCTAATAGTTTATAATTCTTTTTCATAGTTTCTATATTAGAAGCAAATTTATCACTATCGGCAGATACATCTTGTATATCATTTTTTAATGAAAGAAAATCTTTAGTAAAGCTGTCAGCAGATAATACATTATCCCTTAAAGTTTGTACTGCTTCATTAAGTTTTGGCATATATCTAAGGATATCATCTATTTCTCTATCTGCAGCTGTAATCCACATATTATCAAGATAAGAACTTGATAAATTATTAATAAATTCATTATCTCCGAATATTTTTTCAAATTCTGCATTAATCTCAGAATTATTTTGCTTATTTAAAAACATTCGTTCATATAACTTAGATATATTAGGTTCTCCAGAATTATCTTTTGTTGTAGATATAATATCTTTAATAGAATTATCAATATCAGATTTTAAATCTAATAATTGTTGTTTATTTTCTGGACTAGAAAAATATGTTGTTTTATATAGATCATCTGTATTATTTTGAATGCTTGCAGCTAATTTTTTCAATACATTAAATCTTATAGTCGGTTTATTATCTTTTTTATTATTAGCCATAATTAGCCTCCTTTCGTTATTAATCAAATGTTATACTTAACTAGAATTACAAAAAAATAAAGGTATAGATTTCTCTATACCTTTAGATATGCTAAATAAATATAAATATCAATTTTCTTTTTCATTACAGTAAATTTAGCAATAAATTTATTATCATACAAATCGCAAATTTGTAAATTTACTTTATCACTTTTATTTAATGGTAACAATCCAGAAAATAATGTGATAAAATATTTAGTACCATTTACAGTAGGCATATAATAATAAGTACCATCTGCTTTTTTCATTGAATATACAGTTTCAATATCTTTAGTGATATTAATTTCATTTGTATATCTATTATCCATTAGTTGAACAACCTTATTATCTATCATTCTTTGTAACATTATATTCTGCCCTAGCTCAAGTGCAGTATCTCCAAGAAATGTTTTAATATATTTATTATTTATATCAAACTCAGATTCAGAAGATATTGTTTTTACAAATGCAGATAATAATTTACTATCAAATATAATTCCATTATTATAACTAAAATCATCTTGTAATAATTGGGTTAAATTTGTATATATTAAATATCCATCTATATTATCTAATCCAAATAAATAGTTATGATAAAACATAACTGTTTTTTGTTTTAATGCTTTAGCAGCATCATTTATTGTTACCAAATCTACTGTTTTCATACTTAGACATCCTTTCTTGCTTAATAGCAATGATTCTAGGTTCAGAATTATCTATAACCCTTGCAATAATTTGTCCTTGAGATTTATTTACTACTTTTCTACATAAATATCTCATTCCATCAATAGAGTCATAATACTGTAATCCTCTAATTGGATCTACCAACGTTGAAAAATATTCTATAATATCATCATAAACTTCTTCATAGGTTCCTAAATGTAAATATCTACTACAGAAATCTAATCTATTATGACTTACATAATCCTCAATAAACCATACTGTTCTATCATAATATTTATTATTAAATCTATTTTCAAAATCAGTAATTGGTTCTGGAAATAATATTTTGCTTAACATTGTATCTGCAGACATATTATTTTCATCAATCTCTGAAGGGTATAATGCTGTATACAGTATCTTAATACAGTTCGTTAAGCTGTATAATAATTTCTCTAGCTTTTAACTAGAAGTTGAGACTATATCATAATCCAATATATTATAATGGATTCTTCTTGTTTCCATTTAAGGGGATCTCCCCCACTCACTTGAGTCGTACTCCAATTGACGATTTTCACGTCCTATATAGGGGATAGTCGTTGAACTTTATTAATATTATTATAAGTAATAATAAAATTATAATAATATTTAATCTTAGCTGCTGATTAATGATTTAAATTAAGTTTTAGCACTCTTACGAGCTTTTATTTCAGCATGACTTATCTCTCTAATTGTTTCAATCTTTCGATACCTACTTACAGGTTAGAGAGCTTTACAAACTTCTAGCAATTATAAGAAGTTTTCATAACTGTATTACTACATTTATGCGACCATACAATAATCGAAATCATTTAGATTATTACATAAATTTACAGGTGAACCATTTATTTTAACCTTAGGCTTGTCTGATACATTTTTTGGATCAGCAACAAATGCTCCAGCAAATCCAACCTTTTCATTAGATTTATTTACGTTACATCCAATAACAAGTCCCATATTATCAAAATCTTTAGTACAACGATTTATAAGATAAACTGTTTGTCTATGTGCTTTAGCATATCTTGTATTACTCATCATACATCTATTAAATAAAAAGTCTATATCTTTTACTTTAGATTCTATACACTTCTGAACAATTGTATCCATAATATTATAGAATACAAATGTATGATAATCAAGATATGGTAACATAGCGATATTAGTTGTAATATGAGAATAATCTAATTTTCTCACCTTTGCAATTTTCTCACCTATATAATCAAGTTTAAATCCAGATAATTGTCTTTGCCCTTTACGTCTAGAAGCAAACGTAATTAACTGATCAACATATACAGTATAGCACGATACTTGAGAATAGTCTCCTCGTTCTTCAAATTTAGATGCTCTGGTATCAACATAATACCATGCTTCTTTTTCTACAAAATCTGGATGACAAATTATTTCTTCTGGTGAATATCCTAAACGTTTTATACGTTCTATTAGATATGGTAAGTCAAACGCAATGTTCCATGCCATTGCAAAATCCGGTTTTAATGAATTAATAATATTAAATGCATCATGAATTAATTGGATTTCTTCTTCATAAAATAATATTTTATAATTAAAATCATTTAATCCAAAACGAATTTCATTTTTCCAACCACCAACACTTTTTCTTATAAATTCTTTAAGTTCATTTATAATATTAGGTGTCTTTTTAAATTCTTCTATAAGTGGATTATTATGATTTTCTAATAGTAATGTATAAACAGATTTAGTTCTATCATCAACTAAAGTAATAGCATTAACAGGACATTCACCTAACTCTGGAAAATCGCCTTTTTGATTAATACCATCAACCTCAATATCGAAATATAATTTACTAATTGGATATACATCATTTTTATATAATTTATCAAATTGAAATCTATACCAATCTTCAATATTCATATCAGCATTGAATATTTTTGGTATTGTGAATAATTGATCATTGGCTCTAGCATTTCCATTTGATAAATTATCGTAAAACCATTCTAAATTATTAGTATTTTCAGCAATACTTTTCTTTATATCTCTATATTTACATTCTACTGGATAAACTTTTTCCTTTTCTATATATAGTTTATTATATTCTGGAACGAATTCATCTTTAGCAATATAATAAGTATATTTAGGATCTTTAATATGCTGAACTTTCTTCTCTCCAGTATTTAAATCCTTAAATATAATATCTAGAGATCCAGTATCATATTTTCCAGTTTCCATATCCTTTTTAGGTTTATGGTATATTACATTAAGCAATGATATGTTTGCTCCTTTATCATATCCTTTAATCATTATATATTCTACCTCCTATCCTATTTATTTTAATGTGTGGTATATTTTTTATTTTAACCATTTATATAATATGCAATCGTAATAAGATTTGAAAAAATAATAGGATGATAATATCATCCTACTAAATATTTATTATTTTATTCTCTAAAATGTCTTTCTATCACATCAGCAATTAATAGATATTCTTCAGCATATTTTCCTTTACGTGTTTCTTTAATTTGTTTTCTAAATTGTTCTAATGTACCATTAAAACAACCACAATTAATTCTAATTAAATTATCTTTACATCTATATGCTGTTGTAGTTATTGCATCTTTATCAAAACCACTAAATGTACATATATCAAATCTAGATTTAATATTAGCATTATTACAAACACATGCATCATTACAAATACATGCATCATTACAAATACATGCATCACCATAAACACGTGCATTATCATAAACTTGTACATTACCATAAATACGTGCATTATCATAAACAACTGCATCACCATAAACATATGCATTATTAAAAACTTCAGCATTATCATAAACACACGCATCATCATAAACACATGCATTACCATAAACACGTGCATTATTACAAACATGCGCATTACCACAAACATATACATCATCATAAACACATGCATCGCCATAAACACGTGCATTACCATAAACACATGCATCGCCATAAACACATGCATTACCATAAACACGTGCATCATTATAGACATATGCATTATCATATATCCAACAATTACGATTATGTGATAAGTTCTCTTCTTTTTCTATCCAACCTCCTAAATCTCCTGCTTTTACATCATTAAAG
>ULMD01031802.1_pt1 | contig 12628 bp, 7 predicted proteins | sample 1951561 | NCBI WGS metagenome assembly ULMD01 (sample SAMEA4835541, study PRJEB28245) | human gut metagenome | biome: gut microbiome; material: fecal sample | place: Denmark | collected 2008
CGAAAATCCGAACACGCCGCAGAAACTGAAGACCAGACGCAGTATGATATGCATGGGAACGGACATGGAAAGCGCCGGAAAATCCACCGGATGCAGATGCAAAAGCAGTGCCATCAGCCATGCCGTAATGGTCGCAACAACAATAATAATGATCGCATAGGTCAGCCTCTCCAGCCCGGAACGCATATCCAGCTTGGCAAGGTCAATTCCACTTGTAATAAACGGAAAGCCCGGAATGATAAAAAGCATGGAACAGATATATCCCGCCTCATGCTGCAGGGAAACCCCGGCAATCAGCTCTGCGATCCGAAGCAGAATGGTATAGGTAACGCACGCCGAGGCAACGGATGCCACAATCCCGAGAAACAGTGTCAGATGATGCTTTGTCAGTTTGCAGCGGACAAAGTTTCCAAGTCCTGCCCCGCAAAAAGCAAACAGCATTTCCACGGGTCCTCCGCCAAGCAAAAATGTGAATGCGCCGCATGCCAGTGCCGCGGCAAATCCCAAAGCCACCGGGGAATAGAGTCCATGAATCCGGTCGATCTCATCCAGATGATCATGGAGCTGTTCGCCCGTCATGGTTTTCCCTACGGTTGAAAATTCACCGATAAAACGCTCCAGCCGGTTCAGTTTTGATGTGTTGACTCCGGTATTGGTCAGGCAAAGAGACTGGGAAAATCCACTCGTTCCATCAAAACAGGTATATTCAATCGACATCAGACCGATATCTGTCGAACATGTAATTCCGAGATTTTGTGAAATCGTATTCATGGAACTGCGGACACGCCAGGCTCCCGTTCCACAGGATAACAGCATCAGGCCGACACGGCCGACGATTGAAGCTTTTTCGGTCAGGTCTGCCTCTGTAATCGGACAATTTCCATGGCCGCTGTACTCATGCCATGGGATATCCATGTGATTTTTAGGTATTGCAGTGGTTTGCATGAATCATCATCCTCTTTCTTAATGCATCAATACAATTTTGTTTGCAATATCAATGTTTTTCTCCAATGCCTTCCGAAAATGGTACATCGGCAAAAACACCCCAAGTGCATCGTAACGGTTTCCCTTATTTTCCATGGAATCCTGTCCGTAATAAACGACCGAACGTGGCAGGGATTTCTGCAGATCCATCAGGATATCCCAGATGGCCGCATATGCCTGCGCTTCTGTCTCCTGTATTTTTACCGTATCCGGCATTTCATAGACAAGTAGCACTCCGATATGCTCTCCCATACGGATTTCCTGTGCTTCCATGGTATCTCTGTCATAACAATGCCGTTTACGGAATCCGTATGCCAGATACATCTTCACCTGTTCACTCTTTTGAAATACCTTAAAAAACTGCTCATAATTTTTGTCACTGACATGAAATTTGATATCCGGAATTAATTTTCCATCCTCATCCGTCAGGATATAGGGATTTGTCTGACCATTAGCATTAAAACGAAACGGAGCCAGAAACGAATTCCGCAGCAGATCAAACATACTGTTCTGGCAGATTGCCATCAGAAACGCCGTCAGATCCTTTTCCTCATAAGAACGAAACAGTGCGGTTGCGAACTGCTCCGCAGAAAGACCGTTGCCCTCATAATCATCGCCCACTCCGAGCGCATCATAAAACGTTTCCATCAGGCGCTCACATGCCTGCGGATTCTCTTTAATCTTTTCAAAAAGCATTTTTGCCTTCTGTTCCCTTGGAAAAATTGTTGCCATAAAAATACACTTCCTTTTCTCAATCTCGCTATCTTTTATTATAAAGAATATTTTTAAAAAGGATAACGTATTTTCTATATAAGTTTCATATTAAATTGACATATTAAAATGCGGTGAAAATAATCCTTTCACCGCATATAATACTTACTGCTCTGTCTTTTCAATCTGCGTATCCATCTTTAAAATATGATTGATCAGCCATCCGCCAAGGAACTCGATCAGCTCATGCAGATATTCCTGCTGGTTGTCATCAATTTCTTCCAGCTTATCCAGATCGATACTCATCAGCTTGTCCACAAATGCCTGATGCGCCCTCTTTTGTGCTTCCAGCATCGGGCTGTTGATTTTCTGCATATAGGCCTCTTCATCTTCAAAATGAAACTTGGTATATTCCCGGAGTTCATCCAGCAGACGTACAATTTCATCGTATTTGTCATGAAGCAGGTCGTTATGGATCAGCGCATTTACCTCTCCGATAATCTCAAACAGCTTCCGGTGTTCCCTGTCTACCAGTTCAATTCCCGTATAATATTTCGCGGTAAACACAAACGGATCTTCTTTCTGCATTTTCCCGATCATCATGTCACTGCTTAAAATATGCCGGTACAGCCAGCGTACCAGATAGGTCAGAATCTCATCGAGCATCGCCGATGCATTCTCCCCGGTGAGTGGCTGCTTTTCCAGAAGTTTTACGTGATCGGCAAATGCCTGATGCTCTTTTTTCTGCAACGGCAGTTCCGGATCGTTCTGTGCCTCCATATAGGCTTCTTCGTGTGCAAAATGGTTTACGGCATAATCACTTAAATGTTCCAGTATATTTTTTACCGTCTGTGGTGTGCGTGCTTCCTTCGGCAGTTCAACCGCTTCATTGATCAGCGAAAACAGTTTGCGGTGCTCTTCATCGATCTGGTCGATGCCCGTCAGACAATCCTGCGTAAATTCGTACATTATTACGTTCCTCCCTCAGTGTATTTTCTCTGTGAAAACAAAAGTTCTTTTCTGCCACTATATAATCATTTTTTGGAATTGTCAAATACGAATTACTTCTATCATACTCTGTGCCGTTACACCATTAAGTATCCGTGCAGACATTTCTCCATAATACCAGAGTACTCCAAACTTTTTTGCATCCATAAAAAAATTCCTCCTATATCTTTCTGGTTCTAAGCTTAGAAAATATAGGAGGAAAAGTCAATCTACGATTCCTTTATATCGCCTGATTCCGGCGTATTCTGCCCCACAGCCGCGGGGTATACAGTGTCAGAATCTTATTTACCTGATTTACTACCTTTGGATTAACAAGCAGGTAAATCACGCAGATACTCAGACAAATCAGAACAAACAGCGCAAACCATCCCCAGTCTCCGAGATAGTCATAGATTCCCGCAAACATCAGGATATCCCGCAGGATCCGGTGCAGCATATATACCGGCATCGTATTCTGTCCAATCACTGACAGACAGGTTTTCCCACGCGGCACAAAAAACATAATCGCCCACGAAATCAGAAACGCGGCAATCATCAGTGCCAGACGAACAAACGGCCCTTCCCACACATCATCCAGTTCATAATAGGAAATGTTTTCATAGACCATGCCAAGCTCATCTTTTAACTTTGAGCCAAACGCCAGAATCCCCGCACAGATTGCCACAGCAGCCGGTACAACAACTCTCCGGTAAACCGGTCGCAATGCCCGTTCAAGCACCGGTTGTTCCATATAATATCCCAGATAAAAGAACGGACCAAATACCAGAATACGGGACATGCACAAAAAATCGCCGATATTTTTGAAATATCCGGCGATCAGGGCCAGCGCAACCGTCACGATTAATACCGGTATCTCTTTGTACTTCCGGATGACAGGAATGGTAAGATACCACACAATCATGGCAAACAGATACCACGGCGCCCCACTCTGCGAGAAAAAATTAATCTCTGAGAAATCCCGGAATCCACACAGTGCATATACTATCTGAATTGCAATAACAAATATGATGTACGCCTTGATCAGATACAATATTTTTTTAAAATTATACTGCCCGTTTTTATATATTTTCTTTGCAAAATAACCTGACACAAATACAAAAAGCGGCATATGAAATACATAGATCAGGCGCTTTACCACCACAAGAACACTTTCTCCGTGGATAGGGAGCAAAAAATGCCCCAGCACGACTAAGAATATCAATACCGCTTTCAAATTATCAAAAAAATAATCTCTCTCTTTATTCATTCGACACATCCTCTATTACCGAGAATGTATTATAGAACTTTTGCCGAAAAAGTCAAGAACTATTACGCTTTTTGTTGAAACATTCCGTAAAATACCGCATCGGTATGTTTACGGATTTCCCCAAAATCATGGTATGGCACTTTCATGTTCCAGAAACACAGATGAGTGGAATGATTAATTTCCTCCATCACAGACAAAACTCCCGGCTGATCGGATTTCGTGATATAAAAAATCACGGAATCGAGAATCTTTTTTTCACTGTAACTATATTCAATTTTCTTACGCGTATAGCGAAATTCCGGTGTACAATCGTATTGTCTGAGTTTCAACTCAATCAATGCCCGGATTCCCTGCATGGTATAAATAGAATACGGAGCTTCAAATCCAAACCAGAAACCTTCTTTCTGGTAGAAACTCAGTTCCGTAACATCCGGCCGCATATATTCTTCCCGCGCAACAACACGGATTCCGTCTGTATAATAAAATGTTTCTTCCGTATACACCATGATCGACGGCATAAAATCACCTCATCTGTACAATGTGCCAGTCATCTGTTCGTATCTTATTTGCGAAGAACAAAATCAGATACCATCTCATCCAGACTTTCAGCAGATGCAGAAAGTTCTTCACTGGTTGCAGATACTTCTTCAGAAGTAGCAGAATTAGACTGCACAACCCCGTTTACCTGCTCAACAGCAGCGGAAATCTGCTTTACCGATTCTGCCTGCTGATCAGAAATCTGACGGATCTTAGCCACCTCCATAACAACCGCATCCAGCTGTTCGATCATTTCCGACATAAACTGGGAAGTCTCATCTGCAACAGAGCTTCCGACACCCACCTGATTCAGACTGTTTGTCAGCATGACACGGGTTTCTTCTGCCGAAGAAGCACTCTCTTCCGCAAGGTTTTTAATCTGTTCTGCAACAACCGCAAATCCTTTTCCTGCTTCACCGGCACGCGCAGCCTCAATGGATGCATTTAAAGACAACAGGTTTGTCTGGCTGGCAATGCTTTCAATCTTTCCGATGACAACCTGGATATCATTGGTGGTCTCTGAAATATGCTGCATGGCTTCGACCAGTTCTTTCATCTTTGCACTTCCGCTGTCTGCCTTGATTGCAACCCGCTTTGCCTGGTCATGTACATTGTCTGTAGACTTTGTATTTTCTTCGATATGTGTAGCAACCTCGGCAACCGAAGATGTCAGCTGCTGTACTGCCGCTGCCTGATCGGTAGCTCCCTCTGCCAGTCCCTGCGCACTCTGTGCCAGCTGGTCAGCTCCTGCGGATACCTGATTGGAAGATTCCTGTACATTTTTGATCGTCTGGCTCAGATTATTTTCTGTCGCTTCCAGTTTCTTTAAAATTTCACCGAAATTTCCCTGATAGGCTTCAATATCATGGGATCTCGCATCAAAGTTTCCTTTTGCAAACTCTGTAAGGAGCTGATTGATATCGTCCACAACACCCCTTAAATAAAAAGATGTATTGCGGAAACTTTCTGCAAGCTTTCCCAGTTCATCTTCCCCCTGATAAGGAATATCAATTTCGAGATTTCCGTGTGACATGTCATCTGCGGCCTTTTCTATCTGGTCTAACGGTTCAAGAATATTTTGTGTCAGTTCCTGAATGATCTTTTTGGAAAGCAATGGCATACCAACTACTGCAATGACAGGAATGATAATCCATACCGGATGTCCAAATACAAGCATTAAAATTGCAAACAGAATATTGTTCACCAGTAAAATTGCAAAAATTGCTTTCATAATCATTTTCAGCTTATCCGCAATTTTCACATCTTGAAAGTAATTCTTACGCATACGTCTCCTCCTATGTATCGTATACTATTTGTCTATAATTTTACATCGAAATGTACATAATATCAAGCAGAATTATCCAAAAATTATACAAGTCTGTCCAAAACTGCTTGAGATCTGCAGTTCCACACACGGAGCATCCGGATCACTGCTGCCCTGACCTTTACATTCCACATGTCCGCCTGCATTGCTGTGTTCAAAGTATCATGTGCATTTTGCTTGCCACCAGATATACCGCAATAAAAATAAGAATAACTGCGTGAAGCCCACAAGAGGTAAAAAAGGAGCCATCTGTTTCAGATGACTCCCAAAAATCATATGGCTATGCACCAGCCATAAGTCTCTATTTTACTGTACGGACAGATAAGAATATCCCATCAGACTTGTATCCACGTCATGTGCCACCTCACGGCCCTCACGAATTGCCCAGACAACCAGTGACTGTCCTCTGTGCATATCTCCCGCAACAAATACGTTCTTTACATTTGTTGCATATGTTCCAGGCTCTGTAGCTACATTTGTTCTCTGGTTCAGCTCTACACCGAATGCCTTTGCAATGTATTCCTCTGTTCCAAGGAATCCTGCAGCGATCAGTACAAGTTCTGCCGGAATCTTCTTCTCGGAACCTGCAACTTCCACCATATTTCTGCGTCCGGTCTTCTCATCCACCTTGCTCTCAAGTCTGACGATTGTCAGACCATTCAACTTGCCGTTCTTATCCTTATGGAATTCCTTTACGGTTGTCTGATAGATTCGTGGATCTGTACCGAAACATGCAATCGCTTCTTCCTGGCCATAGTCGGTCTTTAACACCTTCGGCCACTCCGGCCATGGGTTATTTGCTGCCCGCTCTGCCGGTGGACATGGCATCATCTCCAGCTGGGTTACAGACTTTGCACCCTGACGGATAGCCGTTCCCACACAGTCATTTCCGGTATCACCGCCACCGATGATCACAACATTTTTTCCCTTTGCGGAAATAAATTTGTTATCCTTAAAATTGGAATCCAAAAGGCTCTTTGTGTTGCGTGACAGATAATCGACTGCGAAATAGATTCCTTCTGCATCACGACCTGCTGCCTTGATATCACGCGCATGCTTTGCTCCACAGCAGAGGATGACTCTGTCATACTCTTTTAACAGCTCTGCACTCTTGACATCCACACCGACATTACAGCCTGTGATAAACTTCACGCCCTCTTCTTTCATAACATTGATCTTACGGTCAATGATCTGCTTTTCGAGCTTCATATTCGGAATACCATACATCAGAAGTCCGCCGACACGGTCATCTCTCTCATATACCGTAACATCATGTCCTCTCTGGTTCAGCTGATCTGCTGCTGCCAGTCCGGAAGGACCGGAACCGATGATGGCAACTTTCTTTCCGGTACGAACCTTTGGAATATGTGGTCCGGCATAACCTTCTTTGTATGCCGTCTCAATGATTCCATGCTCATTGTCCCGGACAGATACCGGATCTCCCCAGTGTCCACAGGTACATGCCTTCTCACACAGAGCCGGACATACACGGGAGGTAAACTCCGGGAAATTATTTGTCTTGTGCAGACGGTTATATGCCTGCTGATAGTTTCCGGTATAAAGCAGATCGTTCCACTCCGGTACCAGATTGTGCAGCGGGCAGCCGGAAGTCATTCCGGCAACTGTCATACCCGACTGACAGAACGGGACACCGCAATCCATACAGCGCGCTGCCTGCTCTCTTTGTTTTTCTTTGGAAAGGAAGATGTGGAATTCATCAAAATTTTTGATTCGTTCCTTTGGTTCCACCGAACGCGCCTCACATCTGTCGTATTCCATAAATCCTGTTGGCTTTCCCATTGTTTCTTCCCTCCTTATGCTCTCGTGCTGGCATAAAATGCCTCAATCTGTGCCTGCTCTGCATTCAGACCTTTTTCTTCCATCTGAACGATTGCCATCTGCATACGGTTATAATCATATGGGATGACTTTCTTAAACTTCGGCAGATACTCACTGAAGTGATCGAGAATTTCCTTACCTTTTTCCGAATTGGTCAGGGTAACATGTTCTTTGATCATTTCTTTGAGCTCTAATACGTCATATTTATTGGTGACTTCCTCACTGAATACCATAGACTTGTTGGTTCGCATGTACAGATCGTTGTCCTCATCCAGTACATAAGCGATACCACCGCTCATACCTGCGGCAAAGTTCTTTCCGGTTTTACCAAGGATAACGACACGACCGCCCGTCATATACTCACATCCATGATCGCCGACACCCTCAACAACAGCAGTAGCTCCGGAATTTCTGACACAGAAACGTTCTCCTGCCACACCATTGATGAATGCCTTACCGCTTGTCGCACCGTACAGTGCTACGTTACCGATAATGATGTTCTCATCCTTTTTGAAGTTTACTCCTGCCGGTGGATAAACGATCAGCTTTCCGCCGGAAAGTCCCTTTCCGAAATAATCGTTGGAATCTCCCACCAGTTCGAGTGTCAGTCCCTTTGGAATAAAGGCACCAAAACTCTGTCCGCCGGCTCCGCTGCATTTAATAATGAAAGTATCCTCATCGAGTGTATCGTCGTACTTCTTTGTAATCTCTGATCCGAAGATTGTTCCAAGCGAACGGTTTACGTTTGTTACTTCGGTATCGATCATACGCTTCTGCTTCTTATCAAGTGCCGGCTTTAACTGTTTTAAGAACTCCGTGATATCTTTGGTCTTATCCAGTTCGAAATCATATACCTGCTTCGGATCAAAAATAACCTTCTGCTTTGTTCCTGCAAACGGATTATTTAAGATATTGCTCAGGTCAAGCTTTGCTTCACGCTCGGACAGATCTCCGCGAACCTTTAAGAAATCGCTTCGTCCGACGAGTTCATCCACTGTGCGGACACCAAGTTTTGCCATGTACTCCCGAAGTTCTTCTGCGATAAAGCGCATGAAGTTCTCAACATACTCCGGTTTTCCTGCGAAACGCTTACGAAGCTCCGGATTCTGGGTTGCAATACCTGCCGGACAGGTATCCAGATTACATACACGCATCATGACACAGCCCATGGTTACCAGCGGAGCGGTTGCAAAACCAAACTCTTCCGCGCCAAGACATGCAGCAATGGCCACGTCTTTACCACTCATCAGCTTTCCGTCTGTCTCAATTCTTACTTTATTACGCAGTCCGTTCATAATCAGTGTCTGATGCGTCTCTGCCAGACCAAGTTCCCACGGAAGACCTGCGTTGTGGATGGAACTGCTTGGCGCAGCACCTGTACCACCGTCATATCCGGAGATCAGGACAACCTGTGCACCGGCTTTTGCAACACCGGCTGCTACGGTACCGACACCTGCCTCGGAAACCAGTTTTACGGAAATTCTTGCATCGCGGTTTGCATTCTTTAAGTCAAAGATCAGCTGTTCAAGATCCTCGATGGAATAAATATCGTGGTGTGGTGGCGGGGAGATCAAAGATACACCCGGTGTGGAAAGTCTTGTCTTGGCAATCCATGGATATACTTTCTTACCCGGAAGATGTCCACCTTCCCCAGGCTTTGCTCCCTGTGCCATTTTGATCTGGATCTCCTGCGCACTGGTCAGATAACGGCTGGTAACACCGAAACGTCCGGATGCAACCTGTTTGATTGCGGAACAACGGTTCTTTCCGTCCGGTCCGACGGTCAGACGATCCTTGTCCTCACCACCTTCACCGGTGTTTGACTTGCCGTGTAAGTGATTCATGGCAATGGCAAGTGTCTCATGTGCTTCCTTCGAAATAGAACCGTAAGACATCGCTCCGGTCTTAAAACGTGTCACAATAGAATCTACGCTTTCCACTTCCTCAAGCTTCACACCCTTCTTCGGGTACTCAAAATCCATCAGTCCACGCAGGTTCGTATGCTTTTCTTCTTCATCTACCAGACTCGTATACTGTTTGAACATCTCATAGTCCCCACGTTTGGTAGACTGCTGCAGCAGATGGATGGTAGCCGGATTGTACAGATGCGCATCGGCTCCGCTTCTCATCTTGTGGCGGCCCTTGCTGTCAAGAGTTACATCGGTTTCAAGTCCCAGCGGATCATAGGCTGCGGAATGAAGCGTATTGACATCGTTTTCGATATCCTTGATGGAAATTCCGCCGATACGGCTGACCGTATTGGTGAAATACTTGTCAATGACATCTTTATCAATACCAAGTGCCTCAAAAATCTTGGAACCCTGATACGACTGGATCGTAGAAATACCCATCTTGGCTGCAATCTTTACAATACCGGTGATAATTGCATGGTTATAATCATCAACTGCGGCATAATAATCTTTGTCTAACATGTGCTCGTCGATCAGCTGTTTTACGGTATCCAGTGCCAGGTATGGGTTAATTGCACTCGCACCAAAACCAAGCAGTGTTGCAAAATGATGTACCTCACGCGGCTCTCCGGATTCGAGAATCAGGGAAAGGGAAGTACGTTTCTTTGTCTTTACCAGATACTGCTGCAATGCAGATACGGCAAGCAGGGAAGGAATTGCCACATGGTTATCATCCACGCCTCTGTCGGAAAGGATCAGGATATTGGCTCCGTCTCTGTATGCACGATCCGCCTCAATAAAGAGACGATCTACGGCTTTCTCAAGACTGGTATTCTTATAATAAATAATCGGAATGGTTTCTACCTTAAATCCGTCTACTTTCATATTGCGGATTTTCATCAGGTCTGTGTTGGTCAGAATCGGATTGTTGATCCGAAGTACTTTACAGTTCTCCGGCTTTTCCTCTAAGAGGTTTCCGGCAGATCCGATATATACCGTCGTAGAAGTAACAACCTCCTCACGGATGGAATCGATTGGCGGGTTGGTTACCTGTGCAAACAGCTGCTTGAAATAGTTAAACAGCGGCTCACGGTTTCCGGACAGTGCCGCAAGCGGTGTATCCGTACCCATCGCAGCGGTACCCTCAATGCCGTTCTTTGCCATCGGCAGGATGGAATCCTTTAAGGACTCATACGTGTAACCGAATGCTCTCTGCATTCTCTGACGTTCTTCCTGTGTGTATTCCGGCACACGCTCATTCGGGATTTTTAAATCCTTTAACATGACGATGTTACTGTCAAGCCACTCACCATACGGACGCTTGCCCGCATATTTTTCTTTTAACTCATCGTCATCAATCACTCGCCCCTGCACAGTATCTACAAGAAGCATTTTACCAGGACGCAGACGGTCTTTGGTCACGATATGGGTCGGATCAATATCGAGAACTCCGACCTCGGAAGAAAGAATCAGATAATCATCGTCTGTAATGTAATAACGGGATGGACGCAGACCGTTACGGTCAAGAACCGCTCCCATCATATCTCCATCGGAAAACAGGATGGATGCAGGTCCGTCCCAAGGCTCCATCATAGTTGCATAATACTGATAGAAATCTTTCTTTTTCTGTGTCATCACAGCATTGTTTGCCCATGGCTCCGGAATCATGATCATGACTGCCAGTGGCAGATCCATGCCACTCATCACCAGAAACTCCAGCGTATTGTCCAGCATTGCGGAATCAGATCCTTCGGTGTTGACGACCGGAAGTACCTTCTGGAATTCCCCGCGCAGCTTGCCGGATGCCATCGTCTCTTCCCGGGCAAGCATCTTGTCTGCATTACCACGGATGGTGTTGATCTCACCGTTATGTACAATAAAACGGTTTGGATGTGCTCTCTCCCAGCTTGGATTTGTGTTGGTAGAGAAACGGGAATGTACGGTTGCAATTGCAGACTCATAATCCTTATCCTGCAGATCGGAGAAGAACTGACGCAGCTGCTCTACAAGGAACATTCCTTTATATACGATCGTTCTGCTCGAAAGAGAAGCAACGTAGCTGTCATCGTTGGACTGCTCGAATACACGGCGCGCCACATACAGCTTGCGGTCAAAATCAAGTCCCTTCTCCACATCTTCCGGTCTTTTGATGAACGCCTGCATGATGCATGGCATACATCCTCTGGCCTTGTCGGAAAGCTTGTCCGGATGAATCGGTACCTGTCTCCATCCGAGGAATTCCATTCCTTCCTTCTCGACAATTACCTCAAACATCTTCTTTGCCTGATTGGTCTTTAACTCATCCTGTGGGAAGAAAAACATTCCGACGCCGTAATCTCTCTCTTCTCCCAGCTCGATTCCAAGCGGCTCTACCGCTTTCTTAAAGAACTTATGGGAAATCTGAAGAAGAATACCAACACCATCTCCGGTCTTTCCGTCGGCATCTTTTCCGGCTCTATGCTTTAAGTTCTCAACAATTTTCAAGGCATTTTCCACGGTCTGGTGGGTCTTAATACCTTTGATGTTTACCACAGCACCAATTCCGCAGTTATCATGTTCGAAACTCGGATCATATAATCCTTTGGCGGTTGCTGTGCTCTCATTCCATTGCTCTTTCATAGAACTATCCTTTCGTTGTAAATCATTCATGAGTTGCTTTTTCTTAACTGATTCTCATTTTACTCCTATAATCGCCGCTTGTAAATCACTTTTTCCGTTCTTTTGTCTGATAGTTTGTCTATTGTTGGTTTTATATAATATTGTCAGACAATAATGTATGTTTTCTTTTATATCTTTCGTTTTTCGAACAATAAAGCGGTCATATTCATGAAATATTTTTTCATAAATATGACCGTTTTTTCTGTTTTTATTAAGTTGTTTTTATTTTACAAACAATTTATATCTGAAATTCGTTCACCATCTGCTGCAATGTTCCGATGCTGTCCAAAACCTTTTCCCGTCTTCCTTTCCCCATAACTTTTCCTCCTTGGTATTTTTATATTTCAACACTGCTATACTTTAACGCGATAAACAAGTAAAATAGGGTAGAGGGAGAATAATTATCTCGCC
>ULMD01024782.1_pt1 | contig 12311 bp, 15 predicted proteins | sample 1951561 | NCBI WGS metagenome assembly ULMD01 (sample SAMEA4835541, study PRJEB28245) | human gut metagenome | biome: gut microbiome; material: fecal sample | place: Denmark | collected 2008
CTGATTATACATTTATAATTAATCCTTAGGACTTAGATTTATTCTAAGCTTTTATTTCACCATAGACTATCTCTATAATTATTTATGAATTTCTTCACCTAATAATAGGTTATAGAGCTTTAGCAACTTCCAGCAATTCAATGAAATTTTTCTAACCATGTCACCATGATTAGGTGGCAGATATTTTTACCACCGACTGCACTTCTGATATCACCTTTCTTTTTTGCTAATATTTCTACTAGCTCATTATAGATGATATTATATTGAACCTGAATATCATAAAGAATTGTATATTTATTCTTTTTCTGTCTATCAGGTTTTAATTTATTTTTATTTGCTTCAAATACTAAATGACTTAATAAATTATAATTTTCATTAGTCTTTTCATATTTTAAACTTCCAGTATTATCTAATTTTGTGGGTCTTAATAATGTACTAAATACTGGAATAGAATGAGTAAATACGATATCTCTATGCTGCATAATATGATCGTAATAATTTCTCTTATTAGGATATTTAGCAACATAGTATTCTAATATTTCATCAAATCTACGTTCAAATTCAGGAATACCAATTCCTTTGAAGATTTCATCTTTTTTCTTTGGATCTGGTTCTGGTTTTATTTCATTACCATCTTTATCAACTTGAATATCAGGTTCAATAATTCTTGCTAATCTAGGACCTCCAATTAAAGCTTCTAATGAACAATAAAGATTAGGATGAATTATTCTATTATTCTTTAAAACTAACCAACCAAAGATTGAAACATCATCATCTTTATATTGAACCATTGTACCACATGATTCACATATCAGTCCATGATTAATTGCGCCTTTGGTTAAACCGCAATCACAACGATAACGATCCATAAATGAATCTGCATCTTGTAATGTAGATCCATATCTTGTACTAAAGATACCACCTTGCATCTTGATATCTTTCTTAATAGATCTTGGAGTATCAATTATAAATCCCCTACCAAGACGTATGTCTTCTTCTCTTGCTTTGTCTAAATCAATATCAACTAATTGTGTAGTGTAATCATACTTATCATTAATTGGATATTGGAGTGAGACTGAAATGTTGCCTATTTTCTTCATTATTAACTAATTCCTCCTTATAAAATAATTTAATTTTACTCCTTTCTTGCGTTATATTATAATGTGGGGAGTATGTTAAAAACATATTCTACGGCACATCAAATATATAATATATAATCAATATTTAATTTAGTAAAAAATAAAGATAGGGAATTAACCCTATCTTTATTTATATTTTGAAAAATATATTGAAGATAATATTTTTTGTAATTCTAATAAAATGGAAATATTATAAGAAATATCTATCGAGTTTATACAATTATCTGGTAAAAATTCTGCATCAAATCCAGTATGCGATGCTGGATTATATTTAAGATGATATGTTGAATCTGAGTTAAATTTTCTATAATGATCAAATGGTAATTTCATTGTTATATATTCTAAATAAAAATCTTTCAACATTCTCATCGCTATTTCTACCCCACTTGTTTGTAGAGTATAAAATATATCTTTCAAAAATTGTAACATTCCATTTTCGTGCAATTTTAATTTTTCATCAGATATTCCTTTAACTTCAATATTTTCCATTTTAGAATATGAATTATAATAGTAATATACTTCAAGATTATCAAATTTATAAAATGAAGTAAATTGACTCTTTTCTTTGAATTCAATTAATCCAAATTTAGTATTTAATAATCTTCTATTTATTATAAATACAGCATCATTTTTAATACTTAAAACCTCATGATCCTGTATGTTATTTGATTTAAACAACATTTCTTTTGCTTCTATAATACCATCCTTTAATATTTTAATTAATTCTGGATTTTGTTGTTGTAATTTACCAATATATTTTTGTCTTATCATTCTATTAGCATTATATAAATAATCATACGTTGGTTTATCTATTGCACATTTAGAATATAATACATTTATATTTGCTTTAGATATATCGTATTCATAAATCAATGTATTGTTCAAATAGTTTATATTTGCAGAATAATTAATTTTATCATATAACATTTTAAGCCTCTAATTGTTCTATAGTGTTAAATGCATCTTGTAAATTTCTAAAATACATTGTTTTATCTTTAATATTAATTAAGATATGTTCTGTTCTTGGGAAGTTCACACATTTTAATATATACCAATCTGATGTAACGTATTTATATTCTATCCCGTCAACAATTTCTTTTTTATTAAGCGTCATGTATTTCCATTCAAGCTTCTTATTATTATAGGCATTTTTTAAATCATTACCTTTTAATGATCCATATTCTAATTCATTTGTGAATATCGCTTTTACTGGTGAAGGAATATTTGTTAATGAACCATCTTTATTTTCTATATTATATCCATATATTATAGATGGCATTCTTGGATTAATGTCTTTATTTCCAGATGGCTCATTTGGAACTGTATAATGATGAATATATTTTTTAAACATATCATAATATACTTCTTCTGTTTCTTCATGATATTTATTTTTATTATTCTTATAATTAAGATATTCAAAATATGCATTACTTATTTCACTTATTTTAATTTTAATCACTTTAAATTTAGAAACAGATTTAAATTTTGCTTCATCAATTACACCTTCACGCGGTTCTATCATATGACAAACATAATATAATTCTGGTTTATTACCAGATTGAATTTGTTGCTGTAATTCATCTATATCAAATTGCGTTAACATTATACCAACCTCCTTAAAGTATTTAATATAATGTCATTATATTATTTATTTTCATCATTTACAATATCATGCATTTGAGAGTATAATTTCTTAATTGTTTCTTCATCTGTTGTTTTTGATATAACATCAATAACAGAACAATACATGGTATTATAACTATAGATGATATTTATTAGAACATCAATAATTTTATCTTCTCCTTCATCGTTTTCTATAATATCATTAATTATTTTATTAAATAATGGATTAGTTTGATATTCTTCAAGATAGTGTTTATCTACACTTTCTTTAACCCTATCAATAATTGATTCTTCAGAATCATATAATTTTAATAAATCATTTTTAAAATTAGAACATAAATCTATTGCTACATCGCATTGTAATCTTGAACTTGTTTTATCGCACTCATATCCAACCTCTAATTTATTATACTTATTAATTAATTCTAATATTTTTTCTTTCATTTTTATATACCTCCAATATTTATATAGGGTAGAGTATAATCTCTACCCTATTATATTATTCTTTATTATCTAAATTATTTATTTTACCAACAATACCACTTGTATACAACATATCATATCTAGCAGAATCTTGATCTAAAGTCAACAATCCAGTTGGTGTAAAATATGATTCTTTTAATAATTCTAAATCATCATAATCTTCAACTTCCCAACAATTATATCCATATCTAACTTGAATAAGTTTTATTATGGATTCTGTTACTGCATCTCTATAATCATCATGTGCTGTAAGAACAATAATATCTACTCCATTATAAGCATTAATCATAATTTTCATTAAATCTACAAATAATGAATCATTATTAAATATTGCATTATAATAAGCCATATCGAATTGCGGTGAATACAGAAACTCATTTGGTGGTAATTGAGTATTGTTAAATATTTGAATGCTTGTTATCAATGATGAAATACTTGGATAACCACTATAATATGATGATAAATTATATATCATATATCTATTGCTAATATATGGTATTAATGATATATTACTTGTGAAGACTATCATAATTTATACCCTCTTTGCAAGTACTACTTCTGGAATTTCTTTAGACTGTCTAACCATATTATTAAAATAGTCTGCATACTGTTGAAATGTTGCTGGAAAATCAAATGGTCTCAAATCTTCCGCTAATTTATTAATAACAAATTGTGGCAATAATGCTGTTGGTGGATATGAAGCAATATAATCCATTGGCTCCATAAGATCCATCATATAGAACTTACTAATTAAAAATGGTAATTTAGACTCATCAAATGAGAATATTGTATTTGGGGTATTCATTGTAATACCATATACATAATAAATATGATTTAATAATACTTGACCAAATATAGAATATTCATCTCTTGGAATATACAAAATTACATTCTTCTTAGTCAATGCTGTTAATAATGCTACTATCATATCATCAGCATCTTTATTATTCATTAAATAGTTAGGATATCCATTAGAAATAGCAAGCATATTTCCATCAGCCCAAGCCATTAATAATTCTGTTGGTGGCATTAAAATACATGCATCGTATACATTTGGATATTTGCTAGGCATTGAATCTGTATTACTAACACATGCTATTACAACAAAATCTTTATTATTAATTTCAGGACCAATAATATTTGGGGCTGTAACCATGCTCATTGTATGTTGTCCAAAAATCATAATATTACCTCCTCTTAATATTCACTCATATCATCATCATTAAATGATACTTTCTTTTTTGATTGTTTTCTATCTTTAAATTTATAATATCCATTTAATAATTCACTATCATATTCTTCTTCATCTTCTTTTGATTCTTCTTCAGTTGGTTCATAATCAGAATAGTCTACTTCTTCTTCGGTAACACCTCCTCCAATTGTAAATCCACTTAAATCAATATGATCTTTTTCATTAATTGTTTCATCAACTTCTGTTCTAGATTCTACATCATCATTTGCTTTATAATCATAATTAATTGAAGCATCTACATTATCTCCTGATAATACTTCTCCTATAGATTTAGCAATTGTATCTATAGCTTTATCAACTACTGTTGTCTTATCAATTTTAATCTCATCTTCAACTATAACTTTATCTTCCACCTTTGTTTCTTCAGTTTCAGGTTCAACATTTTTACTTGGTTTACCAACAACAACTTCAGTATAAGCAGATTTATTTTCTGTTTTATTTTCAAATACATTCTCTGTATTCTTTTCTGTTTTTGCAACTTTAACTGAATTATCTTTACTTAATAAATCTTTAAATGGTGTATTTGGTTTATCATTCTTATCTTTACCAAATGTTTCCATCATAAGATTTGAATAGAACTCAGATAATTTTCTCTTTTTAGATTTTGGTTTGATTACATCTGTTCTACCAACAACGACAGTTTCACCAACCATAACAGATGATGAATTGTGAGAAATAAACTGCTCTTTAGTTGCATATGTTTTTGTTGATGAATCACTACTTAAAATAACATTTCCTTCCCCATCTACTAATCTAACCTTATTCATATAGTTTGGTCCTCCTTTATCATTTAAGATTAATATTTCTTTATTTTTTAATGCTAAATCTCTTGCTTGATATGTTTTTCCACATTTATTACATCTTAGATAGTTAAATCCTTCATCATAATCAATTTCACCATTACATATATGAGTTCCATTGATTTTATTTTGACAATATAATTTTGCTCCATCTAATTCATATGCATATGGAAAATCCAATATAACAGGTCCAAAACCATTAAGTCTCAGACCAAAATTAAGAAACTTAGAAGTTCCAATATCATCTACAACATATTTACCAATAATTTTTGTAATTATCATATTAAATATATCATCAGATACTGATAAAAATTCTTCTAATGATGTTATAGGATTTACTCGTTCAATAAATCCTATAACTCCTGTAGGATCTACTTCAAATATTTTACAACAAAATGGTTTAAAATATTCTTGATTTTTAAACTCTGCAGGATTATCTTTAATTCCTGCTTTATCTAGTGCTATTTTTGCTACAAATCTAGTATCATCTAGAAAATTATAAACAACTCTATTAGTACCACTATGAGCTTTCTGGAATCCTCTTGGTACCATAACGCTATCTATAATCTCATATTTCTTATTGATATTACCATTATATTTTAATGATGTTGCAACATGATACAATGTATTAATATCATCTTGAGTTAATATTGATCTTATGGGCGGCGCCCATAACATATCATAATTAAATTCAAGAGAACTTCTTTTTCTAGAGTACATAGATTCCAATACAGATACTCTAGACATTATGCCCTCCTCCTTTAGAATATATTTGTTGCATTATTTGATTTGTAAATTCATTTCTTCTTCTTTGTGCTTCATCTGTAGAGACAAATTGTGGAACTTTGCCTTCAAGAATTTGTCGTCTTCTTCTTTGCATTTCCATTATACCTGGCAATCCAATTTCCATATCATCTAAATTATTATCATATTTAGAATTATCTAATAATTCATTTATATATGGATTAGATGAACGATGCATATTTAATAATTCATTATAATCATTGCTAGAATATGTTCTAGATAAATCCCTTCCTCTATTTTTAATATTTTCTTTAAGCCATTGTTCACGTTGAAGTTTCCATAAATTATCATCTAAGAATTCTCTTAAGCTCATATTGTCAAATTCTTTATGCACATTCTCAGACATATCATGAATACATTGTGCTGTTCTCATTCCTATAGTTTCCAATGGTGGATTTGCAAATAATTCTTCAAACTGTTTAAGCATATGCATTTCTTTTTGTAAATCTAATTCTTCTTTAGACATTTGTTGCATTCTTGCTCTTGGATTTACAATACGTTCTAATTCAGAATCAGTATATTGTTTATTGAAACATGCTCCAGCAATACTATATTTTAATTTTAATACATTATTTTGACCTTGAAGCATTTTTTGATATTGAGATGGAGTAATACCTCCATAATATCCATTAGTATAACCATTCATATTTTGTCCATATGGATTATAATAATCATATGATGGTCTATTGATAGCATATGGGTTACCAAATTGATTTATTCCATTATCAAATTGATTAAACCCATTTGATAAATATGGATTATAATTTCCATTATATTGGTTTACATCAACTACTGGTTTATAAATAAATCCATTATTTTGTGGTTGATTATAATTTACTTGACTTATTGGTATCATATTATTCTGATATGGATTATAACTGTTAGGATATTGACATCCAAATTGTCCAGTATTAATCATATTTTGAATTATTGGTGAACTTTGATTAAACATTATTCCTCCTAAAGAATATAGTCCATATAATTTGGATCTATAATATAATTACATAAATTTAATAAATTTGGATCATCATATATTATTGGATAATCATCAGGATTTATACCCTGTAATTTATCTCTGGTATGTTGATCTATTATACTATTATACTTTGATATTCTATAGATATCATTATAATTTAAATAATATCCATTTGATTCATAGAATACCCTATTAGCTGTTGCTAATTTAGTTTCTGTTAATTTAACATGCCCTTTCTGATGTCTTAAATATATAGTAAGTTTATTGCTTACTATATAACTAATAATCATTTTAAATAACTCTTGATTTTTTACTGGTTGACCTTCATAGTTATATAAAATTCTATTATTATCCATATTATTTAACCAGTTTTTCATCCATACTTTTATACCATATACAGCAAACTTTGAATCTGCGTATATAATAACATTACATGATTTTCTTTTTTTAATTTCATGAGCCATTCTAACAGCAATATATAATGCTATTAATTCTGCTCTATTATTTGTACAATCTGGTACAATTTTAAATTGCTCCATATCAGGCCCAATTACTATTGCTCCAGAGCAACCAAATGTTCTTCCGTTAGAATAAGTCTTTATACTTGCGTCACAACAAATTTCAACTGTTTCCATTTTATTCCTCCTATAATATTTATTTTCATAATTCTTTAACCTCCATAATTCATTAATTTAAAGTTTACTATATTATATTTTCATACTCCTTTCATTATATTTCAATTATAATATACAATTAAATTATAATTTGAAAATTTTATAGGCTACGGAATTAACCGTAGCCTATTATAATTATTTTTTACATCCTTCTTCTTTACTACCGCAACAACCTTCATCTTTAGCGCTTGCAGATTTCTTTTTAACAACTGGGAATCCGTCTTTCTTAAGCTTTGCAGGTACTTCAACTGCTTTCTTAATCTTTGCAAGTCTAGAATTTTTAGCAATTTTATCTCCATCTTTTTCACACTTAGCTTCAGCTTTTTCAACTAATGTTGTGAAATATTCAGTAGATTCAATTAACAAACCTACTTCTTTTTCACTAAGATTATTAGATTCAGCAATCGTATTAAGAGCTTCAGCAATTGATTTAACATTATTACTTTTCATAAAAGAATATAATGTATCCATTTCAACTACATAACTTTCATCTACTCTCAATACAGGCACCATTTCTGCAGAAATAGTAATATCATGGCTAGCTTCATCAAAGCTATTAATTGCTGTTACAATATCTTCTTCTAACATAGTTCCTTCGGTGTTAGCTTTAAGATCCATGTTTGCAGCTTCAGCCAAAATAGAATATGGTTCTTTAAATAACATAATAATTTCCTCCTTAAATCATGAGTATTTTTAATTATATAATTTTAATTACATGTTTATTTTATATTATTTAGCAACCTTTGCAAAAATAACAGAATTACCCTTAATATCAGATATTCTGTCTTTAATAATATTTTCATATTCATCTTTTCTTGGTAACATATATGATCCATTAACGTTTATATAAATTTTATGATTATTGAATATATCCATTTGATTATTATTATATTCCTTTGTTAGAGCTTCAGCAGCATCTAAAGAATCAAGTGTTTCTGGTTCTATATAATCATAATAACGATTAACAAATTCTTGATATCTTCCTCTTACTTTATCAGTTGGTACAAATATATATTGATTATGAACCATCTCATGAACTGTTTCTGATAATGGTATTAATCCTACCCAACCTAAATAGTGTAAATACATTATTTCTTCAGCAACAGATTCGATATCAATAGGTTCTTCTTTTTTCATTCGTTTTTTAAATACAGCCAAAGAAATATCATATAAAGTTAATGGAGAGTGATGTATTTCAATTTTTATTTTATTATTATCTACATTTGATACATTCTCTAAAAAACTACAAGTATTCATTCCTTCAGTGTTTCTTAAATAGGATATAAGTTGTCTATATTCAAATGAATTTCTAACTGTTCTTTCTAGATCAGTCATATATTTCTTAAATGATTTATCATCTAGTAGATCATATTGCGTTTTATCAAAATATGGAGCACTTTGAATATCTAATATAGTCATTTCTCCATCTGTATAAATATCATTTACTTTATTCATCAACTCAGGATTTATCATTTATATCACCTCCTAGGATTATATAAATGTTAATCCATTCTCAGCTATTAAATTGCATAAGTTTAACGGTATGGAAAAATCCATACCGTTAATTATTTAATTATCTAGTACCAGTAGAGCCGAATCCACCTCTATCTTCGTTTCCAAGAGTTTCTACTTCCTCAAACTCAACTTCAGGCATTTCTTCAATAATTCTAAATTGACAAATCTTATCACCTTTCTTAATCATTGTACCTTTAGCATTATTGATAAAGTCTTTACCCATTAAACAATATACTGGTAAATGCCATTGATCATTATCTCCCATATAAGTATAATCAATAACACCAACACTATTTGTTTGAATAACTCCCCAAGTTTTGAATGTAGAACTTCTTGGTGCTAAATGAGCTTCATATCCAGAAGGCAGTTCCATTGCAACTCCAAGAGGAATCATAGCACGTTCTCCTTCTTTAACAAACACATCTTTAGCAGCATATAAATCAATCCAGCTACCTTTCTTAATTTTTTCTACTTTAGTAGCCCCTTCAAAATATTTGATTTTAATTTTTAAATTTTCCATAATTAATCATTCTCCTTTAAATATTTTTCTTTATTTTTAATTAAATTATCATATTTAGATTTAGCTTCTAAATATGAGTTATATCTAAAATCCATTATTCTTTTAGCTTGACTAATATTATTATCAATTATATTATTAGTAGCAATTGTAGTAACTTTTGCAGAATCAAATTCTTCTTCTAATTCGAAGAAATATTTTGAATAATTATTAAAATACTTAATGTTTTCATTTTCACAATTAAATGTATTTTTAATATAATATTTATCAATTTTTAAAATATCATTTTTAGATTTTAATAATATTACTACAAAATTATTATTTTCGTAAATAATATTAAATCTTTCACAGTTAAATACATCATTTGCAAAATAAATATTATATAAATATTTATGATTATTAGTATTCATTATTATCCTCCTCTAATAAGTCATTATATTCTGGATCATCTTCTGATAACTTTTCGTCTATATCTACATAATTTACAGAATCATCAACAATAGCATTGAATCTATCATATTGTTGCGTAAACAATTCATCTAGTTCTACCGAATCTATTTCTCCATTTAATAATTCATCTTCATCTAATGATCTTTTATATAATGGTTCATTTAATTTAATTAGATTTTCCCTCGTAGGATGTTTTATTACAGATCCAAATATTGCTTCTAATTCTTCATTAGTCACATTATCTTTTGATTCTTCAAATCTTAAATAACTAATAAATTCATCTCCAGTGAATGAATCTCTAGTAAATTTATTAGTTATTCTAATAAATGGTATTAAATCATATGCGTAAAATTCTTTAGGTAATAATTTTAACCATTTTGAAATATCATCATAAATATAATTACCAACAATATCATTTGATAATGATTTTTTATTTTTAAATAATGATTTATTTAAAATTCCATCATCTATTAAATCGGTAAAATAATCACTATGAGAATACTCATATAATTCATCAATTATAGAACCTAAGATATTATTAGATATTGTTTCTATGTGTTTAAACATATTTACAAATTCTTTAGATGAACCACCGATTAATAAATAATTAATATTTTTAGAAATGATTTTATTATTACCATCTTCGTCTAATTCTTCAGATTCTGTATCTATTGATGTCTGTATAAATTTAGTATTTAATTTTGTTGCTGATAATAATTCTATAGCATCTGAAAAATAATTTTCTGTAAATGATAATAATATAACAATATTATTTCCTAAAGAATCATGATATATAAAACTAGATTTTACATAATCATCATCTGAATATTTTTTTGTTTTATTTTTTCTTTTAAATAGGTTTAAAATTCCCATTATTTATCACCGACCTTATTAAATAGCAACTGGAATATTTTTAATCTGTGGCTCCGTAACATAATTTTCTACATGAAGATGGTTAGTATTAAAATCATAGAAATTTTTAATACTTGGATCTAACCATACTTTTGGTGCTGGATGTTCTGGTCGTTCAAGTAATTCTTTTGCAATATCAATATGCCTATCGTAAATATGCTGATCTACAATATTGTGCATAAGTTTACCCGGAATCATATCAGAGACTTGGGCAACCATCATTAATAAAATTGCATATTGAGCAGTATTAAAATTATTAGCAACAATATGATCATTGCTACGTTGATTAAGAACCATATTTAATACTAATTTGTCTTCATTCTCATCAGTAACATTGAAAGTTACATTCCAACAGCATGGTTGAAGATTCATTTCATGTAATTCTTTTACGTTCCAGAGTGAAGTCATTATTCTTCTAGAAAATGGATTATATTTTAAATCATATAAAACACCATCCATTTGATCCATATAAATATCATATTTTGAACCTAATTTGGAAATAATTTCAACAGATGGATATTCTTTTAATAATTCTAATTCATCTGCAGTACATTTATGATGTAAAAACTTTTCTCCAATTTGATATCCATATGCTTTACCAATTGTACCTTTATCATCTCCCCACTCATCCCAAATATGGGCTTTAAGTTCTGATAACTTATTAGATTTTCTTTGGAAAATCCATAAGATTTCTTCCATACATGTTTTTAATGCTGTTGGCCTAACAGTAATAGCTGGAAATTCTTTTCTTAAATCATAAATATGACTAACTCCAAACTGTTTAATAGTATAAGCCGGTGTACCATCTTCCCAATGTGGTCTAACTTTCTGACCTTTAGTATTGGTTCCATTCTCTAAAATATTTCTAATGTCTTGTTTAAATAATTGATCTGCATAACTCATACATAATTTCTCCTTGCATTTTAATTTTTATATTGATTACTTTATAGTACATGCTATTGTAAATCTTTACAATATATAACAATTATATAATGAGCAAATAAAACATAATATTTTCTGATGCCAGATTAAAAAATAAATTAATTCACATTTTGCCATAGGTACGATAAAATCCTCGTTTGTATAGATAAAATATTTGCTCATTAAATACCACTGGCATTATTTGCCAGTGGTATTATTATCCTTTTCATATAATTCGTCATCAA
>ULMD01028525.1_pt1 | contig 12308 bp, 9 predicted proteins | sample 1951561 | NCBI WGS metagenome assembly ULMD01 (sample SAMEA4835541, study PRJEB28245) | human gut metagenome | biome: gut microbiome; material: fecal sample | place: Denmark | collected 2008
GTTGGAAACTTCAATCCATTCACGTTGCAGAACGGTTGAACCGTTTTCCAGGGTTACCAATGCACGTCCTCCCGCAGCGGCAGGAATGATGGCTGTTGCCGTTTCACCTATTTCATACGAGTCTTTATCCAGAGAGAAAGCGAGCATTTTAATGCCGCTGGGATCCGTCTTGCTTGAACGTCCGCGCCAATCCGGCCAGTCTATATAAACAGTTCCACCGGTGGCATGTCCACTTTCCTTATCTTTCACATAAATCAGGTAACGTCCCCAGTCCGGATAATTTACCCGGAATTTAAAAGTTGCCTTTCCGCCTGTAGTCTGTATATTGCCACTGGCTACGGGAGTGATGGAACTACTGTTGACATAAGTTCCGAATGATTCGTCCCGGTTCTCCCACCACCAGCTCCAGGAGATACGGTAAATCTTATATTCCAGATTGGAGCGGTTCATTAATTGTCCTTCCGCATTTACGGTGACAATGTCGAATACATGATCCTGGTCTGTCTCGATGTATTTTCCTTTCGGTTGGTTCAAATTAATCCCTACGTAAGAAGAGAATGGAGAGAACGGAATGCTTTGCGTGTAAATACTGGCGTCTCCTCCCGGTTCGAATACACGGCTGGTTAAGGTTGCATTCAGCATTCCCGGGGCATTGGTGGCAGCCGGAAGTTTCAACATAAAGTTAGCTTTTCCTTCCGCATCCAGTGTTCCATCGAATACATCGTTTTTTACAGTTGTAAATTCGGTAGCCGGATTATTAAATATGTATTGTCCGTAGTTCTTAAATTGCGTATTTACTTTTGACAGGGACATTTCCACTTTGGTTTTCAACCGTGAAGCGGTGGCGCCTGTCAGCCATGTGGAAGTAAGCATTACCGGTATTTCTTTGGTAGAAGCCTGGATTGCTTTCTCCGGTAGTTTCAGATTAATTTTCAGGCGGTTTGGTTTCACCGTTTCTATGCGAAGGCTTTTGTGGAAAGCGGTTCCGCCTACTTTGACGTAAGCGTTCCATAATCCCGTCGGGTCTTCCGGGCGTGTCGGCAGGTCAAATGTGTAGAAACCGTTTATACCTTGCGTGGAAATCATTTTGGTATAGAATTGTCCTCTCGGATTATATAATTCCAATGCTACAGGGTGTTTATCCGGAATTCTTTTTTCACGGTCTTCCATAATAAAGCTTACATGCAGCGTATCTCCCGGTCGCCATACCCCTCTCTCGCCATAAACGAACCCCTTCAATCCTTTCTGAATATCTTTTCCGCCTACATCGAACCGGCTGACAGATTGTTCTTCACCATCTGCCACACGAACGTAAGCTTTCTGTTTCTCTACTTCGGCCACCACAATGAAAGGAACACCTTTCGGAGTGATTTCTGTAAATCCTTCACTATTGGTTTCACCGCTTCCTATGGCTTGTAACTGGAAGTTGTAAACAGTCACTTTCGCTTTCTCCATTGGTTTGGTATCCAAGATGTTACTTACAGCAATCCACAGCTTGTTCAGTGAATTCCGTTTTATAATCATTCCTACATTGGAGGCAAATACGTTGCATGATGCCGCCCGGTCAGAGTCCATATAGTAGGAGGCATGACAAGGATTATTGCGTTCCCGCCAGTTATACTGGCTCCAGTCCATCTTAATGTTACCATTGTAGTAGAAATAAGTTTCCGGTGTATCCCATTCAGCTTCATTTTCTTCGAAAGTACTACTTCCGCTGACTTTCGTCAATCCCTCTGAAGCAGTATTGTCTGCAAAGCTCATCTCTTGTTTTTCTGTTCCGCTGCAAGGATAGGCTGAGTATTCTTGCCGGAAAGAAAGTATGACACGGTAGATAGCACCCGGTTCTTGCCGAATCAGTCCGGCAAGGTCTATTGAATAATCTTCCCATCGGTGCACGTCTTTTGTACTGTCCTTGCTTAGCCACAATGTGTTCTGATAAACCAATCGTCCGGAACGGCGCAGTTCACTGGCGGATGAGAGCGTATTGGTCTGCATGAACATCAGTACATTGTTTTCAAAAATACGGATTACACTTAAATCTACCGCATAGAGATTGACTGCCCGGAACGGGATGATCAAACTTTTGGAGTCGGGTAGGATAGCGGCTGATGTAGACATGCTCACTTGTGGTTTCAGATTCAGTTCGCTGAATGCGATGGAGTGTGATGTGCCGAGCGATTTATCCCGGCTGTTTTTCACCCCTTCGTGTATCTTCAAAGTCAGTTTGCTCAGTTGGTTGGCTTCAAAGTAGATGTACACTTTATTATTCTCCACTTGAAATATAGAAGATGATACTTCGGGAATTTCAATCAATCCGTTCAGGTCTTGTGTGGTAGAAACAGGATCGGAGAATACTATTTCAATTCCATTTTCCGGTTCGTCAATGCGTTTGGCAGAGAGGAAACGGAAGTCATTCTTGGCAGGGATCAGTACGTTTTCTGTCAGTTTGCGGTCGATTCCTGCAGGACTGCCGTTGGCGGTGATTTCCAACTGATAGTCTTCCGCTTCGCGAATAACACCAGCTATTTCAAACTGATAGCGCGTTGGATGATCTGTCGGAGTGATACTGACCGGATAGCTTTGGCCGTTTCCGCCTTTGGCAGAGAGCATTTTCTCAACTGCTTCTTTGGGAGTGGCATCACTGAAACGTACTTCGCCTTTCAATGTCACCAAGTCGCCATGGCTATCTATGTCGATGGTTGTCAGTGGTTCGATATACAGTGTGAAATTGGGTTCCTGTACTCTGAAAGAGAATTTGAATTCTTTCAGACGACTGTCCACTTCTACAAACCTGCCTAATTGGAACGTACCTTCATAGAACTCTCCCGGCTTTAAAGTTCCTGGTTCAGGAACGAATTCAATCGTATTGTTGCTGATCCAATACGCTTTGCCTTTTAGGGAGGGAGAGAAGCTAAACGGATTTTCTTTCAGTTCATTGTTCAAATCTACCATAGGCTGATCCTGCGTCAGTTCTATACGTATGTTCGAAGTTTGCGAGATAACTCCTCCCGTATATGCATTCACAAAAGGTGCATACTCGGCAGAAGGAATAATATCCTTTTTGCTGTTTGCGCAAGAGGAAAAAACTAAGATGGTCAGTAACAGAAAGAATAACCTGTCAGCTATGCGGTGTTTAGCTTTCATTCGTCCCATAGTGCTTTAATTGTTAATTATTAATCCTTAATTTGGAAACATTCAGCATCTTTCCATGCAGGGAATTTTTGTCTGAATTCTCTCAGGACAGAGAGGTCGAGAGTTGCGGTGGCGGTTCCTTCTTCATGGTCGGGTACGCTGGCAAGCAAATCGCCCTTTGGTGAATAAATGACGCTGCCGCCATTATATAGCATTTGATTTCCATCCGTACCGATACGGTTGACACCACAAACATAACTGATATTTTCGAGTGCACGGGCTTGTAACAGAATATCCCATACCCGGCGGCGGGGAACAGGCCAGTTGGCAACGTATATCAGAAGATCATATTCATTATTTACGTTCCGGCTCCATACCGGAAAGCGAAGGTCGTAGCAGACTAACAGTAGTATATTCCATCCCCGGTAGGAGATAACAGGCCGCTGGTTCCCCGCTGTAAAATGCTCCGTTTCCTGGCCCATACGAAAGAGATGTCGTTTATCGTAGTAATAAGCCCCCCCTTCGGGAGTCAGGAAAAAAGCACGGTTATAATAAGACTTATCAGGAATGGGAACCGCATCTTTATTTGCATCTACTTCTTCATCACAAGCTATATAACTACCTGTAATGGCGAATTGGAATTCCGTCGCCCATTGGCGCAAGGTGGCGATGGTTACACCCGATACCGGTTCAGCTAGCCTTCGGCTGTCCATACTAAAACCGGTAGAGAAGGTTTCGGGCAAGACAACAATCTCCGCTACTCCACGAAGCGCTTTGAGCTTCCTACGGAGTAGGCGGAGATTTTCTTGTTTATCTTCCCAAACAATATCTGTTTGTAATAGAGTTACACGCATAACTTCATTGAAATATTTTAGGCGCGGATTATACGTATAGCGCGGATTAATGTGCTACGCTATACTTGCAGGCAAAGATTATTTGCCCGGCTTTCCACGCCGCAAGGTAATAAAAATCCGTGTAATCCGCGTAATCCGCGCCTAAAAGTTATTATCAAATGTTTCCTAAAGCAAAGTTCTTCGGGTTCTTCCCTTTGAAATCCTTATAATAGAGCTTTACCTCGCGCATATCCTTTTCTATATCTCCCGACGGCATAATCGCCTTTGTCGCAGAAATCGTTTTAGTGGTATAATCGATGCCTATCATTACAATAGGCACTTGCGCTTTCAATGCAATAAAATAAAATCCTTTCTTCCAATTAGGATTCGCTTTACGGGTTCCTTCCGGTGTAATGGCGAGTTGGAATTTCTTGCTTTTGGCGAATCTTTCCGTCATCTGGTCTACCAATGACGTTTTGCGTCCCCGATCTACCGGTATGCCTCCCACGGCTTTGAAAATTAATCCCAGCGGAAAGAAGAACCATTCTTTTTTCATCATGAAGTATGTTTTCCGTCCGATAGCTCCATAAAATAGTTTGCCGATAAATAAATCCCAATTAGATGTATGAGGTGCTGCAGTTATCACGCATTTATCATAATCCGGCACCGTCACATTTGTCTTCCATCCCAAAATGCGATAGTAGATAAAGCTGTATATTGCTTTTTTCATTCCCAGTGCTTACTTCAGGTTGCTGATAGCGTCAATAATTGCGTCTACTTCTTTATTAAAGTCTTCGCGGAATTTCTTGTAGAAACCTTTTACATTTCCGGGTTCGGTATGGCTGATTCGGCTGATAAATTCATCTTGCACACTCAGGATTCTGCCCATCAGCTCGTCGGCTTTAGTTTTATCGGTTCCGGGTACGTATAAGCTGTTTACCAAACACTCCATGAACAGTTCACCTGCGATATAGTTGACGTTTTTCTTAAGTTCTCTTCTACTTGCCATAATCTTTACGTTTTAAGTGAATAAATTGAAATATTTCCGGTAAAGATAAGTACTTTCCACGGTATAAACCAACATTTCATATTTTTTTTGATGTGCGCTTCCTTTCATAATTCAGAAAAAAACACGAAATTTGCGACGCTTTTGAACGAAACTTTACTAACACCTTTAAATAATTAGATAAAATGACAAAAAGTGCATTGCAAATTGCAAGGGCTGCTTATCAGCCCAAACTTCCGAAAGCGCTGAAGGGTGCCGTTAAGGCGGTAGCTGGAGCAGCTACTCAATCTGTAGCCGATCAGGAAGCTATCCAAAAATTGTTCCCTAACACGTACGGAATGCCTTTGATCAAGTTTGAGGCTACTGACGAAGTGGTTAACTTCCCAGCTATGAACGTGGGCGTTATCCTTTCTGGTGGTCAGGCTCCCGGTGGTCACAATGTGATTTCCGGTATCTTCGACGGTATCAAGAGTTTGAATAAGGACAGCAAGTTATATGGTTTCATTCTTGGCCCCGGCGGTTTGGTTGACCATAACTATATGGAACTGACTTCAGATATCATTGATGAATACCGTAACACGGGTGGTTTCGATATCATCGGTTCAGGTCGTACTAAATTGGAGAAGGAAGATCAGTTTGAAAAAGGTCTGGAAATCCTGAAGCAACTTGATATTAAAGCATTGGTTATCATCGGTGGTGACGACTCTAACACAAATGCCTGCGTACTGGCTGAGTACTATGCAGCTAAGAAGTGCGGTGTACAGGTAATTGGTTGTCCGAAGACTATCGACGGTGACTTGAAGAATGAAATGATTGAAACTTCTTTCGGTTTCGACACTGCTTGTAAGGTTTACTCTGAAGTTATCGGTAACATTCAACGTGACTGTAACTCAGCTCGTAAATACTGGCACTTCATCAAGTTGATGGGACGTTCTGCTTCTCACATTGCATTGGAATGTGCTTTGCAGGTACAACCTAACGTTTGTATCGTATCAGAAGAAGTTGAAGCAAAAGATATGTCTTTGGACGATGTGGTAACTTACATTGCTCAGATAGTAGCTAACCGGGCTGCTCAAGGCAACAACTTCGGTACGGTTTTGATCCCTGAAGGTTTGATCGAGTTTATTCCGGCTATGAAACGTCTGATCGCTGAGTTGAATGACTTCCTTGCTGAAAATGCTGAAGAATTCTCTCAAATTAAGAAGTCTCACCAACGTGATTATATCATCCGTAAACTGTCTCCGGAAAATGCGGCTATCTATGCCAGCCTGCCTGAGGGTGTTGCACGTCAGCTGACGCTGGACCGCGACCCGCACGGAAACGTACAGGTATCTTTGATCGAAACAGAAAAACTGTTGTCGGAAATGGTAGCTACTAAGCTTGCTGCATGGAAAGAAGAAGGTAAATTCGTAGGTAAGTTCGCTTCTCAACACCACTTCTTCGGTTATGAAGGCCGTTGCGCTGCTCCGTCTAACTATGATGCTGACTATTGCTATTCACTGGGTTATACAGCTGCTTCTCTGATTGCTAACGGCAAGACAGGCTATATGTCTTCTGTACGCAACACTACGGCTCCTGCTGACCAATGGATTGCAGGTGGTGTGCCCATCACGATGATGATGAATATGGAACGTCGTCACGGTGAAATGAAACCGGTAATCCAGAAAGCTCTGGTGAAACTGGATGGTGCTCCGTTCAAGGCATTTGCTGCTCAGCGCGACCAGTGGGCTATCACTACAGATTATGTATATCCGGGACCGATCCAGTACTTCGGACCTACGGAAGTTTGTGACCAGCCGACAAAGACTTTGCAGTTAGAGCAAGCTAAATAAATCGGCAAACTGACGAAGAGTTAATAAAAAGAACGCAAATTATGCGAATTACACAAATTTGAATAATCTATTTGCGTAATTTGTGTAATTTGCGTTCTGTTTTGAATATTACATGGCAACTAAAAGAAAATCTGCTGCACGTCGCGGTAAAAAGAAAAGCGAAGCGCGTATCATGCCTGCATGGTTACGTACAATACTTGCTGTTTGTATCATTGCCGTATTCTCTGCCGGGTTTTATTGGTTTTTCATTCGTCCGTATGCCTATCGTTGGAAACCCTGTTATGGTCAGAAAGGATATGGGGTCTGTATGCCCTGCGACTATGAAGTGCATGGCATTGATATCTCCCATTATCAAGGCAGTATTGACTGGGTGCAACTGACAACCAACAAAACAACCAAATTTCCTATCCATTTTGTCTTTATGAAAGCTACCGAAGGTGGTGATCATGCTGACGATACTTTCCCGTTCAATTTTGATCAGGCGCATCGTTATGGTTTTATTCGCGGAGCTTACCATTTCTTCTCTCCTAAAACAGATCCGCTAAAACAAGCCGATTTCTTTATTCGTACGGTCCAGCTTATTCCCGGAGATCTACCACCTGTGCTTGATGTTGAAACTATTGGTAAAAGTACTCCCCATGATTTAAGGATTGCTGTCAAAACTTGGCTCGACCGTATAGAATCACATTATGGTGTGAAACCGATTCTTTATACATCTTATAAATTCAAGAACCGCTATCTTAGTGATTCGGTATTCAATACTTACCCCTACTGGATTGCCCACTATTACGTAGACTCCGTCAAATATGAAGGTCCATGGCACTTCTGGCAACATACTGATGTGGGGAATGTTCCCGGTATCAGAGAAGAGGTCGATTTGAATGTATTCAACGGATCTTTGGAGCAATTGCGGGCGCTTACTCTACAGAAATAGTTTCGCATAATAAGTTGTTACTTTTAATATGTATTTCAAATCAGTTATGGTTTGCATATACTTTTTGTAATAAGCGCGCTCCGAGTATCGGTCTGTAATGTCCTCTTTCGTAGTAGTTATGAATATCGTTCGTATATTCATTGATACCACTGAAATCGAATACGTTTTCATAGCCAAAAATGTCTTTCAATATTTCCACATCTGCCGGATTTATGCTGATCTGGTTATAGTCGGGACTGATGATGATTTTAACCGAGGTGTTATGTTTCCGGCAGATTTGATCTATTTCCTTTAATAATCCGGTCTGTGTTTCCCATAGGAATCGCTCACCTTCCCGGTATTCACCATTTCTGTAATTACAGTCTCTGACTTTCACAAACTCTTTTTTGTGGTTTTCCCAATATGCTTCTCCTTCATCCCGGATCATCCTCTCTCTAGGATTGATTGCATCATTTGTTACTGCATCTCTGATTGCGCCATAAGGGTTTATCACTCCTTGCATATAGGGACGATATTGATGAAATATTTTATAATCGAGATAAGGAAACAGGAAATTAGGGAAGAAGAAGGCCTGACAGAATTTCTCCTGGAAACTAAAGTTGCTGATTCCTGAGATAGCCGGAGGTAACACATGGTTATGACTGCTTAAAAGCTGGTCTTTCCCCAATGACTCTTTATCCAGAATGAGGAGCAGATTCTTTATTTCTGCACCATTTCTTTCCAAAGCCTGCAACTTCTTACTGATGGCGGCTATGCTTTCTGCATTTCCGAACAGGCGTACTGCTCTGCCACCATCCAAATATTTTTCCCATTCATGACATTGATAGGCCATGGTGCAGGAATTGCCCATGATAAAAGAATCAAATGCAATGGAATCCCGGTTGTTCATATACATTTGCCAACCGATATAGCCTTCATTTAACATGACGGGAGAGTTATCATAACGGTTATAATGCCTTAAAACCATAAAAGGATCATTGAGGAAATACACCACTAGTAAGGCTATAAATGGCGTCAGGAGTATAGATAGTTTCATCGTGAAGCGCATAGCTGCACTTCGCTCACTGTTTTTCTTCATTCTGCTATCTTTGTTTTTAGATTAAAATTGCAAATAAATAAAACTGTCGGAATTGAACTGTCCCAAGGTAAAGAACATAATGGCCAGCAGATAATAAATGCCCCATCTGACAAGCATGGGTTGTTTTTCCAACGCTTCTAAAAGATCTCGTTTCGACATAATATATTCGTAAACTAAAATCAGTACAAGAGCGCTACCGGCCACAATACAATTATGATCCGGAATTCCGATGCTTACTTCTTTCCAGCTGGCATGGGTACTGAACGAGATGTTTCTGATGTAATAGAGCGCATCACTTACCGACTCTAAGCGAAAGAAGATCAAAGAAAAGGCGAAAAGCAGATAAGTGCGGAGGATGGACAGGGTTGTAAACAGGGGATTACCTATCCAATTCTTTATCTTGTTACGGATCATGGCGGTCTTCATTTCATAGAAAATAATAAGCCCTTGGATGAGTCCATATATAATATAGTTCCATCCTGCACCATGCCAGGCACCTAATCCTGCAAATGTCAGGCTCAGACTCAGGAATACTCCCCATTGTCCCCAACGGCGCATACCCGAAGATAGGGGCAAATATAAGTAATCCCTAACCCAAAATGAAAGAGACATGTGCCATCTTCTCCAGAATTCGGCAGTGGTTTGTGCTATGAATGGGCGGTTGAAGTTAGGGCTGAGTTTGAATCCCAACATACAGGCACCTCCAAGTGCAATATCCGTATAACCGGAAAAGTCACCATACAATTCTACAGGATATAAAAGGCATGCCATGAGTAATTGGATACCGGATGCCGTATGTATAGAGTTGAAAATACCATCTATATAAGGGGAAATATAATCGGCAAGGATCAACTTCTTTATCAGTCCCACTACGATCAGTTTCATTCCGTAGACAATGGATGGATATGCTACTGGTTTACCCGATTTCAATTGTGGAAGCATATCTCTCGCCCGTTCTATAGGTCCTGACAGGAATTTCATGAAAAAGAGCATATATATCATGAAGTCTGCAAGGTTCTCTTCCGGTTCTTCTTCTTTCCAATAGATTTCTGTCAGGTATGAAAGGGCCTGAAAGGTATAAAAGGAGATGCCTAAGGGGAATAGCCAGTGCACGCCTGGCAGGAGGTTGGCATATCGGAATGCCAACCAGCCTGTAATTAGAAAACACAAGCCCGAAATATAGATTCTTTTCGTATCCTTCTCATGTTTTGATTGTCCCACCCATTTTCCGAGAAAAAAAGTTGCCAGTGAAATGAGAAGGGCTATGATCAGGAAAGCTATGTGGTAATAGCCTATGAAAATACAGCTTGACAACAAGAGTATAGCTTTTCTATATTTAGGTGGAAGTGTGTAGTACAAAAGGAAGGTACATACAAACAGCGTGACAAAATTCAAAGATATGAATGACATGTCTTATTTGGTTTTGGTGAGAATGGCATTGCAAATATCTCCTACATTCTTGAATCGGACAATGTCTCTGAAGGTGAAGTGAACATTGAAATCTTTCTCTATTCTGCTTATCAGCAACATATTGGTTAATGAATTCCAACCTTCCACATCCTGGGCGGTGGTTTCACTGGCAAGAACGATGTTGTCTCTCTTCAATATCTCCTGAAAAATCAGGCTCAGTTCATTTAAAATCATCTGCGTATTCATATTAGTTTAGTTTTATATTAGTTCCAGTATTCTTTTTCTATCGGTTTTGCTGCTGGTATTCAGTGGAAAATGTTCCATGCAATGTATGTGCTGGGGAATCATGTAGAAAGGCAGCCGGCTGTTCATATGTTCTTCTATCTGGTGTTTGTCGAGATGGACTTTTTCAACTACCAGATGTAATTCGCATTGATTGTTTGCTCCATATTTGGGGATGACGACAGCTTTACATTCATTGTTGAAATACTTCTTCACCACGTGTTCTATTTCGCTTAGTTCGATGCGGAATCCCTGAAGTTTTATCTGCGAATCTTTGCGGCCACAATATATGATATCGCCGTCTGCATCTATCTGGCAGAGATCACCGGTTTTGTAATAAGTCTTTCCATCTGTCCCTTCGATGAGGCATTCTTTAGTCTTTTCAGGAGCGTTCCAATAGCCGTTCATCACTTGCCTGCCGCTGATCCAGAGTTCTCCGGTTTCGCCTGTAGCAACGGGAATACCGTTATTGTCCATGATTAAAGCATCCACTCCCTCGAATGGCTTGCCTATAGCAATCATACCGTTATGATGTTTGCATGAGGTGGTCGGTATCTGGTAGGCTGTACAATAAATTGTTCCTTCTGTGGGACCATACAGGTTCACAAAAGAGGCATTGGGAGCACAGGCTCTGAAGGCAGATAGTAATTCAACATCCGATGCTTCGGCAGTAACTATCAGGTATTTGAGTTCAGGAAGTTGTATCTCAGAGAAATAGGGTAATAATAACTGGAGTAGGGAGGGGGCTACGGCAGCAAATGTGAGGTTATATTTTTCCAATATTTCAATGATATTGATATACTTTACGCCTTCCGGAGAAACTGTATATATGCATGCACCTATTGTCAGGGGAAATAAGAAAGAAACGATAGAAACGTCAAAGGTTAGTTCGAACATTTGCAGCATACGGTCGTTCTCATCCAATTGCCAGTCCAGATGGCTGTATGCGTTGTAGAAAGCATTTAGGTTGTTGCGGGAGATGGGAACTCCTTTCGGCTCTCCCGTACTGCCGGAGGTGAAAATGATATAAGCATTTTCATTCTTTTCCGAATGTATGCCAGAAGAAGACGGAACTACTTCCTGTAACTCCGAAGTACATATAAAATCTATATGTTCGGTATCCAGGTTCAATACACGGATGTCCTTTGTATATAGAATTAAATGAATATCGGCGAGTTCCGCAATCTTTCTATTCCTGTGTCTGGGATAGGCTGGATGCAGAATGACATACGTTTTTCCACTGATTAATACTGCCAGTATGGAGGCGTAAGTCTCCAATCTATCTTCGGCTATAATGCCGATGATTTTATCTTCCCTGTTATTAATCAAAGTGGATATTTTATATACAGTTTCAGACAGTTGACGATAGGTATAGGTGATGTTGTTAATAACAAATGCCTGATGTCCTGCATACTTCTCAAAAGCCTCTATGATCTCACCGATCATATCTTTTTGATCCTTTTCCATTCTGTTCGTGATTTTATAGTTTATAGTAAATGTCTAATTCGTTTTCTGTGTAGTAAAGACAGGAGGATTTGATATTCTCCCTATTGAGGAGGGCTTAATGTGTGTTAAATATAAAAGGAAGGTACTAGGAGATAATCTTTATCTCTTTTGATGTAATGACTATTTCTCTGATTTATAGACGAATAATAGAATAGCTTTGACCTTTTTATTATAGATAGAAAATATGAAAAGAGGAATTTCTAAAAAGTATTTAGAGGGATGATAATGCATTGATATATAGTTATATATCGTCCTGAAATAAGGGGTGTGCAAAAAACGTTCGTTTAATGTGCGC
>ULMD01049147.1_pt1 | contig 12158 bp, 9 predicted proteins | sample 1951561 | NCBI WGS metagenome assembly ULMD01 (sample SAMEA4835541, study PRJEB28245) | human gut metagenome | biome: gut microbiome; material: fecal sample | place: Denmark | collected 2008
GAAGATTGCCGGTGTACGGGTGCCGTTGCTCGAAAACGTTGATTTCGAAATACGTCCCTACAGCCTGTTCAATGCCCCCAAATGGTATGCCGACGGCATACATTTGCTCAAGGTGTTGGCACAGACGGCTATCGAACGGGAGTTTATCGTCGCCAAACTGGGCTTGCTGGAACATGCACGTAAAAAGACTACCCAAAAGGTAAACCTCTTTGAGAAAGTGCAGATTCCAGGCTATCAGGATGCTCTGCGAAAGATCAAGCGCTTCATGGAAGACGAGGAGAACCTCTCCAAGTCATCGCAGAAAATCATGAAATCCCATCAAGAGAGTAGGAAGGAGGCAGAAGCATGATTACAAAAATGAAGAAGCTCACATTCCTTGTATATCATAAGGAGTACGAGGCATTTCTGAACGGAGTGCGCGAACTTGGAGTAGTGCACGTGGCTGAAAAACAGCAGGGAGTAGCTGATAATGCAGAGTTGCAGGACAGCATCCGGCTTTCTTCGCGTTTGCAGGCAACATTGAAAATGCTGCATGGATTGGGCGAAGCGAAGGAAACTACACCCGCTTCTGCTGCCCGCGGGCTGGAAGTGCTGGACGAAGTGGATGTGTTGCAAAGTGAAAAAACGAAGCTGCAACAACAGTTGCAAAACTATCAGAAGGAGAAAGCCGCCCTGGAACCCTGGGGTGATTTCGAGCCTGAAAGTCTGAATCTTCTGCATGATGCCGGCTTTACGGTAAACTTTTACTGTTGCTCGGAAGGTAGCTATGACGAAGCTTGGGAGGAAATTTATAATGCGATGATTATCAATTGTGTATCCTCACGTATCTATTTCATTACTGTAACTAAGAATGAAGTGGAAGTAGATTTGGATGCAGAGCAGATAAAGTTACCTCCTTATTCATTGACCCGTGTGCAGATACTTTGTCAGGAGACTGAACAGGCTTTGGCGGACAATGACCAAAAGCTGGCTGTGCTTGCTGAGAAGGAGCAACCTTCATTACAAGCAGCCTTGAAGGAGGTGAACACTGAAATAGAGTTTTCTCAGGTGATACTGAACACAGAGGCTACAGCTGGAGAAAAACTAATGTTGCTGCAAGGCTGGGCGCCGGCTTCCAAAGAAAAGGAAATTGCCGCATGGCTGGATGAACAGCATATCTATTATGAGATTACGAATCCGACACCGGAAGATAATGTGCCTATCCAATTGAACAATAAAGGGTTCTTTGCCTGGTTTGAGCCGATATGCAAACTCTACATGCTTCCGAAATACAGTGAGTTGGATCTGACACCGTTCTTTGCACCGTTCTTTATGGTGTTCTTCGGGTTGTGTCTGGGCGACTCCGGTTACGGGTTGTTCCTGTTCCTTGCCGCTACGCTGTACCGTATGTTCGCCAAGAATATCAGTGCTACGATGAAGCCGATTCTTTCATTGATACAGATATTGGCTGCTTCTACATTCTTCTGTGGAATGCTGACGGGTACGTTCTTCGGAGTGAGCCTCTATGACATAAACATACCTTTCTTGCAGTATATGAAGGATCATTTGTTCATGGATAATAATGCCATGTTCCAGTTGTCACTGATACTCGGTGTGATTCAGATTCTCTTCGGTATGATACTGAAAGCAGTCAATCAGGCTATACAGTTCGGCTTTAAGTATGCCGTAGCCACTATCGGTTGGATTGTGTTGCTGATATCCTGCGGAGTAGGATTCATGTTGCCCGAAGTGATGCCGTTGGGTGGTACGGTACATCTGTGCATTCTTGGTGTGGCTGCCGTTATGATATTTCTCTTCAACAGTCCCGGTAAGAACGTGTTTATGAATATCGGACTGGGTTTGTGGGATTCTTACAACATGGCTACGGGTTTGCTGGGCGATGTGCTTTCGTATGTTCGTCTGTTTGCCCTCGGTCTGTCGGGAGGTATCCTTGCGGGAGTATTCAACAGTCTGGCTGTGGGCATGAGCCCTGACAATGTGATTGTCGGTCCGATTGTGATGGTACTGATATTCGTTATCGGACATGCCATTAACATGTTTATGAATGTACTGGGTGCGATGGTTCACCCCATGCGTCTGACTTTCGTGGAGTTCTTTAAGAATTCCGGTTACGAAGGAGGCGGAAAAGAATATAAGCCATTTAAAAAATAACAATTATAGAATTAAAAATTAAAACAATAAAAAACGTAAGATTATGGAAATGAACTTATTGATTGCCTACATTGGCATCGCAGTAATGATTGGTTTGTCTGGCATCGGTAGTGCCTATGGAGTGACGATTGCCGGTAACGCAGCTATCGGTGCTTTGAAGAAGAACGACGGTGCATTCGGAAACTTCCTCGTATTGACAGCACTTCCCGGTACGCAGGGTTTGTATGGTTTTGCCGGTTACTTTATGTTCCAGACTATTTTCGGTATCCTTACTCCTGAAATGACAGCCATCCAGGCTGCCGCTATTCTTGGTGCAGGTATTGCCTTGGGATTGGTTGCCTTGTTCTCAGCTATCCGTCAGGGACAGGTTTGTGCAAATGGTATCGCAGCTATCGGACAAGGTCACGATGTATTCAGCAATACATTGATCCTTGCCGTATTCCCGGAACTTTATGCTATCGTTGCTTTGGCTGCAACATTCTTGATTGGTAGCGCACTGGTTGCATAAGAATCTATTTCTGAATAATTTGCTAACCCAGGGTTGTCATTCCGGTGATGATCCTGGGTTTATTGTTTCCAAATGCCACACTTTAACAAGGCAAATGCCACACCTCGTTAAGTGAAATGCCCTTCTAACTATTTTTCGCAAACGATTGTTTATGCATATTTCATTAGTTTTTTCGATTAATAGGCTATTTTTCAAAGAATAATGTGTATTTTTGCAGCCGGTATTAAGTAATAGAGATTAAAAGTAATATGACTAAAGAGCTGTTAACCCCCGACTACATCTTCGAGTCAAGCTGGGAAGTATGTAATAAGGTTGGAGGTATCTATACGGTTTTGTCCACGCGAGCAAATACCTTGCAGGCAAAATTTCATGATAGATTGTTTTTTATAGGGCCTGATTTTTGGCAGGGTAAAGAGAATCCTTTGTTTATCGAGTCCGATAACCTTTGTGCAGCATGGAGAAAGCATGCAGCTGAGCAAGATAACCTTTCCGTCCGTGTAGGACGCTGGAACATTCCGGGCAATCCGATCGTTATATTGGTTGATTTCCAACCGTTTTTCGCACTGAAGAATGATATCTATACAGAAATGTGGAACCGCTATCAGGTGGATTCACTGCATGCATACGGTGATTATGATGAAGCATCCATGTTTTCGTATGCTGCCGGAAAGGTAGTAGAGAGTTTTTATCGCTACAACCTGACGGAGACAGATAAAGTGATTTATCAGGCACATGAGTGGATGACCGGTATGGGAGCCCTCTACTTGCAGACTGCTGTTCCTGAAATCGCTACGATATTTACCACGCATGCCACGTCCATCGGACGTTCCATTGCAGGTAACAATAAGCCTCTTTACGATTATCTCTTCGCTTATAATGGCGATCAGATGGCGGAAGAGCTCAATATGCAATCCAAACACTCCATTGAAAAACAGACTGCGCACTATGTAGACTGTTTTACGACTGTGAGTGAAATCACAAATAACGAGTGCAAGGAATTGCTTGATAAGCCTGCCGATGTAGTGCTTATGAATGGTTTTGAAGATGATTTTGTACCGAAAGGAACGACATTTACCGGAAAACGCAAACGTGCGAGATCTACCATGTTGCGCGTTGCCAATTGCCTGATGGGTACGGATATGGGTGATGATACGTTAATTATCGGTACCAGCGGTCGTTATGAGTTTAAGAACAAAGGCATCGATGTCTTTCTTGAATCACTGAATCGGCTGAACCGTGATAAGAATCTGGAGAAGAATGTATTGGCGTTTATCAATGTGCCAGGATGGGTAGGTGATGCCCGTGAAGACCTGCAACAGCGTCTCAAGAGCAAGGAGAAATTCACTACTCCGCTGGAAGTACCTTTGATTACTCACTGGCTGCACAACATGACGCATGATCAAGTGCTGGATATGCTGAAGTATATGGGCATGAGCAACCGTCCTGAGGATAAGGTGAAGATTATTTTTGTTCCCTGCTATCTCGACGGAAAAGATGGCATTATAAACAAGCAATATTACGATTTAATATTAGGAGAAGATCTTAGTGTCTATCCTTCATATTACGAACCTTGGGGCTATACCCCGTTGGAAAGTGTTGCTTTCCATGTTCCTACCGTCACGACCGATCTGGCAGGTTTCGGACTTTGGGTGAACAGCCTGAAGAACCAGCATGGCATCGATGATGGGGTAGAGGTACTTCACCGTTCGGATTACAACTATTCTGAAGTGGCTGACGGTATCAAAGACACCATTTCGGCATTCTCTGCAAAGACGGATGCAGAAGTGAAAAACATTCGCAAGCGTGCCGGGCAAGTAGCTGAACAGGCTTTGTGGAAGCATTTTATTGAATATTATTATGAAGCCTATGACTTTGCCCTTCGTCATGCGATGGAACGTCAGTTAGGTTAAAATAAATATGAATTATTAATCAATCAAGTAATCATACAATGAAGATTAAAGTTAGTAATGTAAACACTCCGAACTGGAAAGATGTGAATGTGAAATCTCATGTTCCTGCCGAGTTGGAGAAATTGTCTGAATTGGCACATAACATTTGGTGGTCTTGGAACTATGAAGCTACTGAACTGTTTAAAGACCTTGACCCTGCTTTGTGGAAAGAAGTTGGTCATAACCCCGTCCTTCTGTTGGAAAGAATGAGTTATGCTAAACTCGAGGCGCTTGCAAATGACAAAGTAATTCTGAAGAGAATGAATGACGTCTATGCTATGTTCAGAACGTATATGGACGTGAAACCTGATCAGAAGCGCCCTTCCGTTGCTTATTTCAGCATGGAGTATGGTTTGAACCAGGTACTTAAGATATATTCTGGTGGTTTAGGTGTTCTTGCCGGCGACTACCTGAAAGAGGCTTCCGATAGCAATGTTGACCTTTGCGCAGTAGGATTCCTATATCGTTACGGTTATTTCACGCAGACCCTCTCAATGGATGGCCAGCAGATTGCCAACTACGAAGCTCAGAACTTCGGTCAGTTGCCCATCGAGCGAGTGATGGACGAGAATGGTAATCAGGTGATTGTAGATGTTCCTTATCTGGATTATTTTGTTCATGCTTTTGTATGGCGTGTAAACGTTGGACGTATTTCTCTCTATCTGTTGGATACGGATAATGAAATGAACAGCGAATTCGACCGTCCTATTACTCACCAACTCTATGGTGGTGACTGGGAAAACCGTTTGAAACAAGAAATATTGCTTGGTATCGGTGGTATCTTGACACTGAAGAAACTGGGCATCAAGAAAGATGTTTATCACTGTAACGAAGGACACGCAGCGTTGATCAACGTTCAGCGTATCTGTGATTATGTAGCTGAAGGCTTGTCTTACGACCAGGCTATCGAACTGGTACGTGCTTCTTCTCTGTACACTGTACATACTCCGGTTCCTGCCGGACACGACTACTTCGACGAGGGTCTCTTCGGTAAGTATATGGGTGGTTACCCTGCCAGAATGGGTATCAGCTGGGAGGATCTGATGGATCTTGGCCGTAATAATCCGGGCGACAAAGGCGAACGTTTCTGTATGTCCGTCTTTGCTTGCAACACTTCACAGGAAGTAAATGGTGTAAGCTGGTTGCACGGAAAGGTTTCTCAGGAAATGTTCTCTACTATCTGGAAGGGCTATTTCCCCGAAGAAATGCATGTGGGTTATGTTACGAACGGCGTACACTTCCCGACTTGGAGCGCTACCGAATGGAAACATCTCTATGCTGCTAACTTCGATGAAAACTTCTTGTATGATCAGTCTAACCCGAAGATTTGGGAAGCTATTTATAATGTGCCCGATGAAAAAATCTGGGAAACACGTATGGCTTTGAAGAATAAGTTGATCGACTATGTTCGTAAGCAATACCGTGAAACTTGGCTGAAGAACCAAGGTGATCCTTCACGTATCGTTTCTCTGATGGATAAGATCAATCCCAATGCGTTGCTGATCGGTTTCGGTCGTCGTTTTGCTACTTACAAACGTGCTCACTTGCTGTTCACTGACCTCGACCGTCTGGCTAAGATTGTGAACACCCCTGACTATCCGGTACAGTTCCTGTTCACAGGTAAGGCTCATCCGCATGATGGAGCAGGCCAAGGTTTGATTAAGAGAATTATCGAAATTTCCCGTCGTCCGGAATTCCTGGGTAAGATTATCTTCCTGGAAAACTACGATATGCAGCTGGCTCGCCGTCTGGTATCCGGTGTAGATATCTGGTTGAATACGCCGACTCGTCCGCTCGAAGCATCCGGTACTTCCGGTGAGAAAGCGTTGATGAACGGTGTTGTAAACTTCTCTGTACTCGACGGTTGGTGGTTGGAAGGCTATCGTGAAGGTGCAGGTTGGGCGCTGACTGAAAAGCGTACTTACCAGAACCAGGAACATCAGGATCAGCTCGATGCAGCTACTATCTATAGCATTCTTGAAACAGAAATCCTGCCGTTGTACTATGCACGCAATAAGAAGGGATACTCTGAAGGTTGGGTGAAGACTATCAAGAATTCTATTGCACAGATTGCACCGCACTATACCATGAAACGTCAGTTGGACGACTATTATAGCAAGTTCTACACTAAGCTGGCTAAGCGTTTCAGCGCATTGTCGGCTAATGACAACGCCAAAGCAAAAGAAATTGCTGCTTGGAAAGAAGAAGTGGTCTCTAAGTGGGACAGTATTGAGGTCGTGTCTTATGACAAGTGTGAAGAATTGCTTCAAGCTACTATCGAAAGCGGTAAGGAATATACCATTACTTATGTAATCGATGAGAAAGGCTTGAATGATGCTATCGGTCTGGAACTGGTAACTACTTATACTGCCGGAGACGGTAAACAGCACGTTTATTCTGTTGAACCGTTCAGTGTAGTGAAGAAAGAGGGTAATCTTTATACCTTCCAGGTGAAACATAAATTAGAGAACGCAGGTAGCTTTAAGGTATCCTACCGTATGTTCCCGAAAAACTCTGACCTGCCTCACCGTCAGGACTTCTGCTACGTTCGTTGGTTCGTGTAAGAGTTTAATCTAACAATATAGAGAAGCTGCTCACGGGAGGTTTACTAAACTTCTCGGGGCAGCTTTTCGCTTTTTTATTCACCTTATAATATATGTACTATGAGACATTTACTTCTTTCATTGAGTTGTTTGTTTGGTATAGTTTCTGGCGTGCCAATAGATGCTGAAGTTGTGCATATATGCTGATTCACTGCTGAAATAGTGATCCCTCCCTCTTATTGAACAAGTTCCGATAGATGCGTGTTTTATTTATACGACTAATAAAAAATAATTCGTATGAAGAAAATTGTATTACTTCGCCATGGCGAGAGCGCATGGAATAAGGAAAATCGTTTCACTGGTTGGACCGATGTAGATTTGACAGAAAAAGGTATTGCCGAAGCTGAAAAGGCGGGACAGTTATTGATAGATAATGACTTCCAGTTTGATAAAGCCTATACTTCCTACTTGAAACGTGCAGTGAAAACACTGAATGTGGTATTGGATCGTATGGATCAGGACTGGATACCGGTAGAGAAATCCTGGCGCCTGAACGAGAAGCATTATGGACAGCTTCAAGGTTTGAATAAGGCGGAAACTGCTGCCAAATATGGTGAAGAGCAGGTGTTGATCTGGCGTCGTAGCTATGATATTGCTCCGCATGCACTGACTGAGGATGACCCTCGTAATCCGCGCTTTGAAGCACGTTATAATGAAGTGCCCGATGCGGAACTGCCCCGTACCGAGTCTCTGAAAGATACAATCGAACGCATCATGCCTTACTGGAAATGTGTGATCTTCCCGAATCTGAAAACAGCCGATGAGCTGTTGGTTGTGGCACATGGTAATAGTTTAAGAGGAATCATCAAGCACCTGAAACATATCTCCGATGAAGATATTGTAAAGCTGAACCTGCCCACCGCCGTACTTTATGTCTTTGAATTTGATGATGACCTGAATTTACAGAAAGACTATTTCTTGGGAGATCCGGAGGAAATAAAGAAGTTGATGGAAGCAGTAGCAAATCAAGGAAAGAATAAATAGAATGAAATCAGTATGAAATATGAAGTATTAGGTATCAGGTATTAATGATGCGTGGCCCTTAATACTTCATACTTAATACTTCATATTTAATTCTCTAGCCCACTAATTCGTTCAATATCGTGATACTTAGAAATACTCCAATTGCTACACAGAGTGCTATTAGAATCCAGTTGGTATATTTGGCACTTGGTTTTGTTTCTTTATGCAGATTCTGGTCGAAGTAATTCTTGAAGAAGAGATAAATGGCAGGAACGGTTGCACTTGCCAGCAATAAATCTTCAGGAATTTTGTAGATGTACACTTTAGAAAACGCTATCAATGCCCAGTGACAAAGGAAAAGTATTACAAGCAGATTCACTTTGCGTGAAAATGCCAGTAACAACCCGATGGTGAATACGGCCACGGAGCAGGGCATCACACAGGTGGTCATCATTGGGAATTCCATGCCCCGTGCCCATGACAAGAGAGGGTAAAGGAATGGCATGGCATACAGTATGTAAGTCAGTTTGTCATATTTGTGATAACGTTCAAACGGAGTATAGTTTGTAATGAGGTCCCATAGCCAGATAAGCGCAATTATACCCCAGAATATGGCAAGTATATAATTGTAATTCCGGTCACCACAATAGATCATGTAGTAGACGATAGAAATCCAGCTATTTAAAAATACCATATATCCCTTCATCAACCGCTTTATCAGCAGTGTCGGTTTTTGATAAAGTAGTACGGTCAGCAGGATACCTGCAATCGTAATAATTATCTGGAAAATCCAGGTTGCTTCATTATATTGTGCGATTGTTTTCCAAAAAACTTCCATACGCAATCTTTTAATTTTTAATTTTCAACTTTTAATTTTTCTCGTGTCTTGTCATGGAGAAAGCCCGTTTGATAAACAAGAACAACGGTATAGTGGCGCCCACTGCCAACATGAAGATGACGCTACAAGTAACGATTGTGTTCGTGAATAAGTCTATCAGATACTTTTCTTGCAATTCCGGTACTTTCATGTTCTGCATGAACATGATGAGTGAGAATACTATTTTGTAGGCGTACATACCCGGAATCATAGGCAGCAATGCAGGGATGTAGAGCACAGTCATGGGACAATAGATACGTTTTCCCAAAACAAGACTTCCCATACCGATACTGAAAGAAGCAAATAGGGATGCAGTAGCGATATCTACTCCCAGATAGGTCATCAGACAAAAACGCAGGGCATGGCCGATAGCGGCAAGTAAGGCAATGGAAGGAAAAGCGCGCAAGGGAGGATCTGAAATCGCTCCGAAACCGATGGCGGCAACTGCGGCAAATATGCCGTCCGTAAGTATATCAACGAGTATCATAATAAACTGTTTCTAATTAACATAAGAGTGCAGGAGAGTCCTACGGAAATACATAATACCAGCAACAATGCCTGGATGAGACGGGTGCAGCCGGTTAGTACATGCCCTTCAACAATATCAATGACACCATTCAGCAAGGGGACGCCGGGCACCAGATAAAGAACACTTGTGGCAATGGCTATCTCGGCTGTCGTTTCCAGCGTAAGCGCTGAAGAAGCAACCATGGAAGCTACGAATGCAGATACAATGAAAACAAGATAATGATTGATTTTCTTCTTCTGCATAATCTGTTTAATGTAGAAACCGATGAGTGTTGCGGAGAATACAATGAGACGCGCTGTCCAGTCGCCACCAAACAGGGCGCAGAAAGAAGCATTGGCAAAACCCACCAGAAACAATGTACAAAGCGGGTCCATCTTCGGTCTTGATATTATTTTCTCATACTTGTCCCAAAGTGTTTCCAGGGGTAAATGATTGTCGTAGGCTTCCCAGCTAAGCGCACTCAGTTCAGCATTCAGTTCGAAACTGATGGGGAAAGCGGGAATAATGGCTACTTCATTGTAGACTTCCGTGCTGTCAATGTCGCATACACTTACCACCATGGTCTTTTGGAAAAGGCTCATTTTCACGTCTACGTCCAGTGACTTTCCGATGCGACGGGTGTTTCGTATCACGCGTGAAGTGTGTACGCCGGACCCCATAAGACGATTAGCATACTCCAGTAAAAACCGGGTAATTTCTTTTAATTCGTTTGGCGAATTCATACTTTAAAATGTTATCCTAATATTATCTATTCTTGAAAAGCGCCGCAAAGGTAAGGCTTTTTGAGGAAAGAAAGAAATGATAATAAGTTATAATTATGGGAATTTCTGAAAGGAGGGAGGAAAGAAAGGAGAGCTTGAGATGATGGCGGCATCTCAAGCATACTGATTATTAAGCAATGCGAGGTACGGGATTATAATTGTATGTCACTACCTCTTCTGCCTGCAATGAAGCCTGTACGTCAATCAAGCGTTGGTTTTTGCTTCCGCGGAAGCACAGGCTTTCATCCCGTAGTTCCTGTTTGAATTTCCCGTCTACCAGTACATCGACATACTGCAATAGTTTGGCCTGTAGTGGGTTGCGTAGCAGAGTCTCAAAGGTATATCCTGTATAGCACCAGATGTTCTTGCTACTTTTTTCCTTGATGGCACATGCCAGTTCTGTAAATCCCTCAGGTTGGTACATCGGATCTCCGCCACTGAATGTTACGTCTGCAAAATTGTCGGCAAGCACTTTCGCCAGAATTTCGTCTGTCGACATCCAGCGTCCCCGGTTGATATCCCAGGATTCAGGGTTATGGCAACCGGGGCATCTGTTCGGGCACCCGGCAGCATAAATGGAGGTCCGGAAGCCCGGACCGTCCACTGTAGTATCTTCTATAATGTCAAGGATAGAAAGCATGATTCAATTAAAAATTAAGAATTAAAAATTAAAGGTTGGTGGGAGGGAATGAAATTAAGGGGCTGCTTCGTTATTGCGCAGCTCTTTTAATTTTAAATTTATAATTTTTAATTATGAATGACACGGTCGTTGAGTTCCGCCAGTTTGGCATTGTTCCAGCGGTCGGTAGTACCTACCAGGTAACCGGTGATACGTTGTAACTTATCGATGTGCGTACTGCCACATTTCGGACAGGCTTCCAGGTTCGGAGTAGAGTTTTCATATCCACATTCCAGACAGCGGTTGCGGTTATGGTTTACTGAGCCGTATCCGATATTGTACTGATCCATCATGTCCACTACACGCATGATGACCTCAGGATTGTGTGTCGCATCACCGTCTATTTCTACATAGAAAATATGTCCGCCACGTGTCAGTTCATGATACGGAGCTTCCACTTCTGCCTTATGGCGGGCGCTGCACTTGTAGTACACAGGTACGTGATTGGAATTTGTATAGTAATCCCGGTCTGTAATTCCCGGCAATACACCGAACTTCTTACGGTCTGCCCCTGTGAATTTGCCGGATAGTCCTTCGGCAGGCGTAGCCAGTACACTGTAATTATGGTGATACTGATCGGAGAACTGGTCGGCGCGGTCGCGCATATAAGTTACTATTTTCACTCCCAGTTTTTGTGCTTCTTCCGATTCTCCGTGATGTTTGCCAGTAAGGGCAACCAGACATTCTGCCAAACCTATGAAACCTATGCCCAACGTTCCCTGATTGATAACAGAGGCGATTGTATCGTTTGGTTTCAGTTTTTCGCAACCTACCCATAGGGCAGACATCAGCAATGGGAATTGCTTGGCAAATGCGGTTTTCTGGAACTCCATACGTTCGTGCAGTTGGCGTGCAGTGACTTCGAGCATTGCATCCAGTTTTGCGAAGAATTTGGCTATACGCAATTCTTTATCTTCTATCTTCATACACTCGATAGCCAGGCGTACGATATTAATGGTAGAGAAAGAGATATTTCCACGTCCGATTGAAGTTTTCGGTCCGAAACGGTTTTCGAATACACGCGTACGGCATCCCATGGTGGCTACTTCGTGCTGATAGCGTTTCGGGTCATCTGCCTTCCACTCTTCGCTTTGGTTGAAAGTAGCGTCCAGATTGAGGAAATTCGGGAAGAAGCGGC
>ULMD01053398.1_pt1 | contig 12137 bp, 7 predicted proteins | sample 1951561 | NCBI WGS metagenome assembly ULMD01 (sample SAMEA4835541, study PRJEB28245) | human gut metagenome | biome: gut microbiome; material: fecal sample | place: Denmark | collected 2008
CTTACGTTATGGCAATGCGGAAATCGTACTCGATTACATTGTTCGCCGCCCCGATACGGGAGGAAGCTTCGGCACCGATCTCAGTCAGGGAATCAATGCAATGTGGGGAAGCTACAACGTATTCGGTAAAGTCAATCATAAAAAATCAGAATTCGGTCTTTCTTACTACATGGGCCCCCGCGATTTCTACGGTATGTATCGGGATAATGAAGAAACATTCCGCTTAGCAGATGGAAATACCACTCAGCGCGTAGAAAAGGGAGAACCCAGCCATGCCATGTTGTTTATGCAAAATCTGAATGTCAGTTACAGCCTTCAGGCATCCAAGAATTCTCTCTTCAGTGCCACATTCCGCCTGCGTGGAAACAATCAACCCAATTGGGATTACCAAGGAGTACTCTATAATGTGAATGATGAAACAGATATGGTAAATATGATAGACCGCACCAAGAATAGCTGGACTCGCCCCTCTTTAGACCTCTACTATCAGCAAAACCTAAAAAAGAAGCAGACGTTGGTATTCAATCTGGTAGGAACTTACAACCGAGAGAAGTCGCACCGTATCTATCAGGAAAGCCTACACAACGAAATGTTGACTGACATTAATAACAATGTATTGGGTGACAAATACTCCTTAATTGGAGAAGCCATTTACGAAAAGCAGTTCTCAAAAGGAAACGCATTGAGTTTTGGTTTAAAGCACACCCAGTCCTATTCTAACAACGAATACAGAAACGGCCATAATTATGATACCCGGATGAACCAGGGAAACAGTTACATATTCAGTGAATACCGTGGTAAGATAAACAAATTGGATTATAGATTAGGAATCAGTCTAACCCGTTTCTATTACAACCAAAGCGGGAATGATGATTCTTCTAAAAAGTACAATGTAAACCCGAAAGCTACATTGCATTACACTTTTTCCGAGAACTCATACCTCCGTTGGAAAGCCGAAGTATTCAATGCAACTCCTTCATTGAGTAACCTGAGTGCTATAGAACAAACTATAGACTCTTTCCAGATACGCCGTGGTAATCCAAACCTGAAATCGTATATGTGCTATCGCACGGAACTGACTTATGAATGGAAGAAAGGCATTTTCTACAGTAATCTATGGGGTGCATATGATTATCGTCCCAATGCCATTATGGATGAAAAGTTACAGGAAGACAATAAAATAGTACAAACGTGGGATAACCAGAAAGACTGGCAAAAGTTATCTGGACGTCTGATGCTCCGTGTAGGTCCACTATGGGATATGCTACAACTTTCATTTACAGGAGGAGTGAACCATTATATGAGTCATGGAAACAATTATTCTCATACTTATACCAACTGGTATTACGAAGGACAAGCTTCATTCAATTACAAACGATTCTCCCTGTTCTGGCAGATCAATACCAATTGGAACAACTTTTGGGGAGAAACCCTCTCAGGAGGAGAAAACATCCAGATATTAGGTCTATATTATAAATATAAAGATCTCCGTTTGGGCGTAGGTGCTTTCAACCCATTCACTGATAATTATAAAGTAGAGAATGAGAATTGGAATCAATTTGCCTCGTACAAGACTAAAAGCTATATTAAGGAAAGCTCACGTATGTTTCTAGTCAGCTTATCCTACAATTTTTCTTTTGGGCGTAAGTTCAAAGCAACACAAAGAAAAGTAAACAATAGCGATAATGAATCAGGAGTAATGAGTACGGGAAAATAAAATCAAACTATTTCCCCGTCAACCATGTGCACCGTACGGTCCGTAATCCGTGCCAGTCCTTCATCGTGAGTGACAATAACAAATGTTTGTCCGAAACGATTGCGAAGATCGAAGAAAAGCTGATGCAATTCTTCCTTATTATGAGTATCCAGGCTACCCGAAGGTTCGTCAGCCAGTATCACAGCCGGATGATTAATAAGAGCACGGGCTACGGCCACACGTTGTTTTTCCCCACCTGAAAGTTCATTGGGCTTATGCCCGGCACGGTCAGTCAGGCCCATAAACTCCAATAATTCCAGCGCAGATGCAGTAGCCTCTTTCTGCCCCACACCTGCAATAAATGCAGGTATCATCACGTTTTCCAATGCCGTGAATTCTGGTAAAAGCTGGTGAAACTGAAAGACAAACCCGATATGTTTGTTACGGAAAGCCGACAGTTCCTTCTCCTTCATACGGCTAACCAATGTACCGTCGATCGTTATCATTCCGCTATCAGGGGCATCCAAAGTTCCCATAATCTGAAGTAAAGTAGTCTTTCCCGCTCCACTCGGACCAACAATACTAACGATCTCGCCCTTATCTATGTTCAAATCGATTCCCCGCAGAACTTGCAGGCTACCGAAACTCTTGGTTATTCCTTGTAATTGTATCATACATACTTCATTTTTATCTAATGAATAATTACTTAAGTACTGATTCTTTGCCAATAAGATGGCAAAAGATGTCTTACTGATCATAATCTCTTCAACACATACTCCGCCAGATAACATCCGAATACCGCCGGCATATAGCTAACAGTTCCACATGTCGATTTCTTATTCATTTCATCCTCAGTCAGCAGTACCGCTTTCGGATCTGCCTGCTCCGTACTGAACACTACCGGCAGTTTACGCTTAATTCCCATTTTTTGGAGTCGTTTTCTGACTGCTTTGCTCAGCCCGCAATGATAAGTATCCCATATATCGGCAAAACGGACCTGAGTTATATCACTCTTTGCACCGGCTCCCATGCTGGAGACTATCTTAATATGTCGCTTCATGGCCTCTGCAATCAAATGACATTTTGGGGACAATGTATCAATAGCATCCACTACAAAATCATAGGAGGCCGCGTCCAGCAGTTCAGGAATATTTTCATCTTTCAGAAATACGGGCAATACGGTCAGTCCAATTTCCGGATTAATGTCCCGGAAGCGTTTCTCAAGAATTTCCGCCTTACTCATCCCCAGCGTAGAATGCAAAGCCGGAAGCTGACGGTTCAAATTCGTTGGTTGCACCATATCTGCATCCACAATCGTCATACGCCCTACTCCCGCGCGACAAATCATTTCCGCCGCATACGCTCCTACTCCACCTAGGCCTACTACAAGCACATGCGCCTGCCGTAGCCGTTCCATCTTTTCATCACCCAACAAGAGTTGTGTCCTTTGCCGCCAATCTTCCATCCTTATTAATCACTTATCACTTTTCCTAAACCATTTATAGAACCATTTACCCACCTTTTCATAATGCTGATCCTCATTATTGCCACGCGGGTTAGAAAATGACAACATATCTTGAGGATCACCCAATTGATCCGGATACAGCACTATCAAACTATTATTGGCAAAATACTTTCCTAATTGCGCGGGAAGTCTCTCAAATGCAGGATCATAAGAGATAGAACCACGACGGGCACTGATAATCACGAGTAAATGATCATAATTCACCTGCCCGGTCAGCAACAACAAATCTCCCCAATCGTCCAAACGAGAAAAATCAGTCATGGTGGAACTAAATCTTTTCTTCACCAGAATTTGCAAAAGCGTGGTTGTTTCTTCGTTAGCGAAGAAATGCACCCGGCACCCCAATGTATTTCCCATACGGCAGAAATGTTCCACCCACTTCTGGAAACCAGCTTCATATTCCGCTTTGGGCGGAACGGCAATATTAATTCTCCGTAAAGTATTAATCGGCATCAGGAACTTAGCAATCATTACTTCCCGATGCAAGCCTTTCAGCAAATTCTCAGCCAGCATACCAAAGAAAGAATCCACGATATTCACCTTACGGTGCAGGCCAATCACTACATCCGTCACTCCATGTTCTTTAGCAGTATGGATAATACCCGAAGCAATATTCAGATCATAACGACTAATTTGTTTCAGTGATACATCCGCTGAAGCCGTTATCATTGCCGCTTTCTCCAGATAACGTTTTCCACGGAGTTCCAGAGCTTCCGACGCATTATTATCATTTATTACGTTCAGCGCTAACAGATTATCCCTCTGTTTAGGGTCACGTATCACCAATGACAGATTTACCAAGTCTTCAATCGTATCCGGATTTGCAACCGGTATCAAAATCTTCTCTAGTTCTGCCGGACGCTTTTCATCCTCCAAATGCGCCTCATCAATAGCTATTTTACGGGCAGCGCGCTCAGTAATAAACGAACTCACCACGCAAGTTACAAGGATAAGCAACACAGTACCGTTCAGCACATCATCATTCAGCAACCTTTCACCATTGGGCAAGATGATGTTATATCCGACCAAGACGGCAGCCAGCGTAGCGGCAGCCTGGGCATTACTCAAACCGTACATCAATTCCCGCTCAATGGCTCCCATCTTATAGATTTTCTGTGTCAACCAACAGGCAATCCATTTACCGGTCAAAGCAACCGCTATCATTACTCCTGCCACCTTCAGAGCATCACCATGACCAAAAATCACATGTATATCAATCATCATTCCCACACCAATCAGGAAGTAAGGAATGAAAAGCGCATTACCTACAAATTCCAAATGATTCATCAACGGAGAAACATGGGGTATCAACCGGTTCAACACCAGCCCCGCAAGGAATGCACCAAGGATACCCTCCATTCCTACAAATTCCATCAATCCTGCCCCTAAGAATACCATAGCAAGCACAAAGATGAACTGCATTACATTATCATCGTACCTACGGAAGAACCAACGACCGATACGGGGGAAAAAATACATGATCAATCCACCAAGGAAAACGACTTTAACCACCAGCCATACCCAAAACAGTCCACCGGATTCTCCCTTAAACATACCACCCACTACAGCCAGGACCAGCAACGTAAGTGTATCAGTCACCGCTGTACCTCCTACGGCAATACTGACACTTCGATGTCGGGATACACCATACCGGATAACAATGGGATATGCTACCAGAGTATGTGAAGCATACATACTTGCCAACAGGACTGAAGTGATCAAACTATACTTCAAGAAGGTCATGTTCACCACCAAACCGATCATGATTGGAATAATAAAAGCCAATAATCCCAGCATTACGGCCTTCCCCCGATTCTGCTTGAAATCCGCCATATTCATTTCCAGACCAGCCAAAAACATTATATAGTATAAACCAACTTTACCAAACAGTTCAAAACTACTATCCCGCGCCAGAATATTAAATCCATGCTCACCAATTACCAATCCCGCCAATATCATACCGATGATATGTGGAATACGCAATCTATTCAACAAAATGGGAGCAAACAATATGATAAGCAATACAAGGAGGAATATCCATGTAGGATCAGTAATCGGAAGTTTCAGACTGAAGTCAAATAAGTCCATGGGCTTCAAGTTTTAGGTTTTACGTTGCAAAATAACAAAAAAGTTTTCATTTTATACGTTGTCATACAGCAAATTGTTATAAATTTGCAGCCAATTCTATCGTTTTTAAGCATAGAAGAACATTTTTATAAACTTAATAAAAAACAAAAGAAAATGAAAGTAGCTATTGTTGGAGCAAGCGGAGCCGTGGGACAGGAGTTCCTGCGTGTGCTCGATGAAAGAAATTTCCCGTTGGATGAGTTAGTGTTGTTCGGTTCTAAACGCAGTGCCGGAACAAAATACACATTCCGCGGTAAACAGATCGAGGTAAAACTCTTGCAACACAACGATGACTTTAAAGGGGTTGATATCGCTTTCACTTCCGCAGGCGCTGGTACCTCTAAAGAGTATGCCGAGACCATCACCAAACATGGTGCCGTGATGATCGATAACTCCAGTGCTTTCCGTATGGATAATGACATACCTTTGGTAGTTCCCGAGGTAAATGCTGCCGACGCAAAAGATCGTCCACGCGGCATCATCGCCAACCCTAACTGTACCACTATACAGATGGTAGTGGCACTGAAAGCCATCGAACAGCTTTCTCACATAAAGACTGTACACGTTTCTACGTATCAGGCCGCCAGCGGTGCAGGTGCTGCCGCTATGGATGAATTGTACACACAATACCGCCAGGTGTTAGCAGGTGAATCTGTTACTGTTGAAAAGTTTGCATACCAGTTGGCATTCAACCTCATTCCTCAGATTGATGTATTCACTGATAATGGATACACCAAAGAAGAAATGAAGATGTTCCACGAAACCCGCAAGATTATGCATTCTGACATAAAAGTAAGCGCAACTTGCGTACGCGTTCCTGCTCTTCGTTCTCACTCTGAAAGTATTTGGGTAGAAACAGAACGTCCTATTTCAGTGGAAGAAGCTCGTGAAGCTTTTGCAAAAGGCGACGGTTTGGTATTGCAGGATAACCCTGCCGAAAAGGAATATCCAATGCCTTTGTTCCTTGCAGGTAAAGACCCCGTTTATGTAGGTCGTATCCGTAAGGATCTGGCTAATGAAAACGGCCTGACTTTCTGGATTGTGGGTGACCAGATCAAGAAAGGTGCTGCACTGAACGCAGTACAGATTGCAGAATATTTGGTAAAAGAGAATGCTCTCTAAGCATTACTGATAAAGACATATCCATTAAAGAAATGGTAATTAATGAAGAAGAGGCTGTCTCGAATGTGAGATAGCCTCTTCTTTCATATTACAATATAAAGAAAAATTCAACTTTCATGGAACAATACACATTCCTTTATAGCTTTTTCGATAAGTTTCTTCGCAGCAGGCCTGCACCCAGGGAAAAAAGATGTATCAAAAACCCCTTTCTTTGAAGTTTTACGCCAATTCCCGGTGATACGGCCTTGATGGAGAATTACAGATTGAAATATACCAAAATTATTATAAGCATACTTCGTATGCGCTTCCTTTATACAGTCTAAACGATTTTTGTAACTTACCAGGTATTCATCAAACGGTGGAAGGAACTGGAATACATTTCTTTCATCAATCTCCACTTCTCCTACAAGCCCGGGCGAAGAAGCATGTATCAGCATTTCACGGTCGTTATACCGCTCTGTTATCATTTCAGTGCCAAGTGAAGCGATGGCATTACGCGCTTCGCCTATATTCAATGCAGACCACCAAACAAAATCTTCCAGTGTGGCCGGACCGTGGCTCCTGAAATATCGCCGTGTAAGTTCTGCAAGAGCCTCCTCATGGGAGAGCTCGATGGCATCCGGAATTCTTTCACAGGTCAGTGCGTAGGTATGCTTTCCGTTCTTCTCGATGCCGCTGCACACGGTACCGTCTGCCTCGCTAAAACTCAGATACATTTTCACGATGGGTTCATCGAGAGCGATGCCCTTTGAGTGGAGTTGTTCAAGAACTTCCTGACTCGTCAGGTGTTGTCCGCTCAACACTTCTTCTATCTGGGGCTTACTGCGGAGGAAGTCTTCTTCAGTCAGACTGAAATGCTTGGCATAAAAACGAAATTTAGACAGCAGACCTTTAGTGGATAACCCCGTCATCCATTTGATGTCTCTACCGGGAATGTAATGCCACGTGGGACGCATCACATGAAGACGCAAAATCCGGCCCGTATCCAGCGCCTCTTGCACAGCCGTCAGCGAGGGACTTGTAATACGCAACCCTACAGCCCACTTCACCGCCCTGATGTCCTGTGCCTGCATGGCACCCATCCATTCAACAACTTCCTCCGGCTTTTCAAACCGTGGTCCTGCAATACCCTGTGACAACATTCTTAGTTTAAGCATGGTTCAATATGATTTAAATAACTACGGGAAAGCCGGATGGCTTGGAAGCAAAGATAAGAAAAGTTTCGTCATATCCTTTATCCAGTGCCTATATGACTAAACAAAGAGGTTGAATTCTACATATTTAGAATTCAACCTCTCTTAATTACACCATTAGCAATATAGCCTTACTTCCAGAACTGGGTCTACTACAGATTCAGATTCTATCCTAGATAAGATCTCAATAACCTGCAAAACTAATAGCAGGGGTTGATCCTAAAACCGCATTATGACTTATACCTGTAATATGAATTCCTGCATTACAAAAATCCCCACTAGTACCTGAAAGTAATATTTCAAAATTATTAGATGATTTTAGACGAATCTTAACCTTTTCAGAACCTGCATCTGTGAATGTATAAAAATTATCTTGAATTTTAAAAAGCACAGAATTATCACTATTTGGTAGAGCCCAATCTAACATTAATTCCAAATCAACATCACTTCTATTGCAGAAAATACGTCCAGATATCTTATCATCACTCTTCACAACATCAGTAAAAGTAATTTCAGCAACATTAGGGACATTTACTTTATACCTTTCTGTAAAGGTACCACTCACATTCTGAGCCGTTAATAGTATACTAATCTCATCTGTACTATTTAATGGTGCATTAGAATTAACCACAACATGTTTCAAATCATTATTAACAAATAATTTCGCATTTCCCGTTTCCAACTTCCAGCTAACGACCTGTGCACCTTCAATTATGGGAGAGATACAAACAGACTGTCTCTCAAGCATCGAATAAACAGTCTGATTTGAGGTTATTAAAGGCTTACCAATCCATATTGAATCTATTTTCTTCACATAATTATCGCTTCTATCTACTATGTTTACCCAAATAGAAGAATAGCCATTTTTCATATTTGATGCGTTAAAAATAGCTTTAAATGAATTTTGGCCTGAACTTAGTGATAATCCATCACTTGAATTCCAATTAACGATAGCTTGGGGTGCCAAAATCAGTTTAGGCATTTCTGCCATTAACCTGCCTCCTGGAGATATAAACTTACTACTAACAGAAATTTCAAAAGGGTCATTAACAATCACATGATGTTCTCCCTTCCTAACATTTAACCAGTTGGACACTAAAAAAAGTTCTTCAATTCCAAGTGAAATCTTACTTTGCATCCCTCCCTTGATAGCTTTTAAAATCAACCTATACCTACCATTTGCTTCAGAATAATCATCTAACACTAATGAGAACATCGTTTTATCATAATTCCAAACAGACCTATGATTTGAATTTACAAAACGATAAGAAGCCAATAATATTATACTATCACCTAAATTCATTGTACTAGGAGCATTAATTGAAACGACCTGCATCTTGACATTTATATTGCTCAAACTCGCATTCACTTGCACTTTACTTTCATTAGTACTATTAACAAATATCGTCACATTATTTTTTTCTGCTGTCCAATATATTTTAAAACTATACATTTGTGTTCCAGGTGGAATACTCAATTGCAAATTTGAATATTTAAAATTAGCATCATTATAACTAAACAAACCAATATTACTACTCAATGATATATTTATTCTAGCCCAATTTTCTATTTTTTTCCCAAAATCAAGAGTATAAGTATAATGTCCTTCCCCTACTACCGGATTCATTTCTCCTGTTATTACTTGCCCAGCAACAGTTCTAGTGGAAACTAAATTATCAAGTTCACAATTTTCATGTTCACACGCTATAAAACACAGAATTATAATAAAGAAAATTAAAGCCTTTCTCATACACTAAATTTAAATTATTATACATAATGACATTAATTCCATAAATAGCATTACTACCATCTAACTATATTATAAAAGAGCTCCTCTTTTTGCCTACTTCATAATTGGGAAGAATAACAATAAGAGGAGCTCAATTTATAACTGTACGCACTATTAAATAATTACCAACCCGGATTGTTAGGCAGCAATTGTGAATTTAAGTCACTCTGTCCGGATGGAACAGGATAAAGATAATACTTTTTATCGAAAGCGCGCGGGGCATGCGCTTTGCCACCGTCAATCCATTCTCCTATCATGTCTGCTTTGCAACCCGGATCATTCTTCACATTCCCCCCCAACAGGATATTGGGATATTTAGCAGAATCCAATTTATCCAATTGATGCCAGCGAACCAAGTCCCAATAGCGAAACCAGTTGTCGAACATTAACTCGCAACGACGCTCACGACGAATTTCCCAAATCAAATCGCTTACGCCATGATTGTTGGCAGGGTCAGAATAGCCTACTGTTACGGCCAGATGTGGTAAGCCGGCACGATCTTTCAGCAAATTAACACTCTTATCCAAGTCAGCCTGATTGATACCGCCTAATTCGGCACAAGCTTCAGCATAGTTCAAATAAACCACTGACAACCAGAAAATGGGAGCATGCGTATAGTTGCTGCTTGTCTGATTACGATAAGCGAGCGGAATATCTCCATTATCATACTTTGCAACACCATATCCGGTAGAAGATGTCTGCTCCATATCACCCGGGAAACGGATATTGCTATTGCCGTTATACAACATCACAGGATCAATAGTCACGCCCAAACGTTTGTCGCGCACAGCCAGCATATCTACCAAAGATAATTTGCCATTAACCATCGGAGGAACCAAATTCTTATCACGCGATGTCAGAGACAACGGTTTTCCATCCGTAAACAAGTAAGCGTCGAATGCATCTTTTGACATACCACTCATCTGCGTGGAGGTACAGGTATAGTCGATCAAAGAATGGGTCAGTAGCCCTTGCTTATAAGCTTTATAGAAAATCATTTCTGTATTCTTGCTCAAATCAATAGAGTTGTAATTGCCCTGATAGGAACTATTGAGTGAGAAGCCCTTCCCCATAACTGCGCTACAAGCATCCTTACATGCGGTGAGAAATTTCTGTGCACCTGCAACATCGGCCGCAGGCTGACTATCTTCTGATTTGCGATATTTACGGAAAGTCCCCTCATACAAGCAAATATCCGCCTTCATCGCATTGGCCATCGAGCGACTCCAGGTAATTTTGCTACTGACATCATTAATGTTGCTCACCGCAAAATTTAAGTCATCCAATACTTTATCCATAATCTCATCACGATTGGTACGTGGACCATAGATAATACCTTCATCCGTAATATCCAACGCTTTATCCGTGTAAGGAACATCCCCAAACATACGCACCAGCAAATAGTATTCATAAGCGCGCATCAAACGCCCTACACCAATCCAATGATTTTTGACAGCGTCACTTTCCGCTATTCTAGGGACATTTTCAATCATAATATTCGCACGGCGGATTTCAATATAACTATCTTTCCATGTACTGTTGGTTGTCAGGTTGTCTTTCTGTCCCCAATCGGCAAAACTGCTTCCTGCCTGATCGTCAGATAACGTTTTGAAATAAAACAACCCGTAACCACCGGCATTTCCATAAGCTGTGAACTGGTTAAAAAAAGCGTTAGCATAACCTTCAACATTACTGCCACTGGTCCAGAAGTTATCGTTGGTGAATTTATCCAGAGGCCCCTTATCCAAGATACTATCACAACTGGTCATTGAAGCCAGTAATAGCAGGCCTAAACTGATTATATTATTAATTCTTTTCATATAATATTCTTTGTTTTAAATGAACAACTGATCTTTAGAAAGTAACCTGTAAACCGAAAGATACGGTACGGTACATCGGGTCGATACGTCCCCATGTTCCGTTAGTAGGTTCAGCGGTTTCCTGTGAGTTAATTTCCGGGTCAACAGGAGCATTGCTCTTATTGATCAACTCACAGATATTATTGGCGCTGAAATAAATACGAACTTTCTCCATATATGCTTTCTTAGACAACTCTTTCGGCAGTGTATAACCGATAGTCAGGTTCTTAAATCGCAAGTATGCCATATTAACCAGATATCTGCTTTGCGGATAAAAGTTATGGTTACCACCTTCCAATACAGATATAGTACCCTTATTAGCATTGGTTGCCCACATGCGGGGATAGTAAGCATTTGCATCCTGATTTTCGTCAGACCAGTAATCGGTCTGGTTTTCATAGATGGCATCAGCACCGCGAGACATTGGAATAACAAATGCACCGGTTGACCAAACATCACGCTTGCCCACCCCTTGGAAGAAAGCGTCAATATCAAATCCTTTCCAATTAGCGCCCAGACGGAAGCTATATTGATAACGCGGAGTTGTATTACCGATAACCTTAAGGTCACCATGATTCCCAAGAGTACCCGGTCCGGGGCCTCCATTTTCACTCTTTTTACCACCGTCAATAATACCGTCGCCATCCAAGTCTTTGAATTTAATATCGCCCGGACCATATACAAATCCATTCTGTTCTAATCCAACCTGGGAAGCAATTCCTTCTTTATATGAACCATCTGCATTAAAGTCATCCTTCGTGAAAAGGCGATCCGTTTCAAAGCCCCAGATGTCACCATACACTTTACCGCTATAATTGGAGTTCAG
>ULMD01021425.1_pt1 | contig 11793 bp, 5 predicted proteins | sample 1951561 | NCBI WGS metagenome assembly ULMD01 (sample SAMEA4835541, study PRJEB28245) | human gut metagenome | biome: gut microbiome; material: fecal sample | place: Denmark | collected 2008
AGAACGCTACAAAAATCTTACCGCAACAAATAAGGGCAGACAGACAGCAGGGCTTATATCCCGTCATATGAGGAATATAGAGCAGGCGGCATTCCGCAGCTTTACCGATTCCGAGCTGAATGAATTCATGCGGCTTCAGAAAACGCTGCTGAACAATATAGACAACATAAATACAGATAACTTGAAACAGAAAGGATGACTGATTAAGTGAAAGAGCTTCTTAAACAGGTAAAGCAGTACAAGAAAGATTCTGTCTTAGCTCCCGTCTATTCGGCACTTGAGGTTGTTATGGAGGTAATAATCCCTTTCGTAATGGCGTTGCTGATTGACGAAGGCGTAGAGAAAGGTAATATGAACAAGATACTGCTTTACGGAATAATTATGATAGTCCTCGCTATGATAAGTCTTTTTGCGGGAATGATGGCAGGCAAATATGCCGCAAGCGCATCGTCGGGCTTTGCCTGTAATTTAAGAGAGGCGATGTACCGTAACATACAGCGCTTCTCATTTTCAAACATAGACAAGTTCAGTACAGCAGGACTTGTTACCCGTATGACGACCGACGTAACAAACGTTCAGAACGCATATCAGATGATAATAAGAATAGCCGTTAGAGCGCCTCTTATGCTGATAAGCAGTATGGCTATGTGCTTTGTGGTAAATGCGGATATGAGCTTTATATTCCTCGGCGCTATAGTTTTCCTTGCGGTAGTTCTTGTGATAATTATGCTCAGGGCAATGAAGATTTTCAATGTGGCATTCACAAAATATGACGACCTTAACGCAAGCGTACAGGAGAATATCTCAGGCATCAGAGTGGTGAAATCGTACGTCCGTGAGGATTATGAGAACGAAAAGTTCAAGAAATCCTCCGGCAATCTTTACAATATGTTCAAAAAAGCCGAAAGCACCCTTGCTTTCAATAACCCTGTGATGATGCTTGTGATTTATGCCAGTATTATGGCAATCTGCTGGTTCGGAGCTAAGTTTATCGTTGTTGACAAGACCTTGCAGATAGGCGAGCTTACATCGCTGTTCAGCTATGTAATGGGTTCACTGATGTCACTTATGATGCTCTCGACGATATTCGTTATGATTACAATGAGCGTTGCAAGTATGCGCCGTATAACCGAGGTTCTGCGTGAACAGCCCGATCTTGCCGAGCCTTTCGCTCCCGTAGAGTTAATGTCAAACGGCAGCATAGACTTCGACAATGTGCATTTCAGATACCATAAGACAAGCGAGGAGGAGGTCCTCACCGACATAAACCTGCACATAAAGTCAGGTGAAACCATCGGAATAATCGGCGGAACGGGCTGCGGAAAGACCAGTCTTGTAAATCTTATCAGCCGTCTTTATGATGTACAGCAGGGAAGTGTAAAGGTAGGCGGCGTTGATGTAAAGGACTACGATATGAAGTTCCTGCGTGATCAGGTATCGGTAGTGTTGCAGAAAAATGTCCTGTTCTCAGGCACTATACTTGATAATCTACGCTGGGGCAACGAAAACGCCACAGAGGAAGAATGCATCGAGGCTTGTAAGTGGGCTTGCGCTGATGAATTCATCGAGCGTTTTCCCGATAAGTACAATACGGTTATCGAACGTGGCGGTACTAACGTATCCGGCGGTCAGAAACAGCGTATATGTATAGCAAGAGCACTTCTCAAAAAGCCTGCCGTGCTTATACTTGACGATTCCACAAGCGCAGTGGATACAGCTACAGACGCAAAGATAAGAGCGGCATTCCAGAAGTGCATACCCGGTACAACCAAGATAATTATTGCGCAGCGTGTATCAAGCGTTCAGGATGCGGATCGCATAGTCGTTCTTGACGACGGCAGAATAAACGGTGTCGGAACGCACGATGAGCTTGTTGCAAATAATGAGATATACAGAGATATATACGAATCTCAGACAAAGGACGGCGGCGACTTTGACCGCCCCCAGAATTAAGGAAAGGAGCGTAACGTAATGGATAAAAGAAAAATGGGACCCCGTCCCGATGTTTCACCGAAGGAACAGGTAAAACTGCTCGGCAGAATTATCAAATACACATTCAGCCGTTATAAATTCTCGTGTATCTGTGTTGTTGTATGTATTCTTGTGCAGGCGGTCACAACACTTGCCGGAATGCTTTTCATACAGTCGCTTATCGACGATTATATCAAGCCTATGATTGCAGCCAAAAGCACAGACTTCACACCTCTTGCGTTTGCAATGCTCAGACTTGCGATAGTTTACGTTGTCGGTCTTGCGGCATCTTATGCGTATAACAGGATAATGGTAAACGTAGGACAAGGTACGCTCAGAAACTTCCGTAATGACCTTTTCACCAATATGGAAAAGCTCCCGATAAAGTATTTCGACACACATCAGCACGGCGATATAATGTCGGTTTATACAAATGATATCGATACATTCAGACAGTTTATATGTCAGAGTATCCCACAAGTGATAAACTGCGGCACAACAGTTATAATCTCGCTTGTTTCTATGCTTATTATGAGCATACCGATGACGATACTTGCCGTAGGTATGGCGGCTGTGATGCTTGTTGTAACTAAGAAGATCGCCGCAAAATCAGGTAAATATTTCGGTAAACAGCAGCACGATCTGGGCGAGGTCGATGGCTTTATTGAAGAAATGCTTGACGGTCAGAAGGTAGTAAAGGTGTTCTGTCACGAGCAGGAGGCAATAGACGATTTTGTAAAGATAAACGATAACCTCAGAAACAGCGCATATAAGGCAAACAAGTATGCGAATATCCTGATGCCGATAAACGCCAATATAGGCAACATCAGTTATGTTTTATGTGCGTTGCTCGGCGCAGTGCTTGCAACAAACGGCTTTGGCGGTCTTACTCTCGGTACTATTGTTTCATTCTGTACGCTCAACAAGAATTTTACAAACCCGATTTCACAGCTAAGTCAGCAGATGACATTCGTGATAATGGCTTCAGCAGGTGCAATGCGTCTGTTCGATCTTATGGATCAGAAGCCTGAACACGATGACGGTTATGTCGAGCTTGTCAATGCGGAAATTGACGAAAACGGCAATATTACGGAGGTTGATCACCGCACAGGTAAATGGGCGTGGAAGCATCCTCATAAAGCGGACGGAACGGTGTCGTATAAAAGGCAGGAGGGCGGTATTGTCTTTGACGGCGTAGACTTTGGCTACACTGACGAAAAAATGGTACTTCACGACATAAAGCTCTATGCAAAGCCCGGTCAGAAGATTGCTTTTGTAGGCTCGACCGGTGCAGGAAAAACTACCATAACCAATCTTATAAACCGTTTCTACGATATTCAGGACGGTAAGATAAGATATGACGAAATCAATATAAATAAGATAAAGAAGCCCGAACTGCGTAAGTCGCTCGGCATCGTTTTACAGGAAACCAATCTGTTCACAGGCACGGTAATGGATAATATCCGCTACGGCAAGCTGGACGCTACGGATGAAGAATGTATAGCTGCCGCAAAGCTTGCTAATGCCGACAGCTTTATAAGAAGACTTCCCGACGGTTATCAGACTATGCTTACAGGTGACGGTGCTAATTTAAGCCAGGGTCAGCGTCAGCTGTTATCAATAGCAAGAGCGGCGGTCGCAGATCCTCCTGTACTGATTCTTGACGAGGCTACCTCGTCAATAGATACCCGTACCGAAAAGCTCGTGCAGGCGGGAATGGACGCACTTATGCACGGCAGAACAACGTTCGTTATCGCTCACAGGCTTTCAACCGTGCGCAACTCCGATTGTATTATGGTGCTTGAGCAGGGCAGAATTATCGAGCGTGGCACGCACGACGAGCTTATAGCAAAGAAGGGCAAGTATTACAGCCTGTACACCGGTAACTTCTCTGAAGAAACCGCCTGAGGCGGTAAGCACCCTGTTCGCCTTTCTCGAGGCAGGCAGTTTGTTAACATCTGCACAGAATCCGCTGTTTTTATAACGGCGGATTTTCTGCATCAACATATCAAAACGGGTCAAGGCGATGTTGGTTATTGCGTTATTATAATAGAAATTATTTGCCGCCTTTGCATTCTTACCATAACTTCCTATTGCCAACCGTCCTTATTTATGGTATCATTATATAAAGATTTACCTAAAAGGAGAACGCTTATGAGCGATAAATTATATACCCCTTCAAACCCCAACGCACAGCAGGGTGTACGCAATGTGCTTAAATATCTGTCCGACATAACCTATGAAAAAATCATAACCGGACAGCATACGCAGACTATGGCGCAGGAAGAGCTTCATCTTATAGAAAAGGTCACAGGAAAACAGCCTGCACTTCTCGGCTTTGAACTGCTTTCATATTCGCCGAATATCAATTATTCCGATACAGACGATGAATGTATGACAGAGGTCACGGAGAATTACGGCACTCTTAAAAGAGTGTGGGAGTGGGCAGAGAAAAAGGGGCTTATCACTATGTGCTGGCACTGGTTTTCTCCGCTTTACGGAAGATCAAAATCGTTTTTCAGCGAAAATACCGACTTTGACGCAAGTAAGGCTGTGATTGACGGTACGCCTGAAAATAAAGCTCTGCTTTCGGATATGGATACAATGGCAGGAATACTCCGACCCTTCTGCGAAAAAGGAGTGCCGATTCTGTGGCGACCCTTTCACGAGGGCGACGGCGATTGGTTCTGGTGGGGCAAAAAAGGAGCGGATACCGTTAAAAAGCTGTTCCGCCTTATGCACGACAGATACACAAACATATTTCATCTCGACAATCTTATATGGGTGTGGAATTCACAGATTCCCGAATGTTATCCGGGCGATGATGTAGTGGATATAATTTCGAGGGATATGTATCCGCCTGAACACGAGCATACCTCGCAGAGCGAAATGTACTATAACCTGTGTGAGATAACGTCTGAAAAGAAAATAACGATAATCGGTGAAACAGGCACATTGCCAAGTCCCGAAGCGGTAGTATCCGAAAAAGTCGGCTGGTCGTCATATATGACCTGGTCAAAACCGTTCTGCCTCAGCGAAAAGTTCAATACCTTCAAACAGCTTAAAAAGGTGTATAACAGCGAATATGCCGTGACTAAGGACACGCTACCCGATTTGTATTGAGCAATGAAGGGAAGATAGCATCAGGAGATACCGACCAACGTTTCATAAATATATTTCGATTGGTTTGAAATCGGGTATTTCCGAACATTATTTTAAATACCGCAAATCCGGTTTGCTTACAGGACGGGTTTGCGGTATCGTCATATAAAACAGGAATGTGCATATGTAAATTTAATATGGCAAAATCGGCATTTTGACATATTTTCGGTTAAAACAACGATACGAAAATGAGAAATAAGACAAAAGTTAAGCGATTTTTCTATTGACTTTGCCCTTTATATGTGGTACAATACTAAAATGTATCATAATGGATTGATATGCGTTCAGGATGAAATCCCGCAGTGTCGAAAAGCGTAGATTTTCCCTTTATTATGCGGAAAACACGAGCGTATAAATATCCGTGAATAAATTAAGGAGTGGTAAAGCCCATGGTGAATGTCAAGCAGGTAAAGCTGGGTAGAAATACCCGTATGAGTTTTTCCAAAATCAATGAAGTTCAGAAGATGCCGAACCTCATCGAAACTCAGAAGGATTCATATAAGTGGTTTTTGGACGAGGGTATAAAAGAAGTATTCAAGGATATTTCTTCTATTACCGATGCTAACGGCAAGCTGGTGCTGAGTTTCGTTGATTATCGTCTTGATGAGGACCCCAAGTATTCTATAGAGGAGTGCAAAGAACGTGATACAACGTATGCGGCACCCCTTCGTGTAAAGGCACAGCTTAGGAACAACGAAACCGGAGAAGTTGTTGAGAATGAGATATTCATGGGCGATTTCCCGCTGATGACCGAAAGCGGCACATTCGTGATTAACGGTGCCGAGCGTGTTATTGTTTCTCAGTTGGTTCGCTCTCCCGGCGTTTATTACGGCTTTGACTACGATAAAACGGGTAAGAAGTTATTCAAGTCAACTGTTATCCCTAACAGAGGTGCATGGCTCGAATATGAGATGGACTCAAACGACATCTTCTATGTCCGTATAGATAAAAACAGAAAGATACCGGCAACAACATTCATCCGTGCGCTCGGTATCAGCAGCGATGACGACCTCATCGATCTGTTCGGTGAAGACCCCAGAATAGTACAGACGATTCAGAAAAAGGACGCTACAAAGAACACCGAAGAGGCTTTGCTTGAAGTGTACAGAAAGTTAAGACCCGGTGAGCCTCCTACGGTTGATTCCGCAAATACTCATATCAACAATCTGTTCTTTGACGCAAAGAGATATGACCTTGCAAGATTCGGACGTTACAAGTACAACAAGAAGCTCGGAGTTGCTTCGAGAATCGCCGGTCATAAGGCCGCTCAGCCGATTATAGATCCTACCACGGGCGAGATTCTTGTTGACGAGAACGAGTTCATCAACGCTGAAAAGGCACAGGCTGTAGAGCAGGCAGGCGTTAAGGAGTGCGTAATCTTCTCCGAGGAAAAAATAGCAAAGGTTCTCGGAAACGGAATGGTCGATATAGCCGGCTACATTCCCGAATCTATAGATGCAGAATCACTCGGTATCAATGAGAAGGTATGCTTCAGCGTACTGCGTGAGATACTCGACAAGTGCGGCGATGATGTTGAGGCGCTCACAGCCGAGCTTTCAAACAGAGTAGAAGACCTTATCCCCAAGCACATCACTCTTGACGATATATTTGCAACAGTAAGCTACTTCATCAACCTTTGCGAAGGCGTCGGTGAGGTTGACGATATAGACCACCTCGGAAACAGACGTATCCGTAGCGTAGGTGAGCTTTTACAGAACCAGTTCAGAATCGGTTTTGCAAGAATGGAAAGAGTTATCCGTGAAAGAATGGGACTTCAGTCACAGGAAGGCGACAAGGTAACTCCCAACGCCCTTATCAATATCCGTCCCGTTGTTGCGGCTATCAAGGAGTTCTTCGGTTCTTCGCCGCTTTCACAGTTCATGGATCAGAACAACCCTCTTGCAGAGCTTACTCATAAGAGAAGACTTTCAGCGCTCGGCCCCGGCGGTCTTTCCCGTGACCGTGCGAGCTTCGAAGTTCGAGATGTTCACTATTCCCACTACGGAAGAATGTGTCCTATCGAAACCCCCGAAGGTCCTAACATCGGTCTTATCTCTTACCTTGCTTCATTCGCAAAGATAAACAAGTACGGCTTTATTGAAGCTCCTTACCGTAAGGTTGACAAGGAAACAGGCGTTGTACTTGACGAAGTAACCTATATGACTGCCGATATGGAGGATAACTACGTTGTAGCACAGGCTAACGAACCTCTTGACGAGCAGGGAAAATTCGCAAGAAAGCGTGTAAATGCACGTTTCCGTGAAGAAATTCTTGAAGTTGACCGTGACCGTGTAGACTACATGGACGTTTCGCCTAAGATGGTCGTTTCTGTCGCTACTGCGATGATTCCGTTCCTTGAGAACGATGACGCAAACCGTGCTCTTATGGGTGCAAACATGCAGCGTCAGGCAGTTCCGCTTATGGTAACACAGAATCCTATCGTAGGTACGGGTATGGAATACAAGGCAGCCGTTGATTCGGGTGCGGTTGTAGTAGCAAAGGAAGACGGCGTTGTAACAAAGTGCAGTGCCGACGAAATCGTTGTTACCGATAACAACGGTGTTGAACACAGCTACAAGCTGATAAAGTTCAAGCGTTCAAACCAGGGCACCTGCGTAAACCAGCGTCCTGCCGTTTCAAAGGGTATGGAGATAAAGACCGGCGATGTTCTTGCTGACGGTCCCGCTACAAGCCAGGGTGAGATTTCACTCGGTAAGAATGCTCTTATCGGCTTCATGACATGGGAAGGCTACAACTACGAGGACGCCGTTCTTATAAATGAAAAACTCGTTTATAATGATGTCTACACATCAATCCATATAGAAGAATATGAGCTCGAATGCCGTGATACAAAGCTCGGACCGGAGGAGATAACAAGAGAGATCCCCAACGTTTCTGAGGACGCTCTTAAGGATCTTGACGAGCGTGGTATCATCCGTATCGGTGCCGAGGTTCACTCGGGCGATATTATGGTCGGCAAGGTTACACCTAAGGGTGAAACAGAGCTTACCGCAGAAGAAAGACTTCTCCGTGCTATCTTCGGTGATAAGGCAAGAGAAGTAAGAGATAATTCACTTCGTGTACCTCACGGCGAAAGCGGTATCATCGTTGACGTTAAGGTGTTCACAAGACAGAACTGTGATGAACTTTCACCCGGCGTAAATATGGTGGTAAGATGCTACATCGCACAGAAGCGTAAGATTTCTGTCGGCGATAAGATGGCGGGTCGTCACGGTAACAAGGGTGTCGTTTCCCGTATCTTAAAGCAGGAGGATATGCCTTTCCTTCCCGACGGTACACCGCTTGATATTGTACTGAACCCCCTCGGCGTTCCTTCACGAATGAACATCGGTCAGGTTCTCGAGGTACACCTCGGTTATGCTTGTAAGGCACTTGACTGGCAGATAATGACCCCTGTATTTGACGGTGCTCACGAGGCCGACATCAGAGCTTGCTTTGAAAAGGCTGAGGCTGAACGTGAAAACTACAAGGATAAGGATTCCGCAAGGATAGACTTCTCTAAGATTCCTATGCGTTCTGACTGCAAGACACAGCTTACAGACGGTCGTACAGGCGAGAAGTTCGACAGCCCTGTAACAGTAGGTTATATGTACTACCTAAAGCTCCACCACCTTGTTGACGATAAGATTCACGCACGTTCAACCGGTCCTTACTCACTGGTAACACAGCAGCCTCTCGGCGGTAAGGCACAGTTCGGCGGACAGCGTTTCGGGGAGATGGAAGTTTGGGCACTTGAGGCTTACGGTGCGGCTTATACACTTCAGGAAATCCTTACTGTAAAGTCGGACGATATAGTAGGACGTGTTAAAACTTACGAGGCAATCGTCAAGGGCGATCCCGTTCCTAAGGCAGGCGTTCCCGAGAGCTTCAAGGTTCTGTTCAAGGAGCTTCAGTCACTTGGTCTTGACATCAAGGTACTTGATGCTGACAAGAATGAGATTGATCTCAGACAGACTTATGAAGAAGACGATGAATACGGTCAGGCAGCAGGCGAGGATACATTTGAGTATGTAGCCGAGGACGGCTCTCTTGATGACGGTTTCACAACTAAGGATATAGACGAAGACAGCGAATTCTATGCCGATAAGGACGATGAAGATGATTTTGACATCGACTTCAACGAAAATGACGCTGACGACTCGTTTGACGAATAATCAGACGATGATTTAAGCATAGGCATTGACAGAAAAGCGTGTGTTATCACACATAAACTTCTATAGAAAGAATTGAGGTCTGTAAATTGGCATATAAAACATTTGATTCAATGAAGATCGGTCTTGCTTCTCCGGATCAGATCCGTGCATGGAGCTACGGCGTTGTTGAGCGTCCCGAAACAATCAACTACAGAACACAGAAGCCCGAAAGAGGCGGTCTGTACTGCGAAAAGATATTTGGTCCTACAAAGGACTGGGAGTGTTCCTGCGGTAAATATAAGAGAATCCGTTTCAAAGGTAAAATATGTGAGCGTTGCGGCGTTGAAGTAACACGCAACAAGGTAAGACGTGAGCGTATGGGTCACATAGAGCTTGCGGCTCCAGTATCGCATATCTGGTATTTTAAAGGTACGCCCAGCCGTATCGGTCAGGTACTTGATATATCACCCAAGAGACTTGAAGAAGTTCTTTACTTTACAAAGTATATAGTTGTCGATCCCGGCGATACAGTTCTCACAAAGAAGCAGATACTCACAGAAAAAGAGTATGCTGATATGAGAGAGCGTTATGAGGATGATTTCAGAGCCGAGATGGGCGCCGAAGCTATCAAGGAGCTTCTTTGCGAAATCGACCTTGACAAGCTGTCCGAGGAGCTTAAGAAAGAGCTTGAGGATACTCAGCAGGGTCAGAAGAGAGTAAAGTTATTAAAAAGACTTGATGTTGTTGAGGCATTCAGACTCAGCGGTAACCGTCCCGAATGGATGATACTCGACTGCATACCCGTAATTCCTCCGGATCTGCGTCCTATGGTTATGCTGGACGGCGGCAGATTCGCCACTTCCGACCTTAACGATCTGTACAGACGTGTTATCAACAGAAACAACCGTCTTACAAAGATGAAGGAGCTTCACGCACCCGACATTATCATCAGAAACGAAAAGAGAATGCTCCAGGAAGCCGTTGACGCACTTATCGATAACGGCAGACACGGCAGAGCGGTTACAGGCCCTTCAAACCGTCCTCTAAAATCTCTTTCGGATATGCTTAAGGGTAAGCAGGGACGTTTCCGTCAGAACCTTCTCGGTAAGCGTGTTGACTATTCAGGACGTTCTGTTATCGTAGTAGGCCCCGATCTTAAGATGGATCAGTGCGGTCTTCCCAAAGAAATGGCTATCGAGCTGTTCAAGCCCTTTGTAATGAAGGAACTTGACAAGCGTGGTATCGCTAACAATATAAAGAGTGCAAGAAAGATGGTAGAGCAGGCTAAGGATCCTGCTGTATGGGATGCTCTTGAAGAAGTTATCAAGGACCACCCCGTACTGCTCAACCGTGCGCCTACACTGCACAGACTCGGAATTCAGGCATTTATGCCGGTACTGGTCGAGGGTCGTGCAATCAAGCTGCATCCGCTGGTTTGTACAGCGTTCAACGCAGACTTTGACGGTGACCAGATGGCAGTGCATCTGCCTCTGTCTGAGGAAGCACAGAACGAGGCAAGAACACTTATGCTTGCCGCAAAGAACCTGCTGAAGCCTTCAGACGGCCGTCCTGTTACAGTTCCTACTCAGGATATGGTACTCGGTTCTTATTATCTTACTATCGACAAGCCCGGCGAAAAGGGCGAGGGTAAAGTATTCCGTGACTTCAACGAGGCTATTATGGCTTACAATGAAGGCGATATTACGATCCACTCGGCTATCAAGGTTAGAGTTACCAAGGATGTAGGCGGAGATCATCCCGAAACAAAGATAATCGATGCTACTGTAGGACGTATTCTTTTCAACGAGCATATTCCTCAGGATCTTGGCTTCGTTGACAGAAACGATCCTGAAAAGAAGTTTGATCTCGAAATCGGCTTCAAGGTAAGAAAGAAAGAGCTTGGAAAAATCATCGACAAGTGCCTTAAGGTTCACGGAACACCTATGACAGCACAGGTTCTTGATAAAATAAAAGCAATGGGTTACAAATACTCGACAAAGGCGGCAATCACAGTAGCTGTATGCGATGCTACAATACCGCCCGAGAAAAAGGATATTCTTGCAAATGCGGATGCACAGGTTCAGGAAATCAACGAGTATTTCAACAACGGTTTCATTTCGAATGCCGAAAGAAAATCTGCAGTGCTTTCAGTATGGAACCAGGCTACAACAGATGTTACAGTTGCACTGACAAAGGGTCTTGACGATTATAACCCCATCTATATGATGGCAGACTCAGGAGCCCGTGGTAGTACAAACCAGATAAGACAGCTTGCAGGTATGCGTGGACTTATCGCAAATACATCGGGTGAAACGATTGAAATCCCGATCAGAGCTAACTACCGTGAAGGTCTTAACATCCTCGAATACTTCATTTCTTCAAGAGGTGCGAGAAAGGGTCTTGCCGATACGGCGTTAAGAACAGCCGACTCAGGTTACCTTACAAGACGTCTTGTTGACGTATCACAGGAAGTTATCGTAAGAACTGATGACTGCGGTACTACAGA
>ULMD01039742.1_pt1 | contig 11773 bp, 11 predicted proteins | sample 1951561 | NCBI WGS metagenome assembly ULMD01 (sample SAMEA4835541, study PRJEB28245) | human gut metagenome | biome: gut microbiome; material: fecal sample | place: Denmark | collected 2008
ATAATTCACTGAAAGAATATAATGTGAATATCACAGTATATGATCCATGGGCTAATCCTAAAGTGGTGAAGCATGAGTATAGCATTGAGGCTGTAAATGAATTACCGAAAGAGAGATTTAATGCTGTAATTTTAGCTGTGGCACATAAGGAATTTCTCCATTTGCAGTTGGATCATCTTCTAAAAGAACCATCTATTTTGTTTGATGTGAAAGGTGTGTTGGATAAGACGGCTGTTGATGGAAGGTTATAAAGACAACTGTTTATGAAAATTGCAATACATCATAGAATAGGCTCTTTTTCGGATGCTTGGATTGAATATTGTCGGGCTAATCATATTCCATATAAGGTGGTTGATGCCTATAAAGATGATATTATTGACCAGTTGACTGATTGTGACATTTTTATGTGGCATCATCATCATGCTATTTATAAAGATACGTTGTTTGCTAAACAGCTTTTGTGTACATTGCAAATAGCTGGAAAGAAAGTCTTTCCTGATGTGAACACTGGCTTTACTTTCGATGATAAGGTCGCCCAGAAGTATTTGTTGGAGGCTGTTAATGTTCCTCTGGTTCCATCTTATGTTTTTTATTCACGTAGTGAGGCTTTAGAGTGGATTAGAAAAGAGTCATTTCCTAAAATCTTTAAACTGCGGGGAGGTGCAGGGGCTTCTAATGTCCGTTTGGTCAAATCAAAAAGGCAAGCTGTCCGTATAGTAAATTTGGCATTTAGCAGAGGCATTTCTACGTTTAATAGAATGGATCATCTAAAGGATGCTTGGCGGTTATTTCGTGAACATCATCTTTCTTGGAATTCTTTCTGCAAAGAATTGGTTCGTTCAGTTATATCTACCGATTATGCCCAAAAGCATGGAAGAGAGAAAGGATATGTATATTTTCAGAACTTCATTCCCAATAATGAGTCTGATGTTCGTTTGATAGTGATAAAAGATAGAGCTTATGGCATGAAACGTATGTGTCGGAAGAATGATTTTAGAGCATCGGGAAGTAGTAATTTTATTTATGATAACATAGATGAGCGTACCTTAAAAATAGCATTTAATACGGCTGAAAAGCTTGCTTTACAGTCTGTTGCTTTCGACTTTATTTATGATGAATTAGGAAATCCATTTATAATAGAAATGAGCTATGGATATGGTACTAAGGGTAGTAGTAAATGTAAGGGATATTGGACGAAAGATTTGAAGTGGCATGAAGGTACTTTTAATCCTTTTGGCTGGCAAATAGAAAATTTGATAAATGGCTAAGATTCTTATAACTGGAGATTTTTGTCCAATAGGAAGAGTTTCTAATTTAGGAAAAAAGAAAGAATATGATTTGATTTACAATGATTTCTTTCTGTTATTCAAAGAAAATGATTTGAATATAACTAATTTGGAATGTCCTGTTGGGGATTTTAAAGTTCCTATTGAAAAAGTTGGTCCAAATTTGAGGGCGGATATAGACGCTGTTGCTATATTGAAGTATGCAGATTTCAATATGGTAACATTAGCCAACAACCATATTATGGATTATGGGATAGAAGGGCTTTTGAATACATTGGAACTTTGTAAACAGAATAATATCAAATCCGTTGGTGCTGGGGAGAGTTTAACAGAAGCGAGACGGTTTATAAATGTAAACATTGATGGGCTAAAGGTTGCACTACTTAATTTTGCAGAAAATGAGTTTTCGACTACTACTGCAAATGAAGTTATGGGGGCTAATCCTCTTAATCCAATTTGGAATTATTATGATATTATAGAAGCTAAAAAACAATCAGATTATGTTTTTGTAGTTGTACATGGTGGTCATGAAGGATATCAGTTGCCTAGTCCACGCATGCAAGATACCTATCGCTTTTTTATAGATGCGGGGGCTGATGTGATAGTTGGTCATCATCCACATTGTTATAGCGGATACGAGCTATATCATGGTAAACCTATATTTTATAGTTTAGGTAATTTCTTATTTGATAGCAGGTTGGGGGTACGAAGAGATAAGTGGAATGAAGGATTTTGTGTGCAATTTAATCTAACTCATTCAGAAATATTATTCTCACTTTATCCATATAAACAAAATGATGATGACGTGGGTTTGAGAAAGATGAATGAAAAAGAAACAGAGGATTTTAATTGTAGATTGAATGTTCTGAATGAGATTATTAAAAATCGTGAGTTGCTGGTTCAAGAATATGAGAAATTTGTAGATTCTCGTCAACGGTCTTTTCTTTTCTTTCTGCAACCATATTCAAATAAATATTTAAGGGCTTTATTTAATCGGCATTTAATACCTGATATAGTAACTTCAACAAAAAAACGAATGATTCTGAATGTTGTTAGATGTGAAGCCCATCGCGACGTTTTGTTGAATCTTTTAGATTCTAAATAGAAGTAGTAATATTTATTTGTGTTCTAAATTCATTTATTCCAATGTTTTTAATATTAGATAATGCTTCTCCATTGTTTTTGAAACTGATGTCTTCTGATAACATAATAGTTTCTCATCAGTATAAAAAATAAATATTTTCAATAGAGTTCTTCGCAAAATTATAGTTCCTTTTTTGAGTATTGATTGTAGTCTGTTTTATGAAAGTTGGAAAGTTATATAGCATTGGAACTTCAAACTTTTTTGAGGAAAAGAAAAAGAATCTTTTAGAATTTTCGGATGAATGCTTTGTTATGAAATCTAATATAAAGCTTCCTTTTGCTTAACTGTGCTTGGTTTCTGACAAGTGAAATTAATATATCAAAGTTTGATATTTGATATATATTCAGCATAGATTAATGTTCTATCTTTTGTAGGTGTTCGAATACAAGAATTTTTATGAAAGTAACCCAGTTGCATAAGAATTTTATATCAAATATTCTTGCATTAATTGCTAATGTGGTTGTAGGAATATTATATACACCATATCTGATTCGTTCATTAGGTGTAGCAACGTATGGAATACTGCCATTAACATTGATTGTTAATCAATATATCAGTGTGTTAACTGGTTCATTGAGTGGCGCTTTGACACGATTTTATTCCATTGCATTGCAGCAGAATGATACTGAAAGGGCTTCTAAATGTTTGAGTACGATAATGGGGGTTTTTATTATATCCATTATCATATTGTTTCCCGTAGTTTTTGTATTTATAGATCATTTAGAGGACTTATTTAATCTTCCATTGAATCTGTTAGGTAGTACAAAACTCTTATTTTTGTTTACTATTTGCAGTCTTTTTACTTCTCTGTTTTCTTCATCATTGAATGTAACGCTATATGCGGAAAATAAACTAGATTTGATGAATTGGCTGAAAATAGGACGGACTTGTCTAAAGTTTGTTTTAGCTGTTCTTTTTTTCTGCTTTTTAGATAAAAATGTGGCATATATAGGTGTAGCTAATTTAATAACTGAAATACTGGTTCTCTTGTCCAGTTACATCTTATTCAAGCAATCAAGAAATAATCATGTCACTATCAAACTTAGCTTATTTGATAAAACATTATTGGTATCTATTTCGGGAATGGCTTTGTGGACTATGATACATCAAATGGGAGATGTAGGGATATATCGGATTGATAATATTATAGTGAATAATAGTTTTGGCATAAGTAATTCCGGAGCTTTGGGGGCTGTTTCTGAATTTGGAGTTTATGTAGGACTAGTGGTATCTGTGATAGGTTCATTGTATGGGCCTATTATTTTAAGAGCTTATGCTAAAGGCGAACATGCTAAAGTACAGGATATTGTTATCAATAATTCACTTATTGTAGGGGCGCTGTCTGCAATTTTATGTGGTATCATAATGGGAATGGCTCCCAATGTGCTTGTGTGTTGGCTTGGTTCTTCCTTTTCTGAATATGGTAGGTGGCTTACATTGAAATTATTACCGTTGCCTTTTTTTGCTGCTGCAGGTATTTATGCTTTTTCAAATAGAGCGTGTAATATAGTTCGATATCCGGCTATTATAACCGTAATGATGGGAATATTGAATGTGGGGATTCTATGGTTCATTTCTTATTTTGTGTTAAAGAAAGAAATAGATACTATTGATGTAATTTCATTGATGCTATGTTTCTCTTCATTTATTGTGATAATTCAAAGTTTTATACTTAATTCTATCTTTTTTGTTAAAACATATCCGGATAGTAAACATAAAGTGGTAATCATATTTTTGAAAATTTGTTTAGTGCTGATTATGGCGTATGCTTTTTCTAAATCTATAGCTTGTTTTTGTATAACCTCTAATATGCTTGAACTAGTTGGATTACTTTTGATTTCGGGAATTTTATTATTGTCTTTAGTTTATCTTTTTTTCTTTAATGAAGTGCAAAAAAAAACTTTTGCTGAATTGATTAAATAGATAATATCATGAAAATATCTGTAATTATACCAGTCTATAATGTAGAGCAATATATTGCTCGTTGTCTTGACTCGATTTTAGCTCAAAGTTTTCAAGATTTTGAAATTGTGATAGTGGATGATTGTGGTACTGATAACTCTATGATAATTGTTGAGCAATATATATCAAAAGATGATCGTTTTGTTGTATGTCACAATAAGCAAAACATGGGACCAATGTGGGCACGTCGGGAAGGTTATTTAAACGCACGGGGAGAATATTTTGTTTTTTGTGACAGTGATGATTATCTGTTACCTGATTCTTTGGAATTGCTACATGAAGCGATCAGTTCTACTCAAGCAGATATTGTAGCATCATCATACGTTAGACATACCTTTAGAGAAAAAGATGTAGTTCTGTACAATAAGCTATCGCATGGTGAGGATAGTATTTCTGTTTACAAATCATTGTTATCCGGAGAAATATCTCATTCTTTATGGGCAAAAATATTTTCGGCAAATTTATTTCGAGATTATTTATATGAGACGAAAGATCATCAGACGAACTCTGAAGATGCGCTTCTTTTTTATCAAGTAGTAGAGCATGCGAAAAAAGTAGTTATTATTCAGGATCCTACTTATTGTTATGTGTTCAATTCTACATCATCTACTTTGAGAGATACTCGAAGCAAACTTCCACAAATTTTGTTTTTTCAACATTGGAGGTTTAATTTTTTGAAGTCAAAAAATGATTTATTGGAATATCTTATTAAATTTACTATTTTGAAAAGAGTCGATTTAATGAAGTATAACGTAAGTAGTCATATACTCTTTTCGGAAGAAGATTTACGAAAGCACATTTCCTTACATAATTTGTTGAATATATTCTCTTCTTTTCAGGCTTTCATTTTATATTTAAAAATTCATTGTTTCTTTTTTCCGTATTTAGCTAATTTGAAATATACACTACAAATGTGGATTTTACGAAATTTCTGACTCTGTAATTCATGGTAAATAAAGATGTGTTTGGAAAAAGATTGTTTTTGGCATTTCTTTTTTTGATAAATCCGTTTCTTGCATTTTGTCTATCTGTTTATCTGTTGTCCAAACTAAAAGAAACATTGTTTACAACCATTATTATAATTTTATTCTTTGGACTTTTGGGTTATACTTGCTTGCCTTTTTCAACAATGGACATCACTCGTCATTATGTGATGTTTGATAAAATGAAACAAGCTGTTTCTTTTTCAGATTTTGTCTTTTATGAGTCCCTATCGGAGAAACCGGATTTTTTTTTAGATTTGTTATATTGGATATTAGGAAAATATATTAATACGCATCAAATCGTAGGGTTTCTGGGAGCATCTATTTATTACGGTTTTATGGTAGGGGTTATACGAAATTGGTATAGTGCTTTGTCCATAAAATCATCGAAGATATTTCTGCTTTTGCTGGCCATGTTTTTGGCATTAATTCCTGTCTATGAATTTTCTGGAATGAGGCAGGGAAATGCAATTATGATATTTTTATTTGTCATAACGAAGCCTGACATATCTATGTTAAAACGTGTATTGTTATTGATAATATCATGCTTACTGCATTTCTCATTGTATCCAATAGTTGCATTGTATATTTGTGCTTGTGTGGTAAAGAAAAAAACACTTCTGATTATTGCATTATGTTTGGTGGCAGCTTTTTTTTATTTTACTCCGTTAATGTCTTTGCTAATGGCCATTTGTTCTTCTATGGGAGGAGTTGGTGCTGGAATTGCTGAGAAAATAGACAGTTATGTATTTCAAGGTGAAGTGGGCGCAAAACTATATTCTGGTTCAGTTCTCCGTTTTTTTATTATTTTAGGATTGCTTTTCTTTTATCCGATAATTGCTTATTCGATGAATGGAAAGATTGAAAAAGGAAGTTTTTTTGAGAGATTTCATAATTTTTTTATATTGTTTTTCTCTTATCTGTTTTTTTCTTCATCTTCTTATATCTTTTCTCGAAATTTGATGATATTCAAATTATTAATCGTACTGTATATTGTTTGTGCGCTTTATACATTTACTTTCAAGTGGTATTTAAAAAGATTACTAATCTGTTTGTGTCTTGTGATCTGTATTTCAGGACCTTTCTCATTCATTCTTGGGAGAGAGTATAAAACATTGAATTTCTCTTTATTTACATCAAATATAATAGAATTGCTAAATATAAAGACTAATCCAGAAGGATATTCTAATTGATAATCAAGATGAAAACTCTCTTTCTTATAACCACCTTGGACCAAGGTGGCATTGAAACCTATCTACTAAGATATTTGGAATACTATCAAGAACATGAAGCTATTGTGATTTGTAAATCGGGTGGTTTTGGAGAACTTTATCCCCAATATGCCCGAATGGTAAGAGTCTTGCCTATGCGCTTTTCTTATATTTTAGGAAAGCAATATTATAGATTTTATAAATTACTAAAGAATGAAGGGATAGATACGGTTTGTGATTTTACAGGAAATTTTGCAGGGTTGCCTCTCGGGATAGCTTGGTTGGCAAGAGTAAAAAAGAGAATTGTATTTTATCGTGGTTCTACAAATCATTTTAAAGAGACACCTTTTCGTTTACTCTATAATGCTGGTATGAGAAGATTGGTCTTGGTTTTTGCTACTAAGATACTCTCAAATTCAGTGGCAGCACTTGATTTCTTTTTTCCAAAACGTAACAGGATATCAGAACGCTTTGAGGTTATCTATAATGGAATGGATATGAAAAAGCTATCACAGCAGGGAAAGAAGCAGTTACTCCAAGAATTCAGTTTGCCTTCTGATGCTTTCATTGTGGGGCATACCGGACGCTGTAATGAGGCAAAGAATCATGATACTATTTTAAAAGTTGCTTCGGAACTTTGTCACAGGCATAAAGATATCCATTTTGTATTAGTGGGTAAGGGAGTGAGAGAAAAATATGAAATGATAGTTCAGCAAATGGGATTGGATGGACAAATTCATCTGTTAGGTTATAGAAGTGATGTACTTCGTATCCTTCCATTATTTGATTTATATTATTTCCCGTCTTTAACAGAAGGGCAACCTAATGCTTTGATTGAGGCTATGGCTACGGGATTGCCTTTTGTGGCTTCTGACATAGCTTCAATAAAGGAATCGGTTCCTGTAGAAATGTATTCTTTACTCCTTTCTCCTTGTGATGCAGAAAAGGCTGTAAAAGTAATAGAACGAATCTATAAAGGGGAGGTCAATAGAGATAAGTATAGGTGTAAGGAGTGGGCACAGAAATGTTTTAATGCGGATGACTTATTCGCTAAATTTAGAAAAGAGTTATAAGATTATATTCTATGGATTTAGTTTTTTGTACGGAAGCACGTTTGGTGCGTAGATCTTCAGGTTTGGTATATAGTATTGATGGAGGTCTTACGAATAATTTGTGGCAACGTTATTTATGTAAATTTAATCATGTGTACGTGATGGCACGTGTGCTTTCTGATGATGATTGTCCAATAAACGATAAGTATTTAACATCGAGTGAACGTGTTTCATTTATAGATTTGCCGTATTATTTGGGGCCTATACAATATTTAAAGACACGGAGAAAACTCAATAAGATAGTTGCAAATAGTTTAATGCCTGGCTGTGTTTATATTTGTCGGGTTCCTGGAGAAATAGGAACACTTGTGGCGGACCATTTGAGAAGATGTAAGATACCTTATGGTGTGGAAGTAGTGGGAGATCCTTGGGATGTATTTGCCCCTGGAGCCGTCAGACATCCATTTCGTGTTTTTTTTCGCTATAGAGGGACTTATGATTTGAAGCGGACTGTTGTCCGTGCAGCCGCTGCTCTGTATGTTACGGAAAATCAGTTGCAAAAGCGTTATCCGGTGAACAATTCTGTATTTAGTATTTCTGCGTCAGATGTACAGATTAGTTCTCGGAATTTACCGTCCTCAGAAAAAGTCTTGTATAAGAAAGAAAAGTATAATCTTTTGTCAGTAGGTTCTTTGGAACAAATGTACAAAGCACCGGATGTGGTGTTGGAGGCATTGGCGTTATTAAAGGATAGAGGGGTGTATTGTAGGTTAACATGGTTGGGGGAAGGCAAAAATAAAGGAGAAATGCAAAAGTTGGCATCGGCTTTACATATTACTAATGATGTGAACTTTAAGGGAAATGTAAGTCGAGAAGAAGTGGATGAAGAATTGAAGAATTCTGATCTTTTTCTGTTAGTGTCACGTACTGAGGGGTTACCACGCGCCTTAATAGAGGCAATGGCTATGGGGTTACCATGTATTGGAACCCAAGTGGGCGGTATACCGGAGTTGTTAAATAAACAAATGTTAATTCGAGCTGGTGATTCATTGGCTTTGGCAAATAAAATTGAATTCTTACTGACCCACATAGATATGGCGAACAAGGAAGCAAATAGAAACTATGAATTTGCCAAAAACTATTATGATTCTGTTCTTCAGCAAAGGAGAGAGTCATTTTATCAATACCTTATCTCTATAGTGAAATGAATCCTTTCTCTTTTCAACATAAATTAGGACGTATAATTCTGTCGTGGATACAACACTACAATCATGAGAAATACTGGAAACGTCGTGCTGTTGTGACTAATCCTCAAGATAAGACAAATCTGTTGCTGAAGCTTTACTATCTTTATTATATAAAGAAAACTGATGCTTATCATAATTGCTCATTCGGTACTAATATAAATGCCGGTGCTTTTTTTGCTACTTCTCCGCATCTTCCTCATGGACCTAATGGTATTATAGTGGGGCATGATGTGTGTATTGGTGAAAATATAATTATATATCAACAGGTCACTATCTCTCAAGGGGGAGTAAGAATAGGGCATAATGTAATACTTGGTGCTGGTGCAAAAATTCTTCCGAATGTATGCATCGGTAATAATGTAAAAGTTGGAGCAAATTGTGTGGTAGTGGAGGATATACCCGATAATGCTACAGTAGTATTACCCAAGCCACGGATTATATTGAAACAAGGATAACAGTGTAGATAAACTTTATATAAATGAGAAATAAAAAGTTGTTTTATATCGTAACTACTATTCCTTTATCATTGAATTTTTTTAGGGGACAGTTGGCATATTTAAGTAACAATTTTGAAATTGTTGCTATTTCTTCTGATAGAGATGCCCTTGAAAAATTTGGTGAGACGGAAGGGATTGAGACACACTGCATTCCGATGGTGAGATCAATATCTCTTCTGCATGATTTTAAAAGTCTCGTAAAAATCATTTCTTTTTTTAGAAAAAATAAGCCGGATATCGTTCACGGCAATACTCCTAAGGGAAGTTTTTTGTCAATGATAGCTGCCAAACTAACTGGTGTACCTGTAAGAATTTATATGTGTCATGGGCTTAGATACCAAGGATATAGTGGTTTTATGCGGTCTGTTTTAAAAATGATGGAGCGTATTTCGTGTTATTGCTCAACAGAAGTTCTTTGTGTGAGCAATGGGGTGAAAGCAATATTGATAACTGATAGAATTTGTAGGGTAGCCAAGCTAAAAGTGGTAAGAAATGGAAGCTCTAATGGTATTGATGTTACTAAATTTGATAGGAAAATGATTTCAGCAGAAGTCCTTTCCTCTGTTGCGGATTTGGATGATAAGTTCGTTTTTGGTTTTGCTGGTCGTATTGTGAAAGATAAAGGCATAAATGAATTGGTATCTGCATTTAAAAGAATAACTGATCTATACCATGATATAATTTTGATATTAATAGGTCCATTTGAAGACGATAATCCGATAGAGGAAAATACTAAAACTGAAATAGATTTGAATCCTTATATTCATTATTGGGGAAATCAAAAGGATGTCCGACCATTTATGTGTGCTTCAGATGTCTTTATCTTGCCATCATATAGAGAAGGTTTTGGTATGGTGCTTATGGAGGCAGGTGCCTTGGGGGTTCCATGTATAACAACGAACATTACCGGTTGTAATGAAATCATTCAAGATGGTGTGAATGGTAAGATTATTCCTCCACGTGATGAAAATGCTCTCTATGAAGTAATGAAATGGTTTTATGAGCATCGAAATGACGAAGTTAAGAAAATGGCGGAACGAGCCAGACCTATGATAGTGGAACGGTATGAGCAGCATAAGGTTTGGGAAGCGCTGTTGGCAGAATATCAATTGTTGTCTAAATGAATATGTATTCTTTCTTTTTAAAACGATTGATAGATTTTATAGTCGTTTTTGGGGTGTTGGTTATTATTTGGCCGATATTATTAATCATGACTCTTTGGCTATATTTTGCAAATAGAGGGGCTGGAGCTTTTTTTACTCAGGAACGTCCAGGCCAGTATGGTAAGATTTTCAAAGTCATCAAATTTAAAACGATGACTGACGAACGTGATGAAAATGGTGATCTATTACCAGATGAGAAGCGTTTGACAAAAATAGGAAAGTTCATCCGTTCCACTTCAGTAGATGAACTTCCTCAATTATTCAATGTCTTGAAAGGTGATATGTCCCTGATTGGTCCCCGTCCCTTACTACCCCAATATCTTCCTCTTTATTCAAAGGAACAAGCTCGCCGCCATGAAGTTCGTCCGGGTATTACGGGATGGGCTCAGGTGAACGGGCGCAATGCTATCAGTTGGACAAAGAAGTTTGAACTGGACGTATGGTATGTGGATCATTGTTCCTTTCTGCTGGATTTGAAAATTATATTTTTAACAGTGAAAAAAGTTTTTGTACGCGAAGGTATCAGTTCTGATACTTCAGCAACAATGGAACCTTTTATCGGAAATAACTGAAATATTAGATAATGTATTTATATGGTGCCAGTGGTCATGCAAAGGTGATCATTGATATTTTACGTGCAAATAATGAGAATGTTGAAGCGTTGTTTGATGATAATGAAGCGATCCATAGTCTTCTTGGTTATCCCGTATTATGTTCTTCGGAAGTCCGGGGACCACTGATAATCAGCATTGGAAGTAATAGTATCCGTAAGAAAATAGCAGAAAGTCTGAATGTGACTTTTGGTAAAGCTTTCCATCCTTCAGCAATTATATCTGAAGAATCTGAAATAAGTGAAGGCACGGTGGTGATGCAAGGCGCGATAATACAATCGGATGTCCGTCTTGGTAGACATTGTATAATCAATACCGGTGCTTCGGTGGATCATGAGTGCGTGATTGAAGATTATGTACATATTTCTCCTCACTGCACTCTTTGCGGTAATGTCTCGGTTGGAGAGGGTACTTGGATTGGTGCTGGTTCAACTATTATTCCAGGGGTGAAGATTGGGAAATGGAGTGTGATAGGTGCCGGTTCTGTTGTTACAAAAGATATTCCGGATAATGTTCTGGCTGCGGGTAATAGATGCAGAATTATAAAAAGTTTATAATCGTTTTCTTTTAATCATAATAATTTAATGGACAAGAGAATTTATCTTTGCCTTGCTCAC
>ULMD01035711.1_pt1 | contig 11757 bp, 10 predicted proteins | sample 1951561 | NCBI WGS metagenome assembly ULMD01 (sample SAMEA4835541, study PRJEB28245) | human gut metagenome | biome: gut microbiome; material: fecal sample | place: Denmark | collected 2008
AGGAGAAAGTAGTTGGACACTCACAGAGCATGAGGAACTATTCTCATCCCCGGTACAAGCACATAGGAATAACACAAAGAAAAACAATACACAATATTTCATTCTCTTTCAATATCTAAAATTTAATACCAATACTAACTTTAAAAACGGATACTAATTTCCGCACCATAATATAAATCCGGATTCACAACTGCATATTTCTGTATGCTCCGCCGGTATCGTTTCGGATTGGATTGCAGCAGGTTATTAGCACAAAAAGCAACCGAAACATGACGTCCGATCTCTTTAGTAACCCGAAGATTCAATAAGAAATAAGGTTTATACGAGTCCTTCAAAAAAGCGGTAGTTGTATTCGCCCTGATCACTAAGTCAGCAAAACATTCATCCGTCGCCATATCCGGCGTGAAAGGATGTTGATTTCCCTCTCCGTCTATATAATAAACCGGATTCAGGCACTTCTGATTATTACTGTCCATGTACACAGGGTTATTAAACCGGCTCTCCATTCCCCGCTGTTGTTTATCCATCCACACAGCCTGAAGCGTCAGGCTCGTGATCAAACCGATTCTGGGAATTTGAGTAACACACTGAAACCGGCTATTCAATTGTTGCCAGATTTGAGTATTCGCAACAGAAGGCCCTGTTTCATAAATACCTACATAAGGGTAAGCTTTTCCATTCACTTCTATCTGAGGATGCAAGGCAGAAAGTGCCGTATTCTTTTCGCATACATCCAGATATCCGCCACTTATGTAAAATGAAGAACGCAATGCCTTTGAGTGAATCGGACCAATGGTATACTCAACACCTTGTTTCTCCTGTTCTATACCATTCTGGGGTGATAAATAGGTAGCAAACGTAGTATTCAAAGTATATGGAAGAAGTTCACCATCATTCATGACACCCTCATCCGTCAATTCCGGTTGTTCTCCTTTACTGATCAAAGGGGAATAGCGGCGATAGGAAAAAGGTTCGGCAAGTTGGGAGGTGCAATAACCATTTTTGAGATGTTCCTTAAACCATACCACATCCGCAGTAACACCTCCTATCCGGAAATTCACCCCTATTTCAAACTTCTGGTTAACAGGCAAACGCAAGTCGGAGTTAAAATTACGGTCAGTTACAAATGTATGCATGACGGTCAGACGCTGATTATTCTCAGCATCATTGTACGTAAAGCAATTCATATCCGTATACGATTTATCGGGATACAAATAAGCAAGTACAGGCATCTTATGCATCACTCCCCACCCCAGACGTACACTGAAACGACTTAGAAAAACATCATCCGTCCTATCAATAAATATCTGGGAAAGATTGATACGCGGATCAACAGAAGAGTTCTGTTGTAGACGCTTAGTCGGCAACTGAGTAAAACGTACTCCCGCCTGCACTTCGGTCCGCATCTTCCCATAACGGAGAATAAAGTGATTTTCAGCAAAAGCAGAATACTTATATAATAAAGGTATATCCCGATAAGACCTTGTTCGCACTCTGAGCATTTCCAAGGGAGGACGAAGAGGATCGAAACTGATTCCTTTTCCACGATTCCCTTCCACCTCAGCATGAAGCCCCAGTTGAAAATGGTTACTGATGTTCTCACCCATCGTTTTTCTGTGATTGGCAGTCAACGATACATCTCCGCTCAATGGCTTGCCGTCAACGGATAACTGAGAGAAATAATGGGGAGGCAAGAACACTCCGGCATGTTCACCTGCCTGCGCGGTATAGGTAGTGACTTGCTGTGTTCCCGAATAATATGTACTGGATTCATTCTTCTGGCTCCCATACGTAAACCCTAGCTGATATTCAAGATTGGAAATCCAGGAACGATTCAAATTCCACTGTCCGTTAGCAGAAAAGGATATGTTTTGATCCTGGTATTTCCGAAATTCACCATCCACCGTATTCTGCCCTCTTTTATCATTGTCCTTCATCCAATAACCACGCATATTAAGACGCAAAGTAGCCGACCGGAAATCCTTCGCATAAGCCGCTTGGATTCCAAATCTTTGATAAGATACTTCAAAGACTTGAGGCGATTGATTGGAAAGTGCATAATCTACTCCTAAATAGAGAGTTCCCCCATTATTACTGATCGCAATACCCTTCCCCACAGAAGCAAGTTTCTCCGTAGCTGTCAGACGAATACCAATGGTAAGAGGTTGTATCCCGGCTTTCGACTTAACCAGAACAACACCACTGGTCACATCTCCATAACGTGCCGAAGGAACACCACGTATCACCTCGACCGACTCCACAGAAGATGGAGACAAGGAACGCACATCGAAACCGGATAACACCGTGCTATTAAAGAGGCTTCCCCTACCTTCAAGTCCCATTTGCTGCATATTGGCATTATTATTCATGCGGAGTCCATCCACCACTATGGCTGTCCCTAAAGCATTAGTCGTATTTTCATAAGTTGCACTGCGGATGGTAAAGGTGGCCGGAGCATTCAGATCCGGATTGCGTACAAGAACACCGGGTAGTAATTGAGATAAGACAGAAAGGTCAGTAGCCTGTATATGACGAATAGCATCCTGCCCAATGACAGAACGGGTTCCCGGAGCATCTGATTGAGTAGCAGTAACAATCACCTCCTGTAACCGGATGTTGCGAAGAGTATCTATAGCCTGCATTTCAGTCTGTCCATATACCGCCAGCGAACAAACCCAAAAAGCAATTAATATATAACCCCTGTAACAATTATTCATTTGTACAACCCAAGATGGTAATTTACATACCTAACGAGCGTTATATAGTAACCCTCAGATTAGGGGGGGCAAAGGAAACAATTTTCTACCAACATTTCATTACCAAACTTTAAAAAAATGCAGAATAAAATCACTCTTTTCGGACTTTTGTGTGTACATTTGCAAGCAACAGAACAACAATATCATGCCATTTTTCATATTAAAGACATTACTTATTTGTACTTTTCTGCTGACTTGGGCTGTACTAGGTCTTGCTTCTATCTCTCTGATTTGGAGAAACAAGCATAAAAAGGATTTGGTCATATTATTAGCGCCAATCCTACTAATATACTGGGGGTTAACGTCGTATAGCACATTATACGAAAATTTCTTCCTGCTTCAAAGAACATCCCTCTTACCCACCCTATACTGTTGGGGACTGACTTTCCTCCCGCCTTTACTCTATTTCTTTATCCGCTTCCGTATTACCGGAATATTTCCCCTTAAGTCACAATGGTGGAAACATATGTTACCTTCGATGGTCTTATCGTGTTGTTACATATTGATGTCAGTTTTAAGTCCGGTGGCAGATCGCTTAACTTACAGTTGGGCTGAAATTCTATCATCGTTCCCGGCTTGGTGGACACTTTTCCGTTTAACGTGTATAATAACAGGGATCATACAGACTTTCATTTACGTATTACTCTTGCGAAATATGAATGAAACAGACTGTATATTCCTAAAATCAGCTTCCGATATTCAAAGAAAAAGCATCCTAATATCAGGGTTCTTCTTCATGTTCTTATTGAATATGTTCACTTCTTCATACATCTGCAATCTTTTATACAACCTTTGTATTGGCGTATTAAGTGGATATATCTTTTATAATTCTCTCTTACACCAATTCGTAAAACAAAAGCTCAAGTCGCATATTTATCGGGAAACATTGTCCCCGTTCCCAGTGAATACCCTAAATCAACAACTAGAAAGTAAATCAGAAAAAGATGTTGTAGAAAAAGAGGTGCTCATAAATGGCAAGAAGAACTCCAAAGTATACTTGACTCCTCAAAAGATCGATGAAATAAACCAACTATTACAAACACCGGAATTCATCTATGATCAAAAAATAAAATTGGAGCAGTTTGCTCAAAGAGTAGCCGTTAATTCCACCTATTTAAATAGATATTTCAATCAAGAATATGGATGTAGTTTTCTTCAATACCTTACGTCACTTCGCATCGAACAAGCAGAAATGCTTCTAAGAAACTCGAATGCAGAAATAGAAGACATCTGTTATAATACAGGTTTCAACAGCCCTTCTGCATTTCACAAAGCTTTTAAAAACCGATATGGTTACTCTCCCTCGGAATGGAGAAGAAGATGTCTCACTTAAAAGTTGAATGCAGCGCATTCAATAAAAAGTTGGTTCAAGTTACTCTCACTACCCTCACTTTTAATGTGAATCGTTGATAGCTAAGATATTAAGTGTGGTGGTAGTAAAAAATCCAGTGTGAGGGTAAGTGGCTTACTCTCACTTTCGCAGTCAACCCATATCCGGACGAGGCATTTATTCATTTCATATTAGGCGTTATTCTACTGATAACCAGAGATATATCTCTTTATCCTTAGGAATAGTCGGGTGTTGACCAAGGTTAACAGGCCTATCAACCTTGGTTAACGAGCCGATTAACCTTGGTTGACAGGCCCGTTAGCCAAGGTCAACACCCAATAAAGCTTATTGGAAAATACAACACACGCAGGGTAAAAACAAATGGTCCCCTGTTTGCTTTCTAATCACTATTGAAGCTTTTACCGCAAAACACATGGGCTGAATCCTGTTTAGCACACACTTCATATCATCAAAAAAAGGCTGAAATCGTAAAAACAGGAAGATTAACTCCAAGCTGTTCCACTGTATTTCAAGCACTTATAATTATTATTTTAGTTTACTGATTTTAGTATTTAGATTTCCCCGCTTCCTACTATTTTTGCCTGTGTTCATTTGCAGTTTCTCTTCAAATTACAAATAATATAAACTACCGGATAATCGTTATGAAGCACTAACGGTCACTCAAGGCAGAAACAATTAAAAGCAGGCTGAAAATCAATATATGATAATCAACAAATACAATATTAATATTAATTTTTATTCTTATGAAAAATGAAAAAATAGACATGAGTAGGGAATCGGATACTTTCCACGTCTCCCAAGATGGAGTGTACACTATCACAGGTACCAATTCAAGACATGGAATAACAGTATCTGCCGGAGTACGTGCAACAATATTTCTGCAAGATGTCAACTTATGTGATCTGGGAGACATGGGTGTTGCATTTCATATTGCGGAAAACTGCCATATCACGGTAATTCTTGAAGGAAACAACATACTGCACAGTGGTCGTGAAATGGCTGCAATTCAGTTGAGAAAGCAATCTGTTTTAAACATTAAAGGCAATGGAAAATTAATTGCATACGGTGGAGAAGGTGCAGCCGGTATAGGATGCGGATATGCTACCGAATGTGGCGACATTATTATCGAAAGTGGAACTATAGAAGCCTATGCGGGTTATCAGCACGAGACTTCCTGGCGTGCAGGATCTGCTGGAATAGGAGGTGCCGGTCAATACTCAGGTCGAAAAAGTAAATGTGGAAACATAATTATTTTAGGAGGAAAAATCATAGCCAAACGCGACAAAGGAAACTGGGATATTGGCCCGGGGGATGAAGGAACTTGTGGCAATGTAAAAGTAAATAAGAATGCAATAGCTCCCGATATGTGTGTGTATGGCTTCGCTACTTCAGAACCAACTCATACTCCAATTCCTACTCCTAACCCTGAGCCTACTCCTCATTTTGGTACAGAACAATATGGAGATTTGAAACATATACCTATACCCAATGCAGGATTGGCCATTCTCTTCCCTTTTCTACCAATGCTTTTTATGAGGCTTAATATGTTAAGCCAAGATCGCAGGAGTTTCAATAGTAACGAATCAAAAGTACGAGCTATATTCATTTTACAACACCTTATAGCAAATGAAGACAGGGAGTATGATGAAAAAGATCTGTTCCTCAACCGTTTGTTAATAAATTATCCCTCCAACGAGCCACTCCCCAAAAGAGTGGAACTAAATCAAGATGAACTTAACACAATAGATTCTCTATTGGAAACAGCAAAGACAAACTGGTCAAAAATGAGGAACACTTCAATCAGAGCCTTCCAAGAATCATTTTTGAATAGAGCGGGTTTTATAGAAAAAACTGAATGGGAATGTACTCTAACTGTAGAGGAACGTGCATACGATATATTATTGGATAGCATTCCCTGGTCATACAAACTTGTACGGTTCCCATGGATGGAAAATATACTCAAGGTTAACTGGAGATAAACTCCGGGTCTGATGACAGTTCAAAAGTTCACTTTTACATTTAAATAATCAGTATAGAAGACTTTTATCTTCTATACTGATTAAATACTTTATGCAATCGTTATTGAAGAATCCAAATAAACATCCTGAATGGTATTCAATAATTGAACGCCCTCTTCCATTGGTTTTTGGAATGCTTTCCGTCCGCTGATCAATCCCATTCCACCGGCACGTTTATTGATAACCGCCGTAACAACAGCATCACGCAAATCCGATTCTCCATGAGATTCACCACCGGAATTAATCAAACCGACACGCCCCATATAGCCATTAGCAACCTGGTAACGGCAAAGGTCGATAGGATGTGAAGTTGCGAGTTCAGAATACATTCTTTCATCCGTTTTACCAAAGTGAATAGCTGTGAATCCACCATTATTGGACGGAAGTTTTTGCTTTACAATATCAGCCTTGATGGTCACTCCGATGTGGTTGGCCTGTCCGGTAAGGTCGGCTGCCGCATGGTAATCTGTGCCGTCCTTCTTAAAATCATTATTTCTGAGATAACACCAGAGAATAGTTGCCATACCTAACTCATGAGCATATTCAAAAGCTTGTGATATCTCAATAATCTGACGACGACTTTGCTCCGAACCGAAATAGATAGTAGCGCCAACAGCTACCGCACCCATATTCCATGCTTCTTTTACGGTTCCAAACATCACCTGATCGTAAGAGTTTGGATAAGTAAGCAGTTCATTATGGTTCAGTTTTACAACGAAAGGTATCTTATGGGCATATTTACGGGCAACAGCCCCTAATATGCCAAATGTGGACGCAACTGCATTACAACCTCCTTCGATTGCCAGTTTCACTATATTTTCAGGATCAAAATAGATCGAATTAGGAGCGAATGATGCTCCGGCTGTATGTTCTATATCCTGGTCGACCGGCAGAATGGATACATACCCGGTATTCGCAAGGCGTCCATGTCCGTACAAAGCTTGCAAGCTATTAAGGGTACGTACATTTCTGTCAGAGTCCACCCAGATTTTATCAATCACATCAGGTCCAGGAACATGAATTAATTTCTTATCTATTGTCTTACACGTATGGTTCAGGTAATATTCTGCCTGTTGTCCCAACAAATCAACTGTTTTACTCATAATATATTCATTTTTTAATTTAGAATCATACTAAATAAACAGTTTTCCTTGTCGATTGTTTCATCGCGAAGCTGAAAAACGATTGCTTCTCTCAGAGCAAGTCAGTATCCGAATGATCATCTATGAAACCGCCCTTTTTCTTTTACCAATACTACTTTCAGTTGTGGATCGGCCAACATCTCACGTCCGACAGAAGACAACAAGAACTGCAACTGGCTACTCCTGTGTTTCCAGGTCAGTAAATCTATGGAACGGTTCAAACCTTCTTTTATCTCAGTATACCAATATCCCGGAAATGAGAGAGCGCTAACCACCTCTTTATCCGCAATTTCCTGTAATTCTTCGATACAATCATCCACTTCTTCTTCACTCAAATCATCCGGTTCATCATAAGTTACATAATACGAAGTATAATAACCGTCTTGAGTGAAAGCTTCCAAAGCTTTCCAATCTTTGCCTTCTATAATCAAACGGTCTTTTGCAATCTGGAAATATTCCGTCATCTCATTCATTCTCTCTAGTGCTACATATTTATTTCCAGCGGTCAGGTTCTTTATATCCAGCCACATTTTTCCTTCATGATCTTTCATATAAGAAAAATAGGAACCCAAACTCAGATTAAAACTTGTATCTACATCATGCGTTACATCAAATACACGGTCTTTCCGAAAGACGAGATCAACCTCTACATTCGGATATCGACTCTGTTTCTCGTACAATTTTTCCAAAGAATTGCAACGATGAAGCCATATTTTCTCCGGATAACGACCTATATCCCGGAGCCCCATGAAAAGAAGGCACAAAAACACGGATGCTAATCCTGTTATAAGACTAATTTTCTTCATAATCAGTTTCTATAAAAAGCTATTCCAAATAATTTTTTATATCCCTGCTTTTGATGATGATATTGCCTGTTTGCTTATTGCAAATATATAAATTTGAAAAAATAATAGAAACTAAAATAGATGAATTACCCTTTTTTCTCTGTGAATCAACATTCTTTTTAGTAAGCATCAGCCATTTGAACGTCTAAATAAAAATCTGTAAAAATGGTATTTTAATCCGTAATGTATCTAATTACATATACAGTCAACTGCCGTATCTTTGCATCAGAAAAAGATTAAGGTTACAAATTGAAGTATAGAATATTTTAAATGATCTATTGAAGCATGAAAAAAGTACTTGTAATATCCGGTCATACAGACCTTGCTACTTCGGTAGCTAACAAAACGATTCTTGATACAATCGGGCAATACCTTCCCGAAACTGAAATTGTAAAGCTTGATACCCTTTATCCCGACTTTAAAATTGATGTTGACGCAGAGCAACAACGCCTGCTGAAAGCCGACATTATCGTGTTGCAATTTCCAATCTTCTGGTACAGCGCACCCTCCATACTGGAACGCTGGATGGAAGAAACATTCCGGCACGGCTTCTCTCATGGCAGTACCGGCAACAAACTGAAAGGCAAAAAGATGATACTCTCATTTACCACCGGTGCTCCGCAAGAAATGTATTCTCACAAAGGGGCAATGGGGTATACGATTGAAGAGTTCTTACCTTGCTACAAAGCCACATGTAATCTTTGCCAAATGGAATTTGCGGGATATATCTATACTGGTGGCGTAAGTTACGGCACGCGTACAACCCCGGAATTGATAGAACAACAAAAGGTAAAATCTGTAGAACATGCTAAAAAACTGATCAAACTGTTAGAAACACTTTGATTAACGCTGAGTCTGTTCAAACGTCTGTTATCATTGTAATATTAGCGGATCAACGAAGGAAATCGAAAAGAGTAATGCAAAAAGTCGATAAAAAAGAACACCGAATAGTACATCATTCTTTGCTTTAGTTACGTGCAACTAAAATAAAAATCCCCTATAAACAAATTGTTTATAGGGGATTTATTAAATTCATCGCGGAGAGACAGGGCAATGATCCTATCTCCTTATATCGCTTTAATTCAACTCTTTATCAATATGTTAATGCCTTAGGGGGGGGGTACAACTTAGGTTACAAAAAAGACCGAATTTTGTCTGTCTTTGGCTTTTCGTTGTCTGCCTAAAACTCCGGTTCAAAGATACAACCTGTTTTTGAAATACGCAAATCATTGAATATAAATATTCTGCGGTTAGTGCAAGGTGCAAGCTATATTTATATATATACTTGCACCTTGCACTAAAAGAACTTTATTGCCCCCTATGCTTCTTCCTAAAATCAGTAGGATTACAATCTTTGTATTTCTTGAATAGCCTATTCAAGTGGCTTTCATCTGTAAATCCCAATTCCTCTACTATCTCCCTAATTCTCATTTCGCTGTGCAAAAGCCGACTTTCCACCATTTTCATCTTATAGTTTAAGATATACTGCTGCATGGTTTCGTTGGTCTGCTTTTTGAAGTATCTCCCAAGATAATTGGGTGAAATACCAAAATGCTGGCTTATCGCTTTGGCTTTTATCTTTTCGGGATAACAAATGTTAGATTGGATATATTGCAAAATGTTCAGCGACTTTTCTTCCGAGTTTTCATTTATCTGTTCAGGCAGGAACATGGCAATGTTGCGGGCGACAACAATAACAATCGTGTTGATTAACTGCGTAATAATTTCACTGCTGTATATGTTCCTATTCACATATTCACGGATAATCGCTTCTATCATCGGTTTTACCAGCAATTTATCGGTTTGATTGCGCAATATACAGCCGGGACGGTGGTTGGCGTGTTGCAGTATAAATTCCAACCGTTGAATATTCTCCGCTCCAAAGACAGCCGAATGAATATAGATGTCATTGAATTTTATATAAACAAACTTAGTGGTAGTGTGAATGTCGAAAGAATGTATGTCACCGGGAGTAATCATGAAAAGATGTCCGTCATGGTATGGAAATTTGTTGTTGTTTATCCACTGAATACCTGTTCCCGATAGAATATAGACCAGCTCAAAAAAAGTATGGTCGTGTTCCTTTAATTGCGATTCGTCTAGTTCACTAAAACAGATTTCAAACGGCTGGTGTAGATTTTCCCTTTTCATCTTATGATTTTTGTTATTTGGGTGTAAAGATACAAATAAAAAGAAAAATAATACATGTATTTACGCTTAGATATGCATAACTTTGCCAAAAACGAAATGAAGCAGTAACTTTTATTAGGTATGAAAAATGAACTGGAAAAATGCTTGTCGGGCGAATGGTACGATTGCCATGCTCCCGTATTTATGGAGTTTAAGAAACAAACGCATGAGTTGTTGCTGAAATACAATTCCTTGCCGTATGAGTGTAAGGAAGAGAAGTATGCCATACTGAAAGAAATGTTTGAAAGTATCGGTACGAAAGTATCAGTAGGACATTCTTTTATATGCGATTATGGCTGTAACATCAGCATAGGTAATAATGTCAGCATAAACACCGGATGCACCTTTGTGGACTGTAACAAAATCATTATCGGCAACAATGTATTGATAGCCCCCAATGTGCAAATCTATACGGCTACCCACCCTGTTGAATTGAATGAGCGGCTAAAACCGACAGAAACGGAAGACGGGACAGCATATATCCGTCACACGTATGCCTTGCCTGTTACCATCGAGGACGGTTGTTGGATTGGCGGCGGTGTCATTATCCTGCCGGGTGTTACTATCGGTCAGGGAAGCGTTATTGGAGCGGGAAGTGTTGTCACCAAATCCATTCCGGCAAACAGCCTTGCCGTAGGAAATCCATGTAAAGTAATTCGGGAAATCAATACTTCCATATAGCCATGATTAAATTAGTCGCTTTCGATTTGGACGGCACGATAGGCAATACCTTGCCGATGTGCATACAGGCTTTCAAGAAAGCCACACAACCATATATCGGACATGAATTGTCGGATGAAGAAATGGTTCATACTTTTGGTTTGAATGAAGAAGGTATGATTGGGTGTGTCGTTGATGAACCCTATCGGCAACAGGCATTGAATGACTTTTATGTGATTTATAAGGAATTGCATCAAAAAATGTGTCCGACACCTTTTGAGGGAATACGTGAGTTGATAGCCTTGTTAAAGCAAAAGGGTATCATTGTGGCACTTATCACCGGGAAGGGGATAAACTGTTGTGATATAACCTTAAAGCAATTCAATATGAAGGATTCTTTTGCAAAAGTCATTACGGGAAACGCAGAAAGGAACATCAAGTCGGAAGCATTGAAAGAACTCTTGCATGATTATCATTTGGCTGCAAATGAAATTGTATATGTCGGGGATGCACTTTCAGATATAACGGAGTGCAGGAAAGCCAATGTGATGTGTCTGTCTGCCGCTTGGAGTATTCCACAAAATGAAGTGACAGCCTTAGAAAACAGTAACCCTAAAAATGTGTTTTATTCGATACCGTCCTTATTCAAATATCTTAATATAAAAACATGATTGTCTTATTTACGGTGAATTTTATCAACTCAATTAAAACAGAACAATATGAAACAGAGAATTTGCCAAAGTTGTGGCATGTCTATGCCCACTGATGATTTGTTAGGAACTCACGGTAACGGAT
>ULMD01061049.1_pt1 | contig 11256 bp, 8 predicted proteins | sample 1951561 | NCBI WGS metagenome assembly ULMD01 (sample SAMEA4835541, study PRJEB28245) | human gut metagenome | biome: gut microbiome; material: fecal sample | place: Denmark | collected 2008
TTTCTGCGCAGCTTTAGCGGCTGTCTTGGCGGTTTGAGCAGCAGCCTTTCCGGCTTTGGCAGCACCTTTCTTCACGGCTCGCTTGGCGAGGAATTTGGCTTCTGCCGTGATGTTGTGATTTACGCGTTTCCGCAGCTTTCGCCGTAATTCCGCAGAGGTGGGCTTGTGGATTTTCCGGTAAACTCTCTTGGTGATTTTAGCGCCGTTCTTTGCTGTTTTCACTCCGGCATTTGCGGCGGTTTTAATTCCGCTGGCGCCGTGGTCGTATATCTGAACGCCGAGTTTCGCGGCTTTAACGCCGTTATCGTCGGATTTTTCAGCCTGAGCCACAAAGCCCTTTTTCAGCACCTCCGCAGGCTTTGCTGCAATGTTAGCGGCAGTTTTCACTGCGGAGGAAAGTCTGCGGTACTTTGAAATATTCACCTTTGCCGGAGCAACGCCGCCCATGGCAATGGAAATAAGCTCGGATTTTTTTCGGAAAATCTTTTTCTGCTGTCTGTTAAAGGATTTGAGCAGTTTCAGACGGGATTTATCAATCTTTTTCCGCTTTATTTTCCGCAGCTTTTTGTTCTGCTGCTGGCTGTAAATCACACGCTCTTTCCGCTTGGTAAGCGTTCCGTTAGCAACCGTGCCGTTTTTCAGAACTTTATATTTCTTGTTTTTTGGCTGGTGAGGTGACAGTTTATACTGCTTCGGCGGTCGGAACGGAATGGGGTTAATTTTCTCGGAAGAACCGGAAGTTTTAATTTCGGTTTTTGGACTGCCAACTGATGTTGCAGATTTTGAAAGCGGGATTTTGCGGTCAGCAGCTTTGCCGCTGGCGTGTTCCTTGCGTTCGGCAAACTGCCGCCGTTCGGTTGGCACCGATCCACTGTGGTGCGGCATAGGCTCATCTTTTTCAGAACGGCGTACTGTTCTTTCAGTTTTGCCCCAAAGCTCTTTTTCGGTCTTTTTGGACAGTTCGGTTTTCTGGGATACGCTGTGTTCAATAGAACGGTCGTTCACAGAATGAGCCTTTACGCCGCCTTTTTCGGTAATGACTTTCAAATATATCACCCCTATACTATCTGAGCATTACTCACCGAATTTCGTAGTCATCAGCTTATACAGCTTCGTATCCGTAGGAAAATCGTCCTTGAAAGGCAGAGAGCCGTTAAGTCCGCAGTAAATCAGACCGGAGCCTGCCGGCGCGCCGGTAACGAAACTCATCATGTTTTCGGGTATTTTCAGAAGATGCGACAGCTTGTCACGGTCGCTCGCCGCCTGATTGAGCATGAGGATAAACTCCGAATTTGAAAGCATGGAGCGCGCCGTATCGGATTTCAACAAATCCTCGACGTTCTGTGTAATTCCGGTCGGAATGCCGCCCCATTTTCTTGCGCGCTTGTACAGCTCAAACAGGAAGTTGGCGCTTTCCTCATTGAGGAACAGCAGATATATCTCGTCTATGTAAATGCGGGTGCGGATACCGCGCTCACGGTTGCGGACGATTTTGTCCCAAAGGTTTTCAAGCACTACCATCATGCCGAGAGGTTTGAGCTGCTTGCCCAGATCCTTGATGTCGTACACGACAACACGGTTATTGACGTCCACGTTGGACGGGTAGGAAAATGTTTTCATAGAGCCGTTTACATACAGCTCAAGCGACATATACAGCGGCTTTGCTTCCTCCGAGGTCTGTTTTGACAGAATATCGTAATAATCCTTGAGCGTAGGCATTTCCGTTGTTTTGCCGAGCAGGAAATCGCGGTAGACCTCATGCAGACAGTTGTCGATGATAGTTTTCTGTTCGGGAGAAATGCCCTGTTTTCCCATGATGGTTTCAAAGAACGACAGGAAAAAGTCGTACTTGGAGCTTACGACATCTTCACCCTTGTTGTATTCCTCGAGCGAGATTTCAAGCGGGTTAAGGTGTGTATCGCTGCTTTCGGAGATGTAGAGAAGTTCGCCGCCGAGCGCTCTGACGAGATTCGTGTATTCACGTTCCGGATCCACGATTATTATTTCATCATCGGTCGCAAGGAACACATTCACCATTTCCCGCTTTGCGCTGAACGACTTGCCGGAGCCGGGGCAGCCGAGAATAAATCCGTTGGCGTTTATAAGACTTGCACGGTTGAAGATGATCAGATTGTTGGTGGTCTGATTCAATCCGTAGTAAACGCCGCCTTTCTGCGACAGCTCCTTTGAATTAAACGGCATGAATACGCAGGCGCTCTCCGTTGTGAGAGTGCGGCGCACCTTTAAGCGGCAGTTTCCCAGCGGCAGACAGCTTGCCATTGCGTCCTCCTGCTGAAAGTTGGCTCTGGAGGTAGTGCAGACGTGCTTACGGAACACGGCTTCGATTTTATCCGTGTTGTTATCCAGTTCGTCAAAGCTGGTTCCCGTCACCATTACCACCAGATTCAGCAGGAACATCTTCTGATTTTTGCTCTGCAAATCGTTCAGCAGTTCTTCGGCTTCCGCAAGGGACTGTTTCAGGTCGTCCGAAATCACGTCAGAGTAAACGCCGTGCTGCGACGCCTTTTTCTCTTTCTGCATTTGGTTGGAGCGCATTGCGGTGAGCTGCCGCTTTACGACCTTTATAGCTTCGCTCGGCTCAACAGGGGCGATGTTCACCGTTACCACTATCGGCAGCGAGGTTTCGCAGAGGTCTTTCAGCATATCGTCCACCAGCGAGGACGGCAGATGTTTCAGATAGACCATTCGCGCGAATTTGTCGTTGTACATGAAATAGTCTTTCTTGAACTCAAAGTAATCGGGGCAGCACAGCGATTTTTCCGCGCCGCGCAGGAACTCCGAACTGCTTATCGGGCGTATCTCCTGATTAACGCCGCGGAAAATATCTGCAATAATGCGGATACGCTCGTTGGCTTTCAATTTTTCGATGTTGCTGCCGATTTTCTGAAAGCAGCTCCGCATATACAATTCCTTTGCGGCGAGTTTCTGCTGCGCCAGTTCCAGAGTAGCCGCCGTGACTGTCACCGTGAAATACTTCTTTGTGGTAATGCCGTTCTGACCCTGCTGCATTTTATCCAAAAGCATTTCGTTGTACTCGTCGCGGTATTCGTCAAAGCCGTCGCCGGCGTGCTTCAGAAGTATCTGACTTGAAAACTCTTTCTGATTGATAACGTTGTTGTGGAGCGTTATCTGGATATCGTCAGAGGTATCAAAGCTGTTGAGCAGGTCGCCGTATGCGAGAAAAATACGCTCCTGCTCGGCTGCGTCCGCAGCGTCGTAGGTCACATCTGAAAAAGAATAAGTGACGGAATAGCGGTTCTTCTCTACCTCAAAATTGTACTTCCCGTGAACGTGTTCATAAGGGATCGTGTCCTGCACAGTTCTGGCGACCTTACGGACAGCCTTTTCCTTTGTCTTTTTAGGCTTTTTCTGCTTTGCAAGGCGCACCCTGTCCAAGTCCTTTGCGGAACTTTCGGTAGTGCCGGTCTTTGAAGAAAACATACTCATTTCTTCTTTCTCTCCTTTCGGATTTTATTTGTCTGCTCTGCGATTTGATGAGCTATCTCGTCCTCGGATATTTCATTGCGGCAGCTCCAGAAAACGGGAAGTTCCTCATACTTGCGTTTCTGCGGCTCAACCCATTTCTGTCTGTACAGCAAAGCCAGAAATTTCTCAAACGGCATACCGTCGTATCTGAAAAAGCCAAACGCGAATATCGGCACGGCTATCATGATAACCAGCCAGCCGACAACATCATCTCCGAGAAAGTCCTTTCCAAAGATGTACAGCGGAACGCAGACGGCGAGAGCCGCCACAGCGCATACGCACTGCCTTATCGTCAGCCCGAACAGAAATTTCTCCTTGTATTCGGTGATTTCTTTCGGTATCTTTATTTCTATCAAGTTATCTTCCTCCTCACGATGAGCCGACTATCCGCTTTGCCCATGCGCCGGAACTCATTACTCCGATACCCAGCGTCAGCGTTGTTATCAGTCCCATTATTCCGTCAAGGGCAAGATTATAGCTGCCTATTCGACCCGCTATAAGCGCATTGTTCACGGCGGCATAAGCGATAAACATTATTGCAAGGACTATTGATTGCAGCGTTACTGCGGCATAGGATTTAAGGAACCCTTTTCCTATGTCTGAAAGGCTGTCGCAGGCGAACGTTGACAGCGGAACGGGCGCGATCATCGTGTAGACCGTCAGCTCAAACAGTCGGGCGATTACCACAACATTGGCTATAATCATAATGATTTTCATGATAAGTCCCTGTATGGAAATCTGCATATTGAGAATCAACGGCTGGAAATTAAGAAATCCTGCGTCCGTATTGTTGATGATTTGCGACGCCTGCGAAGAAGATACGAAATACTGGGCTGCGACCTGCCAGTCGCTTGTGTCGATGAAAGAATACTGCGTTATGGTGCCGCTGATTTCATTCACAAAGCTGTTAAAGCCGTTGTAAATCACCGTCGTAAAGAACTCGGAATTATCCACGCAGATCTTTGCAACGACCATTTTCAGAAACAGCATCATGACGTTTTCCCATGTCACCCACTGAAAATGCAGCGTTTTCGTGAAGAAATCTATAAGAAAGAACATCACGCACAGTGTGAGCGATGTAGCCTTTATAGCGGATACCAAATCCGGAACTGTGTTTGTGGCAGATTGCAGAAGGCTGTCGTTCGTCAGCAGCTCTATCAGCATTGAGAACAAGCTGTTAAGTTCCATCACAATACCCTTGATAGTATCAAGGCATTGTCCATATCCCCACATAATTAATTCACCTCGTTTCTTCATACGGAAATACAGCGGCAAACAAGCCGCCTGCCGCTGTTCCGTCTGTTTTTCGCTTGTTTACCCGGTGATTCCGAACAGGTCAAGCGAAAGCGTGAGCGCGAACACCACAAAGCCCGACGCCAGCGTCATAAGTCCGCGGGTCTTTGCTTCCGCGTCGTCGTTCTTGATCGCGAGGGCGAACATAATGCCGCCGACAAAGGCGACTACCAGACCGATACGTCCGATCCACGTCGCGAAGAAACCGATAACGCTGTTGAAAGCCGCCTCGCCGTCGGCAACGCCCTCGCCGCCCTCTGCGAAAGCGGATACAGAGGACGCCATCGCCATCGTCACCATTGTGGTGAGGGAGAGCACAGCCTTCCTGCGCTTTGCGTTCAGAGCAGAAATGAAGTGCTTAATGGGGTTGTTGCGCTTTGCTGCACCCTGTGCAGCGGTGGTAGTGATTGTGTTTTCCATAAGAAAACCCTCCTTGAAAAAATATATGTACAACCGCAAATGCGGCAGTAACCGGATCAAAACGGGCTGTCCACGATTTCTCTGAAATCCGCTTCCCCTATGACCTTTGGCGTGGATAAATCCATAGGCATAAGGTTTTCGGGAACGGGTTCATCGGAGAAATCCAGCTCCTCGTTTTCGTTGAACATTTCTTCGCCGGCGGTCTGTTCCTCATGCTGTTTCAGAGCAGCGGCGATTTCCTTTGTGTCAAATTCTTCGTCAAGGTTTGTCATGTTATCCTCCTCGTCGGGAACGTCTATATCTGAAATGTCCTTTTCATCATCGGCAGGCTGGGCAACAAGTTTCGGCTCCACGGTTTCCGAATAAATTTCGGTCATATCCGGAGCTTTTTCGGTGTGCAAATCGTCGATGAGATAGGCATAGTTCTTGTTGCTGTCCTCCAGGTACTTGTAATTCTGGTGCTTTTCAATATCGAATTTGTGACAGAAAAAAGGGTAGAGCGCACGGACGATCAGTACGCACTCGTTCGGTTTCATTACCTTGAGTTCGTCCGTCGTCATAAGTTCTCTACCCAAAATGCTGTTATTCTCCGAGGTTGACGGAGATTTGTGGCTTCGTGTGCGGTTCTGTGAAACCACATCTATCGTTTCCTTGCCAAGCGATTTCGATATCGCTTCAAGTGTGCTTGCTTCCTGCCCGCCGAGGAACAGCAGGCTGTCGCAGTTACCCGTGAGTATCTCCCATGATTTGTCGTACATCTTTTTGAGCTGCGCCAAATTTTGAATTATGATGTTTGCGGATATTTCCATGCTACGCATTGTTGCAAGCAGTTTATCAAAATCCGGAATAGTGCCGACATTTGCAAACTCGTCGAGCAGACACCGCACATGGACGGGAAGCCTGCCGCCGTACTTGAAATTCGCCGTATCGTAAAGCGTATCAAAAAGCTGCGTGTACATCATTGCCGCAAGGAAGTTGAACGTAGCGTCCGAGGACGGTATTATAATAAAAAGGGCGGTCTTTCGATCGCCCAATGTATCAAGGTGTATGTTGTCCGTGTGCGTAAGGTCTGCGACTTCCGGAAGATTGAACGCCGCAAACCGCACAGCCGCAGAAATCAGTATCGACTTTGCGGTTTCAGCGGGAGCTTTCTTGAAATCCGCATAGAACGAAACCGCCATGCTGTGCGGATTTTCGGTTCTAAGCTCGTCCATCATATCGTCAAGCGGGGAGCGGTGGTTTTCGTCCTGCTCGGAGATTTCCGCTAACCTCATCATCTTCATTACCGTGCTAAAATTACGGTCGAGGGAATTGCCGTTTTCGTCCGTCTTTTTTTCGAGAAGATAGAAAGCAATCGCAAGCGTGAGCGCCTTTGTGCTGTCGTCCCAGAACTGATCGCCGCCGGACGCGCCTTCCTGCTTCGTGTTCTTCATCAGACAATTCACCATTTTCATGACGTAGGTCTTGTTGATGTTTCCGTCCTTGTCGTAGATGTAATTGAACGGATTGTAATTATTGCTGTGCGACATATCTATCAAGTTAAATACACGGATTTCATAGCCGGCTTTTTTCAGCAATCGTCCGCAGGAACGCAGCAGTTCGCCTTTCGGGTCGGTTACGACATAACTTGTGTTTAACTGCATTATGTTCGGCTTAACGTAGAAACGGGATTTGCCGGAACCGGAGCCGCCGATTACCAGTACATTGAGATTTTCCCGGTGCTGGCGAGTGTTCAGCGACATTCGGACTTCCTGCGTGAGCAAGATATTGTTGTCTGTTTCAAATGGGGATTTCGGTGAGTTCTTCCCCTTTTTCTTTTCGGGCTTTGTCGCCGTCCGCAAGCTTTGTTGCGCGGCGTCCTTGCCGCGCTTTGGCTTGCTCCTTGCCGACATCCTGTCGGCAAGAAATTTTTCTTCCTTTTCATTCGCCCAGCGAGCCGAGCCGTGTTCTACTCCCTTTCGGTGCAGGCGCTTTCGGGAAGTGTATTTCATAAGCGCATATATGCCGAGGGCGAAACCCACCATGAGCGTTATCTTGAAGCTGTACGATGAAAAGTCCGTGAAATGCGCTCCGACCGTATCGGTAGAGGTAAGCACAGTTTCAAACTGCGTCATAAGCACATTGAAATCCAGCACGCCATCATCGTCCACGGACAAGTCCATAGCCGCGCCAAGACCCGCCGAAACATACAGAACTGCAAAGATGATAATTGCATACAGCAAAATCGTCAGCATATCAGGTTTCTTCTTTTTCAATGTTTCAACCCCTTGCTTTCATTGAGTTTTGGCTTCGGAACGGTCGGAGAAGCAGGCTGTTTTTTCAGCGAATTCTGGATTTTGTTCTGGAGAACGCTCTGCTTTTTTGCCTTGTCGATTATGTGTGCAGAGTTTTCTTTCGGAATATTAAAATCTCTGGATATCTTATCCGCAACATTTATCGTGCTGAAATTGTAAGTCTTGGATTTGCCGCCGAACGTTAGTGTAAAGCCGTTCTGCGAGGTTCTCTCAATGCCTACGCTCTGCGAAACTCCGTCCTTGCCGACTGTGCGTTCCTCGATTTTGGATTTGACCTGCCTGTCGATTTTCTGGGACTTTGCAACAGCCTTTTCAGCCTGATATTCCATCATTCCGAGCCGGTTGGTACAGATGTTCTTCATCTCTGTTTCGGTCATTTCCTCCGGAGTGAGGGCGGCAGTCTTATCTCCGTTGGAAATGAAAATATGTGTCGTGCCGCCGTCCTTGAAATTGACGGAATTAAACCGCATATCCCGCAGGGTAAGGTCGTCGCTGGGGTAGCGGATATTCGTTTTCAGGGAATTGAGATTATCGTACTGCTCCGTATGAGCGAGGAACTTATCCTTGTCCTGCTTGAGGTCGCGGCAGATTTTGTTCGCCGCCAAATCTGCCTTTGCCTCAGAATAGCCGAACTGCTCCCGAAGTAATTCCATCGTCTGCGCCTTATTCATGGGCGAATATTCAAAGGACTTCCCGAGTTTATCATCGGCGATAACGATACCTTTATCATCTGACCGAATATCCAGATCGTCTGAAATCTCGCCGTGAACGCGCTTGTAATCTTCCTTGACAACGGCGACCTGCTCAGCGTTTTCTGCGGGATAGACGCATTTTATCTTGCCGTCCGCGGATTTCATGAACTGGCAGCTTAAACCCTGTTCCTCAAAAGCGGCTTTCATAGCGGTCACGTTGTTGGCGCTGATGTTAAAACACTTTACGCTCTGCGGAGCTTCTTTCAAGCGTTCCTGCATTATCTCCTGCGTTATCTGATTGACTATGCCCTTGTCACGGTCGAGGAATTCGATAGTCTGCTTATCTCCCTTGCCCACGACCGCAACAGGAATTTTGTATTCCCTTGCTTTTGCGGCAAAGGTTTTCGCGTCAGCGGAAAGAATGTTGCTCGTTGTGGAGATGCCGCATTCCGCCTTATTGGCTTCATACAGCAGCTCGCCGTTCGTGACGGTTCCTTTCGCCAATCTCTCGGCAATGCTGCCGCCGATTTGATTAATGCTGTCAACGGAATTGCGGTACAGTTCTTTCAGCATTTTTTCAAGGAGGGGAGCGAGGAGCTTTATCAGCTCGGCGCTCACCTCAATGATTTTTTGCCCCGACTGCAATGCAGCGGAGCCGACTTCATCAGCCATATTATTACCTCCTGTTCTGATTTGGTGCTATAAATAGCACATTTAGTGCTTTGGCGGTGTGGATTTCTTTATCGTAAAGGTCTTGTCGGTCAGCTTTTTTCCTGCCCGCAGCTCATCACGCTTTTTCACATATTCCCATGAAAGTTCGGGATTTTTGCGGAAAACATCATTCACCTCGTCTATTTTGGCTCGGAGTATGCGGCATTTGCTTTCGCTTTCCTCCAGACGTTCCGACAGGGTAGGCTTGAAAGCCCTGACCATATCCTCACAGGAAGCGTTGTATTCTAGCAGCTTCGGGCGGCTGCCGAACGGGACATCGTTGCTCCACTTGGAAAATCCGTCCACAAGCGTAGTGGCTTTCTTCGCCTGTTCGTATGTATTGCTTATGCCGCTTCCGTATTTCGTCACCAGTTCCGGCTTGATATACCGACCTGTTTCAAGGAAACGGTTCAGCAGCCGTCCGAGAGCCTTGTTCCTGTCAAGTTCGTTATAGTGGACATATACCGAATATCCTAGTTTTTTAGCAGTGGAAATAATATTGAGAAGCTCTGAACTATCGCCGCCGACACGGGGATATGTGATATTCTCTCCTGCTTTAAGAGCTGCCGATAACTGCCTGTCTGAAATTAACTGGCTTTCTTTATGGACAACGCCTGCACCCCAGCCGTTGTTGAACTCCGGAAGTAGTTTCTTGGCTTCATCGCTGTCGATAACTCTTGACTCGTACAGTTCGGAAATAGGCTCCACAAGCGCCGATGATTTGCCGGACGCAGGCAGACCGATAACAATATCCAGTCTTTTTTCACGGCGTATCTCGCCGGAAAAAGAAACAGCGCCGTCACTTTTCGTAACGGCGCTGCCCATATTCTGTAATCTGTTATAAACACCGAGCTGTATACCGGTGCGGTTCCTCAACTCTATTGTAGGCTTGCTTGAACTTATGCAGGAATTTGCTTCCTTGATTTCTTTTAATGCGTAGATTTCGCTTTCGGGAACGGCTTCATTTACGGCAAGCCGTTTCAGAACGTTTTGCATTTCCTCCGAAACAGGCTCTCCCGTAAGCTTATTTATCATAAAATCACCCCTAAACGCAAAAAAGCGGAGAACTGTTACATTCTCCGCTTATAAGCATATATTCAATTGTAATTAAGCAATATCTCTAATATCGCTCTCCGTAAGAACGCCGTCTGCAATCATCATCTTTTCCTGTTCTGCAAAAGGCGTGTCCCACACAATGTTCCGATGAGCATATGCCCAGTTCAGAACATCTACGAATTTCGGATTGAAGTCTTTGTGATACGCTCTGTTTTCAAGCTCGACCATGAACCTGATCGACCAAGCCGAGGTGAACTCGCCCCAATCTACTTCCTCAATACCTATTGCGCTGAAACCTGTTGTCGGTAAAGCCATATTATGCTCCTTTCGCACAAGTCCGGTTGCTTACTTATATTATACATCTTTTGCATTCCGTTGTCAACGTGCTATAAATAGCACATTTTCAAAATCACAGCCTGTCCGCAAGTTTACGCAGCACCTTGAAATCCTCGCCCCTTGCCAGAATGAGAAGATCCTCAATGTATTTTGAAAGGGCTTCGGCTTCCTCATGGGAAAGAACGACAGGCGGTTCAGAAAATGTATCTTCATCTTCTGTTTCGTCCTCATCTTCTTCCTCGTCAGTTTCGGGAGCAGCGTCAGCGGAGGTGTTTTCCTGCCGCTGAATTTTCTTGACCTCCTTATGGGAAATCTGCGGCTTTTCAGAGATTATTTCCTGCTGCTTTTCGGGAGCCAGCTTCGCCACCTCGTTGGCTGTCGAAATCGACATATCTCCGGATTTTATCGCCTGCTCCACATCGGGGATAGCGTTGTGCTTGATGTTATCCAGTTTTCCGACCTGCGCCGGAGATACATTGAGTGCGTCTGCAATCTTATCCCTTATTCTGCCCTTGACAGGCTTTCCAGCAGCTTCAAGTTCCTTGAAAATCCGTGTCAGTTCCTCATATTCACGCATGGTATCTGCGTCCGAATACTTGCGCTGAGTTGCGTTCAGCATTATGAGGTCAAGTTCGGTTTCGGTATTCGGCTTTGCGCCCTTGATGAAACAGGGGACTTTGCCGCTTCTCCTGCGCCCGTCTGCGATAAGGGACTTGATAGCAGCAAGCCGTCTGTGTCCGCTGATAAGCTCATACTTGCCGTTGTGTTCGGAAACCACCAGAGCCGTCATTAAGCCCTGCCGCTCTATATCGTCCGCCAGAGCCTCTATTTCGGAATTTTCATAGAAATTGTTCCGGTTCGGCTCGATATTTTCAATGTCTATCATTTTTAGGCTGTCTATGTAGCTGTCGGCATTGACGGTCTGAATATCCGCCGCTATGGCGCTG
>ULMD01051113.1_pt1 | contig 11241 bp, 4 predicted proteins | sample 1951561 | NCBI WGS metagenome assembly ULMD01 (sample SAMEA4835541, study PRJEB28245) | human gut metagenome | biome: gut microbiome; material: fecal sample | place: Denmark | collected 2008
CAAAGTCTCATCGGTCGCGTAGCCCGCTACGCTTCCTCTTCATACTTTGGCATGCATCTCCGAAATAGCGCACAAAATGATGGCAATTAATTTTGAACACCTACTTATTGTGGTATATTATCTTTTCCATCATCTTTCACGCCCTTCCGTGTTGACTCCCTGTGACCCTGCGCTCGTGTAGCCAGATCCCCTCTCTCTTCGGGCTCCAAGAAACATTCCCCGAACTGCCCACAACCTGATGACAATCAATTATTCAACAGCTACAGATAATATCATGGATGGGCTGTGCCACAGTATGGCTTCGGCCGGACTGCCGGTTTAATGGCTGTTGCTTTTATTTTATTCTGTTTTCGGGGTGTCACCTGGCCGTTTCCCCAGCCTGTGGTTCAGTTGGGCCGGGGTAGGGGCGTTGCCGCCTGTAGCTTAAATTGTCCGCGTCACTGTTGCCAAGAGTCATTGGGTGGGCTGTTGTTGTAAACAATTGATGTTAAATGGCGTGAATTGCTGTCTCCGTTTCATTATTTTTTGTTGTTTTGCTTTCTCTTTGTCGGTGTGCTGCAGCGCCCGTATCCTGCAGCAGCAATGCAATCACTGTTGCGCAGATGTTTCGTTGGTATGTTAAAACCATGACTTGTTAGGCTTTTTTAACGGTAGCGGAAAAAATAACTTTTATTATTTTTCTACCTTTGTATGCGAAAAGAGCAGGTGTGTGTACCGGCCACTTTGCAGTGAAACATTGCGCGTCGGGGCAGCCTGCAGGCCATGTTCCGTATTGTGTCGGAAATGCCGTTGTTGCAGTTCTCAATGTCGGCAACCCGCGGGTTGGGAGGTTGATGCTGCTTCGGTTTGACTGTAATGACTAAAAACTGTAATGAAGGTAGCTTTTTCGATGATTTATCTACTAAGATATGTGAACGGAATGTTTAACTTTGCAGACAGCTGTTTGACTACGCACTGTCAGAAAACCGGCACCCGGAGTGCCAACGCCTGAAATGTAACAAACGCCTAAGATGATAAATGCAATGCTTAACGGTTATACGAAAATGAACATGCGGACTGCGGCCAGAGCCGCCGAGCCGCCGTAAGAGTTATGCTTGAATGCGTTATGCCCGTTTCGCGGGCTGTGAGTGCCGGCCGTCGATGCCTGGGGGGGCTATATGGCGCATCTCACAAAAGAATGAAATAAAATCTTTGTTTTACTAAATTTATACTACTAAGATGGCTGACAATAAGTTACTGAAAAGATGGTGGCTGCTGCCTGTCGCCCTATTGTGCGGATTCCATCCGTCGGGCCTTGCTCCCGCCTCGGCCGAAGTGCAGGCCGTGCAACGGCAGGGTATGATTAGCGGCACGGTAGTCGACCAGAATGGCGAGACCGTTATCGGCGCCAGTGTCATCATTGAGGGCGGCAAGACCACCCAGGGAACAGTTACAGACTTCGACGGAAAGTTTTCACTGAAAGTGGCTCCCGGCACGAAGTTGAGAATCACTTTCGTGGGATACAAGCCCGCGGTGGTGAGCGCGAAGAACGGCATGAAGGTGGTGCTCGAGGAGAACTCAAACGTCTTGCAGGGCGTTGAGGTCGTTGCCTACGGTACCCAGAAGAAAGTGACCGTGACGGGAGCGCTCTCCAGCATCAAGGGCGAAGAAATCGTGCGCACGCCGGTCAGCTCGGTAAACAACGTGCTTGCCGGACAGCTCTCGGGTGTGACCACGGTGCAGTACTCAGGTGAGCCGGGCTCGGACGCCGCCACGGTGTTCGTGCGCGGACAGGCTACATGGGAAGACTCCGCCCCGCTCATACAGGTTGACGGTGTGGAGCGCTCGATGAGCGACATCGACCCCAACGAAATCGAGAGCATCACCGTGCTCAAGGACGCATCGGCAACGGCTGTGTTCGGTGTGCGAGGCGCCAACGGCGTGGTTCTCATCACTACCAAGCGAGGCAAGGAGGGAAAGGCGCGCATCAGCGGTTCGACCTCGTTCAGCCTCCTGATGCCTACAAAGATGGTTGAGCAGGCATCGAGCTACGAATACGCCCTCTTCCACAACATGATGAGAGAGAACGACGGAGGTACGCCGCAGTTCTCCGCCGAGCTGCTCGAGAAGTTCCGCACCGGCTCCGACCCCATCAGGTTCCCGAGCACGGAGTGGGCCGACTACATCATGAAAGACGCCACGCTGCAGACACAGCACAACGTGAACATCAGCGGAGGAAGCGAGAAGGTGCGCTACTTCATCTCGGCAGGTGTGTTCACCCAGGGCGGTCTGTTCCAGCAGTTCAACCAGGAATACGACAACAGCTACGCCTATAACCGTTTTAACTACCGTGCCAACCTTGACATGGACGTGACAAACACAACCACACTGTCGTTCAACATTGCCGGAAACATGAGCAACGCCCACAAGCCTTACACGGGCCAGGGAGCATCGGGAATGATCATGCTGGCCTACCAGGCCACGCCGTTCTCGAGCCCCGGTGTCGTGGATGACCGCCTTGTGGCCACCACGACCGACTATTCCGACGTGCAGCTGCCGTTCACCGGCAGTTCGGGCATGGGCTACTATGGCACCGGATTCATGAACACGCAGGTCAACAAGCTCCAGATGGACCTCCAGCTCGAACAGAAGCTCGACATGATAACCAAAGGTCTGTCGTTCAAGATAAAGGGCTCGTACAACAGCCAGTACAACGTGCTCAAGAACGGTTCGGCTGCCGTGGCCACCTACAACCCCGTGCTGCAGGACGACGGCACCATTGCCTACAGGAAGATTGGCAGCGACGAGCCGGTGAGCTACTCGACCGACACCGGCAAGGCGCGCGACTGGTATGCCGAGGCTTCGCTCAACTACAACCGTTCGTTCGGCATGCACACCATCGGCGCCCTGTTGCTGTACAACCAGAGCAAGCAATACTATTATTCTTCGACCGAGTATCCCGACCTCGCCCGCGGATATGTGGGCCTTGTGGGCCGTGTCACCTACGACTGGAACAACCGCTACCTGGCCGAGTTCAACATCGGTTACAACGGTTCGGAGAACTTTGCGCCCGAGAACCGCTTCGGTACGTTCCCCGCAGGATCTATCGGATGGGTTATGAGCGAGGAGAAGTTCTTCAAGCCACTGTCTAAGGTTGTCAGTTTCTTCAAGCTGCGTGCATCGTGGGGTCTTGTGGGTAACGACAAGATTGGCGGCTCGCGCTTCATGTACCTCGACGACCCATACACAGTAAACAACGGCGCCATCTGGGCCCGTGGCGGACGCGGCTACTCGTTCGGTATAGAGAACAGCACCATCTATCCCGGCGCATTCGAGTCGTCGCGCAACAACCCTGAGGTGACTTGGGAGAAGGCCTTCAAGCAGGACTATGGCTTCGACCTCAACCTGTTCGACAACCGCCTGCGCACCGTGTTCGACTACTATAAGGAGCATCGTACCAACATTCTGCTCCGCGACGGCACGGCACCGAGCATCATCGGCTTCGACGTGCCTTACACCAACCAAGGCGAGGTGGACAGCTGGGGCTGGGAACTCTCGCTCAAGTGGCAGGACGAGATAGGCAAGGACTTCCGTTACTGGGTTGGCGTAAACCTCTCGTACAACCAGAACGAAATCAAGGAGATGAAGGAAGCCCCGCTAAACAACGAGTATCAGTATCAGAAGGGCCACCGCATTGGCTCGCGCAGCCAGTATCTCTTCTGGAAATACTATTACGACGGAGCCGAGGCCGACTATGAGCGCGAGTTCGGGCAGCCGTTCCCGCAGCAGATCATTGCCAACGAGAACCTGAAGCCCGGTGATGCCATTTACGTAGACCTTGACGGCAACGGCGTGATAAACGAGAACGACATGAGCCGCGACTACGGCTATACCGACGACCCGGAGTACATCGCCGGATTGAACCTCGGCTTCAAGTGGAAAGACCTCAGCGTAAACATGCAGTTCACCGGCGCGTGGAACGTGTCGCGTTACCTCTCCGACGTGTTCATGCGCCCGTTCCAGGGCCGTACGACGACAGACCAGGGCGGTCTGCTCAAATATCACCTCGACCACACATGGACAGTGGACAATCCTTCGCAGGACGCCGAGTATCCCCGTGTGACACAGACCAACGGTTCGCAGAACTACGCAGCGTCGACACTTTACGAGAAGGATGCCAAGTACCTGCGCCTCAAGACCCTCGAGGTGGCTTACGACTTCCACTTCCCGTTCATGAGGAGCATAGGCCTCAACCAGCTCCAGCTGGCTCTGAGCGGCTACAACCTCTTCACCATTTCTCCCTACATCTGGGGCGACCCGGAGACCAGGGCAAGCGCTTCTCCGTCATACCCGTTGCAGCGCACATACACAGTGTCGCTTAAGTTAGGATTCTAATTCACAGCAGAACATCATTAAAATCGGAATTTAATTATGAAAATACATAAGTTGTTATTTGGCGGATTGGTAGCCGTGGCTGCTGCAGCGGGCGTCAGCTCGTGTACCGACGAGATTGCCGTGGGCAGCGAGTTCCTCGACAAGGCTCCGAGCGGCGGCACCACCAAAGACTCTGTGTTCCACAACGCTGAGTACACCCGCCAGTTTGTGGCCGGCATATACTCACTGCAGTATTACGGCATACCTTACCGCAGCTCCAACGACTCTCCGCTGTCGGCCAGCTACTGGAAAGGCAAGCTCGATGCCCTTACCGACATCTACCAGCTCCACTATACCGGCGCCATGCTTTTCGACAGCTATTATGGCGGAACGCTGACTGCCAGCACCGACGGCCCCATCTACGGCTTCACCACCGAGAACTTCTGGGAGCTGATACGCTCGGCATACATGCTGCTCGAGAATATCGACGGTGTGCCCGGCATGGAGCAGAGCGAGAAAGACCGCCTTTCGGCCGAGTGCAAGTGCCTCATAGCCTCTACATACTTTAATATGTTCAAGTGCTACGGCGGACTGCCTATCGTAACAGGCACGTTCTCGGGCCTTGACGGGTCGTACAACCTTCCGCGCGCGTCGGTTGACCGTACCGTGCGCTTCATGACCGGCTTGCTCGACGAGGCGTCGAGCGTGTTGCCCTGGGCATACACCGGCACGGCTGCTCAGACAGAGACCGGCCGATGGACAAGGGCTGCCGCCATGGCCTTGAAGTGCAAGATATTCCAGTTTGCGGCCTCTCCGCTCTTCAACAGCGACCAGCCTTACTATGGCGGCTCTACCGAAGCTGAGCGCGACAGCCTCGTTTGGTATGGCAGCTATCGCCAGGACCTGTGGGATTCGTGCCGCACGGCCTGCCGCCAGTTCTTCAACGAGGTGGCTGCCAACGGCTATTACCGCATGGTTATGCCTACGGCCAACACCCAGGAGGCTTACCGCTATGCCTTCCGCTACGGCTATGTCAACCAGGCCAGCCCAGAGGTTGTATACTCGGTGCGTGTCACCAACAGCACCCACGACTCCAAGTATCAGGGCTATACGCTCATGTACGGGCGCAACGACCGCTATGCCTACACCCCGACGGCCGAGTATGTCGAGATGTTCCCGTGGCGCGACGGTACACCGTTTGACTGGAATACGGACAGTGTGGCCGGACGCCTCGACACGATGTTCGTCAAGGGCGACCGCGTAGAGGGTCTGCAAGACCTGCAGAACCGCGTGCTCACACGCGACCCGCGCCTCTATGAGACTGTTTATGTCAACGGCGTGCCGCAGCAGACCAACTGGACCGACGGCAACGCCACGGGCGACATTTGCGAAAACTGGGTGGGCGGAACCGACGCCAACCAGCAGCCCGCAACCGAGAACGGATTCTTTGCAACGGGCTTCGGCAACAAGAAGTATGTGGTGGGTTCGTGCTACGACCGCCAGTTCCCGCAGTGGGATGTCATCCGCATGTCTGACATGTACCTCACATACGCCGAGGCATTGCTGCAGGCCGACAACGACTTCGACGGCGCCCTGCGCTACATAGACCTCGTGCGTTCGCGCGTTGGAATGAGGGGACTGGTGGAGTGCAACCCCGACAAGAACCTGACCGGCGACAAGAACGCCCTGCTCGAGGAGCTGCTCCGTGAGCGTGCCTGCGAGCTCGGATTCGAGAACGAGCGCTACTTTGACCTCATCCGCTACAAGAGGGCAGACATCTTCGAGAAGCATCTGCACGGACTGCGAATATGGCGTATGCAGACCGACCCGACCACAGGCGTGCGCGATACGGTGACCACGATGTGGACAAACGGCGACAAGCGCACTTCGGCCAACGACCCGTCGGCCCCCGGCTTCTATGAGCCCACCGACTTTGAATACGAGCGCTTCCCGTTCAACGAAAACTGGACAAGGACGGCCTGGACGTCCGGCTTCGATGCCAAGTGGTATCTGTTCCCGTTCCCGCAGACTGAAATCAACAAGGGCTATGGGCTTATCCAGAACCCCGGATGGTAATCGGGGAACTCAAGGACTTATGTGACAACTAACGAAGTTCAATAGATAAATTGAGTAATATGAAACGAAACAAGATATTGGTGCTGTCGTTGCTGGCCTGTGCAAGCATGCCGGCGGCAGCTCAGAACGACTCTATAAAAGAGCTGTCGGCGGCTGAAAAGTTTGCCGGGCAGAAGATTGACGTGGGAGCCGACAGGACTTTCACGCGCGAGGAGGCTACAGCCGCAGTGTCGGTGATAACCTCTGAGACCCCCGACCGCCGTAGCGCACGCAACATTGGCAACTCCATCATCGGCCAGGGCCTTGGACTTGTGTCGCTGCAGAACTCCGGCACTTACTCGGCTGCCGACCCGACGTTCTACGTCCGCGGCCTGCAGAGCCTGTCAACAAGCACCCCGCTGATTCTCGTCGACGGCATTGAGCGCGACATCGACAACGTGTCGCCGGGCGAGGTGGAGTCGGTGCAGATTCTGAAAGATGCCGCAGCCGTGGCTCTCTATGGCTACAAAGGAGCCAACGGTGTGATTCTCGTCACCACAAAGCGCGGCAAGTACAACTCCAAGGAGGTGAAGTTCAGCTACGACCATATATATAATTATATGGTGAAGAGGCCTCAGTTCGTCGACGCTGCCACGTATGCCAGTGCCGTGAACGAGGCCCGTGCCAACGACGGGCTGGGCGCACGCTACACCGCCGACGAGATTGGCGCATTCCGCGACGGCACATACCCTTACCTCTATCCTAACGTGAACTGGGTCGACGAGACCTATCGCCACCACGGGGTGACCAACAAATACAACGTGGAGTTTACCGGAGGAGGCAAGAACTTCCGCTACTACACCATGGTAAACCTCATCACCGACAAGGGATTCATAGCCAACCCGAACGAGAACGACGGCTATTCCACACAGGACAAGTATACAAAGGGAAGCATGAGGGTTAACCTCGACGCCGACCTCACGCCCAAGACCAAGATGCGCGTCAACTTGCTCGGTGTGCTGAGCGAGTCGAGCTCGCCAGGCGCAAACGCCGAGGCCGCCAGCGATGCGGGCAATGCCGCTGCTGGGCCGGCCAACATCTGGGACATGGTTTACTCGCTTCCGTCGGCTGCTTTCCCCGTAAGGGCAGAGAGCGGGCTGTGGGGCGGCAACCCGACATGGAGCGGAACGGTCAACCCCGTGGCCCAGTCGGTGGGCGCCGCCTACTCCAAGAACCACACAAGGAGCATATTCTCCGACATAACCCTTACGCAAGACCTGTCAGCGATACTCGAAGGACTGGGCGGAACGGTACGTGTGGGCTACGACAACACGTCGAACATATTCGAGAACCACAGCAAGGGATACGACTACGGAAGCCAGATACCGGGCGCATGGGAGAACGGAGCGCCCACCATTGCCGACGATTACCGCGTTATTGCCGAGTCGACCATGGGCACAGCCGCCGAGACCAACACCTATGCTGCACGCTTCCACTTCGACGTGGGCCTGAACTATGGCAACACCTTCGGCGACCACTCCATCTACACTCAGCTCAAATATGACTATGAGTATCAGGAGACCACCGGGCTCAACAACACCATCTACCGCCAGGATGTGTCGTGGTGGAGCCACTATGGCTACAAGAACCGCTACTGGCTCGACCTCGCCCTCGTGGGCTCCGGCTCAAGCCGCCTTGCACCGGGCACCAAGTGGTCGTTCTCGCCCACCGTTTCTGCAGCATGGGTAATGTCGCGCGAGAACTTCCTCAAGGATGTCGAGTGGGTCAACCTGCTCAAGCTGCGCGCTTCGTTCGGCATAATCAATGCCGACTACCTGCCGGGTGACAACGTGTGGACATACTACACGCAGCAGTATGTCACCAGCGGAGGCACCTATCCGTTCCAGGGTTCGTGGACGTCGCAGTTCGGACGCACTTACCTCGACCGCCTCGCCACCGAGAACCCGAGCCACGAGAAGGCTTACAAGTATAACGTTGGTCTTGACGCCTCGCTCTTCGGCAGCCTTAACCTGACGTTCGACGCATACTACCAGAGGCGCACCGACATCTGGGTGGAGGCATCGGGAGCATATACCGAGGTAATCGGACTTGACGCACCTTATGAGAACGGCGGTATCGTTGAGACATGGGGATTTGAGGCCGGCGCCGACTATGCAAAGCGTTTCGGCGACTGGACGGTGAACGTTGGCGCAAACTTCGCGCTCAACCACAACCGCATAGTGGAGCAGATGGAAGAGCCGCGCCTCTACGGCAACCTCGTACAGACGGGCCGTCCGCTCAACCAGATCTACGGACTCAAGGCCATCGGCTTCTTCAGGGATGAGCAAGACATCGCCAACAGCCCCACCCAGACTTTCAGCACTGTGCGCCCCGGCGACATCAAGTATGAGGATGTGAACGGTGACGACGTCATCGACGCCAACGACCAGGTGGCCATTGGCTTCAGCGATGCAGCGCCCGAGATTTACTACTCGTTCCATCTGGGAGCAGCATGGCGCGGCCTCGGCTTCGACGCAATGTTCCAGGGGACGGCCCGCTACTCTGCAGTGCTCAACACAAAGAGCATGTACTGGCCGCTCATCAACAACACCACAATCTCTCAGTATGCTTACGACAACCGCTGGACGGCCGACAACCCCAATGCCAAGTATCCGCGCCTGAGCTCGCAGAGCAACGCCAACAACTACCAGACCAACACCGTATGGGTGGAGGACCGCTCGTTCTTGAAGTTGCGCTACATCGAGCTTTACTACAACTTCCCGCAGAAGTTGATGGACGCTACAGGCATACTGGGTGGCGCAAAGCTCTATGTCCGCGGCACCGACCTGTTCAGCATCGACAACCTCGAGGTGTCAGATCCTGAGTCTTATGGCGTCAGCGCCCCGCTCACAAGGAGCATAGTGGCCGGCCTGGCATTAACATTCTAACCAACATTAAACTACAGAATCATGAAAAAGAGTAAGATATTTGTTGGCTGCATAGCCGGGGTGATGGCTCTTACGGCTTGCTCCGACCGCATGGACTACAATGAGTACGTTCTCCGGGACAGAGAGGAAATCATCCAGACATTCGAAAGGGTGGGCGGCTTCATGACCGACATATACAACCATTTCGACTATGACTATGGTCAGTATTACTCTGGCGCGTTGCTCGGCTCGGCCAGTGATGAGTCGCAGTATGCCACCATGGGTAACGAAATAGAAGACTTCTACAACGGCTCGTGGAGCCCTACCAACGCGAAGAGCACAATCTGGAACGACATGTATGAGGGCATAGCCGTCTGCAACGTGGTGCTCGACGACTTCCAGAACCTCACTTTCGACGACCTTGAGCTCAACAGCGACTACCTGCAGCAGCTCTACCGTTACAACAACTACAAGTGGGAGGCCCGCTACGCCCGCGCCTACTTCTATTTTGTGCTGGCCCGCCAGTATGGCGGTGTGCCACTCGTGACCCACAACCAGAGCTATGACATCACCAACTCGCTGCCCAGGGAGTCGAGCGACAGCATTTTCCGGTTCATCATCGACGAGTGCAACTTCATCGAAGACTCTATCATCGTTGACTATTCAGACATGGGAGCAATGGACATGGGTGCCAACGAGACCGGGCGTGCCGACCGCCTGGCTGTCATAGCCCTCAAGGCGCGCGCCGCCCTCTACTGGGCAAGCCCGCTGTTCAACCCCGATGGCGACCAGGAGCGCTACCACATGGCAGCCCTCTACTCAAAGCAACTCATCGACGAGGCTACGGCCCGCGGCAAGCACCTCGCTGCCGACTATGAGTCGCTGTGGGCAACCGACAACTTCAACAATCCCGACATCATGTGCGAGATTATCTTCGGTCGCCGCATTTACGGCTCCGAGACTGGCGGAACGTCGAACACATTCGAGTCTTACAACTATCCCGTGGGAATTGAAGGTGGCGTTGGCGGCAACTGCCCGACGCAGAACCTTGTCGACGCTTACGAGTTTGCATCTGGCGCCAACGCCGGCATGCGCCCCGACCAGCTCGACAACTTCGACCCCGACAGCCTGTATTACGACAACCGCGACCCGCGCTTCTATGTGACGATTGCCAAGAACGGCGACGTGCAGTGGCCGAGCTACAACACCAACCCGCTGCAGACATACTACGGCGGACTGCACGCTGAGCCTCTGACGGGCGGCACGCCTACGGGCTACTATGTGAAGAAGCTGTGCCACACGGCCATCGACCTGTCTTCGAACAGCAGGTATACGGCCGACCGCCACACCTGGCTCACATTCCGCCTGGGTGAGTTCTACCTCAACTACGCCGAGGCTATGTTCCGCTACACCGGAAGTGCCTACGCCACAAAGAGCGACCTGCCGATGAGCGCCGCCGAGGCTTTGAACTACACCCGCAACCGTGTGGGCATGCCCAACGTGCCCGGCGACCTCAGTGCAGACGCTTTCTGGGCCAAGTACAAGAACGAGCGCATGGTTGAGCTGGCCTTTGAGGGCCACCGCTTCTGGGACGTGCGCCGCTGGAGGGAGGCTTCAGAATACTTCACCTCTATAGACGAGATGAAGCTGACGCTCAACGCCGACGGCACCGTGACCGGCAACCGCACAAGCGTGTCGCGCCAGTGGAACGACCGCATGTACCTCTTCCCCATACCGCAGACAGAGAGGATGAAGAACCCCAACCTCTCGCAGAATCCCGGTTGGTAACCAAGGGGTGACCCCATGATATGGCGAGGAGGCAACGGATGTCCGTTGCCTCCTCGTTGGTTTTAGCCAAAATCGTCATTAGAGTAGGCCATGGTGTTGGTGGCTGCGCTGAGGCAAG
>ULMD01006208.1_pt1 | contig 11134 bp, 8 predicted proteins | sample 1951561 | NCBI WGS metagenome assembly ULMD01 (sample SAMEA4835541, study PRJEB28245) | human gut metagenome | biome: gut microbiome; material: fecal sample | place: Denmark | collected 2008
GTACCGACGACATGAACATCTCGTCCTTTACCTCTGCGCAATATGTACCGCCGTACTTTTCCGCAATGCTCTTTACCGATTCCACACCTATGCCGAAGCCCTTGTGCTTCGATGAAAACAGCACTCCGCTCAGGTCTTTTTTAAGCGTACCGGTAAAAGTATTGTCTATGCCGAGGCAAAGAGTATTTTCGTCCGTCATTGCCCTTATTACTATTCTTCTGTTATCGCCGCTTTCCTCCTTGCAGGCATCTGTTGCATTTTCGATAAGGTTGCCGAACAGCACCGACAGATCCGTTTCGTCAACAGAGATATTTTCTGGGATGACCGCCTTTACATCATAATCAATATCCTCGTTTTTCGCCACCTGTGCAAAATACAGCATTACGGCGTTCACCGTCTTGTTCTCGCAGAAGCTGATAAGCGTATCGTCGGGCAAGCTCTGCTGATAGCTGTTAAGATATTTTTCAAGCTCCCCGTATTGCTTGTTTCTGACATATTCCTGCATAAGCGAGATATGGTGACGCACATCATGCTTTGCACGTCTTGCGTCCGCTATCTTTTCCTGCAGATTTTCGTACTGCAGGTTCTGCATCGCAAGGCGGTGGTTGTTGTCGCTGAGCCTTATGTTCTTCTCCTGCTCGTTTATCAGCATCGCTATAACATAATACACTATGCCGGCTCCCACGTTTATAAACAGCAGGAACACAGTGTTGCCTGTGTCAAGCGCAGTTTCAAGGCTGGATTTGCCGTTGTTGTTATAGAGCATGTGGTACCATATCAGATAGAAGGTCGCAGGTATCAGCCACAGATACCGCCACTCGATACCTGTAGGCTCTTTTTCAACTGCGGGAGTATACACCTTTTTTGTGTAGATGAAAAGCGGTATCCACACCACCGCCAGCACAACCAGCATTATAAGCGAGAACGACCAGCGGTACGACTGTACCGCCAGCTCGGGGAAGATCTTCCCTTCTATGCACTTTGATGCCGCCACGACAAAATTCGCCGTGTTTGAGATCATAAGCAAGGTGAACAGCGCCTTGCCGAAATTTACTTTAACCGCAAAAAAATAGAAAACCACATACACCGCAGTGCTTACCACACTCGCAAGCGCCGCCTTCCCTCCCGAAAAGAAAGCCGCCCACAGCCCAAGCCCCATCTGGATAAACGATATAACAACAATAATGCAGACCGTGATTTTCGCAGAAAAGCGAAGCCTTGAACGGAAAGGATAAAGCGCAAGCGCCATAAACGGCAGGAAATTCAATAGTGAATAAACGCATATTTCCGCTATTCTGTATAACGGCGGCATCATAACTCACCGCCCTTTCCGTGCTTTATCCGTGGATAAAATATTATGACTGTAATCTCCGGTGCTTTGTAAGTAGTATTTATCATAGCCGACCTCCTACAATATAACCAATATCTATAATAGCACACAACAGACTATTTTACAATAAAAAATCAGAGTGATTACATCTGTATATTATGGTTTGTGCCGAAAAAAAGCCCCGATGCAACCTGCACCGGGGTAAAGTTATCTCTGAGCGTTTACCGTATCGGTCACTCTGTGCTTTACTTCATCGCTTATCCTTCTGCTGTCCCTTATCTTCTGCGCCGCCGCCAGCTTGACAGCAATGCTTATCGGGCTGTGTTCAAGGTATTTCACGATAAGCTGAGGATACCTTACACAGTACACCGATATACCCCACGCCACCGCCATATCCCGATAGTATTCACCGCCGGGAAGCCTGTCATATATTGTGAGCGCTTTTCTTACTGTCGGCTCATCGGAAAATTTCGAGAACATAAGAACTGTTCCGACACGGGAAACAAATTCTTCTTTCCTGTACATCAGCCCTTCGGCAAGACGGAGCAGATCGTCCGCTTCACTCTTTTTTACCTTGATGCAGGAGCAGAAGCAATCGCACTCGGCCCAGTTATCTATCATCTCGGCGTAGCGTATAATATACGGCTCTTTTTCGCACAGCGGAACGTCGGCAAAACCGACAGCCGCACCCTTTATGATTATTTCTTCAAAGCTGTCATACGGCAGTTCGAAAATCTTCTTATAATCCGCCTTATGCCCCTTTGCGATAGCCTTAAGGTCGGGCATACGCACGCCAATCACTCTGTATTTGCTCGTATGCACTATCTTCTCGTTGAAAACACGGAACTTTTCTTCCGAAAGGCTTTCAAGAAGGGAAATCAGCTCGCCTCGCTCTGTCATTTATACCTCTCCTCTGTTTCAAGTAAAAACTTCTTAATATCTATCCCCTGCGTACCCATATAACAGCCTATGCCGCCGCTTGCAGGGACTATCCTGTGACACGGTATCAGTATCGGGAGCGGATTTCTTTTCAGCGCCGAACCGCACGCACGGACAGCCTTGCTCCCTGCCATTTCAGCCGTCTGCATATATGTTACACGCTCACCGTATGGTATCTTCTGCACGGCGGTGAGTATGCTCCTGAAAAACGGCGTGCCGATGCCGCTTATGTCATACGGCAAGGAGAATTCCTTCAGCCTTCCGTCAAAATACGCAAGGAACTGTTCCTTAGCCTTTTCGCATATCGGGTCGGGGCGGTCGGGTATATTCATATCGAAAACGATATTCGTTATATTCCTGCCGTCCGTTATCACCGTTACAGTGCGGTCTATAGGCATATCAAAGGTTATGTTGCTCATTTGCCCCTGTTTGCCTTTCCGCTGACCTCTTTTGCTTCAAGGCGGTATACCCTCGTCCTTGATGCGCATGAGCTGTCGGGCTTATAGGTTTTCTCTCCGTACTGCTTAAGTATCAAGCCAAGTGCGGACAGCTTTTCGGGCATATCGGTTATTTCCGTCATTACACCACAGCCTGCAACGCTTTCATAAAGACTTGTTATACTGCCTTCAACATAATCACGGCAGTTGTCAAGTTCAAAAGCGACTTTGTTGTTCTCGTCTAAAAGTCGGTTCTTTTTGCCTTCAGTGGCAGTGTGTATATAAAAGTACATTCTGCCGTCCTTTTCTTCATATCCGAAGTTGAACGGCAGTACATAAGGATACTCCTCGCCCGTAAAAGCAATGCGTATTACTTTTGAACGATCGATAATATCCATTATCTCATTCTTGTCGGTTATTTCACGGTCTTTTCTTCTCATTTGTAAACCTCCGCTTTTAATAAAACAATTATACGACAAGAAAAGAAACGTGTCAACCGCTATATAAGCACGGGCTGAAGCTGTTTATTTTCCAGTGCCGCACCTGCCGCCTGCGGTATCAGCGAAAAATCCGCCACCAGTGAGCAAGGCTTCTTCAGCGGATCGTCCTGTCCGAGCGGAACGAAGTAATAGTTCCTGCAGTTCATAAGAAATCCGATATTCTTAAGCGACCCTGCAAGCGCATCATTTGTCGCACAGGCGATAAGCACAGGTCTTGCTCCTCTGAGGTGGCTTTTTACCGCCATAGTGACAGGAGTATCGGTTATACTTCTTGCGAGCTTTGCCATCGTGTTTCCTGTACACGGAGCGACAATCATTATATCCGTCAGCCTTTTAGGCCCTATCGGCTCTGCATCCGCAACAGACATTATGACACGCTTTCCGCAGATATTCTCCGCCCTTTTTATATGATCCTGCGCAGTGCCGAAACGGGTATCGACAGTTCCTGCACTCAGCGACATTACCGGAAGAATATCACAGCCTGCGTCACGCAATGCCTCCATCGCCGAAAATGCCTTAGAGAATGTGCAGAACGAACCCGTCATACAGAATCCGACCTTTACTCCGCAAAGTAAACTGTCAAGCTCACGGCTCACGGTTACCGCCCCTTTCTTTATCGCAGTTGCTTATCTTGTCAATATAAGTTTCAAGTATTTCCTCCACGCAGTCGGCTATTATCTCTCCTGCGGTCACAGGCGCTGTCCGTGACGGCAGACCGCCTGCCCTTATTATCCTTGCCTTGCCGTCATAGTTTTTCATTGCCGTCTTATCAATGCCCCACTCTGACGCCAGCTCGATATAAACGGCTTCGCTGTCAAATGCCGAAAGCTCGCTTTCGCCTATCACGGCGCACGGCACTGTATTATATATCAGCGTTACCTCAGGCAGCGTGTTGCACAGTGCGTCAAAGCCGACGGCGTGACAGCCCGACATTCTGGCTTTTGCACGTTTTTCACGGCTTCTTGCCGCTACTGTAACCTCACAGCCCATCGCCGTAAGATACAGCGCAAGCTGTGAGGCGATTCTGCCAAAGCCCAGTATAAGCACCTTCTGACCGAGCATCTGTACAGGCGTTGCGTTTATCCCGACAGCGAGCGCACCCTCAGCCGACGGCACCGCATTTCTCAGCATCACTGCCTCGTCGGCATAATGATCCTCGCAGAAAAACTCGTTTTTTGCACAGAAATTTTTCACCGCAGGAGTTATCATACCGCCGATAACTATGCCGTGCGGCTTTAGCAATGCCGTCAGCAGTGAAAGCGGTATCGGCTCATCGCAAAGCGGAGCGTTTATGTTTATGCCGTCACGGCTTGCAGGGATACCAAGCGCGGCGGCATCGCACTTCCCGTCGGGAAGCATATCACGATCGCTTTGCCCGTAGGTATACACCTCGTGCTTTCTGCTCAGCCTGTCGGCTGTGTAACGTAAGCGGACATCTCCGCCGAGTATAATAAGTTTCATATTCGTTTACCACGCTTTCTCAGGAATTTATATCTGCGCCGTATGACGTATGTATGCTTTATGAATATCGTGTATAACCTTTTGAAAACACCGATAAATCACCTTAAAACGCATATTACGCTGTTATCCGCTACATTTTTGCTATCATATTGTATGATTTTGTTCTGTTTTTTGTGAAGAAAAGCGAAAAGACAATAAAAGCCCTTGTTTTTTCCAAATGTATATGGTATTATATGCAATAGAGGGAAACAAACCCCGCACACTTGTTGCCGACAGGCAGCAAATACAGAAAGGATCTAAGTGAAATGGCTACTAAGAAGACAAACACGACAGGAACTAAGACTCCCGTAGCTGAAGCTGTAAAGACTGAAGCTGTAAAGGCTGCCGCTGAGGTAAAAGCAGATGCCGTAAAGGCTGTAAAGGCAGTTGAGAAGGTTGCTGAAAAGGCAGTTGAGAAGGTTGCTGAAAAGACAGTTGAAAAGGCACCTGCAAAGAAGCCTGCCGCTAAGAAGGCCGCTCCCGCTGCTAAGAAGCCTGCTGCTAAGAAGGCTGCTCCCGCTAAGCCCGCTAAGAAGGAAGCTAAGAAGGCTGCTCCCGCAGAACCCGACAAGTTTGCTCTTGCAGATATGGTAAGAGAAAAGTTTGCAAAGAAGGACGTTTCAAAGGTAAACGAAAAGATTGCTATAGAGATCAAGGCTTACGGCGAGAAGGAATTCTACATTTATATTCTTATCGATGACGGTAAGGTAACAGTAGAGCCCTGGGGCTACATCGACAACGATGTACATATAGATATGCCCATCGCTGACGTTGTTGCTGTTGTAAACGGCAAGTACGATTTCGTTGCAAAGGCTATAAGCGGCGACTTCTACGCTATCGGTTGCTTTACAAAGCTGCTCAAGGCTTACGAAGCACTTATCAAGTAATTTTACAAAACAGAATATAAGCGTTGACGCTTAAAATAATAATTGCAGGCGTAATTCCCATTGCGTCTGCAAATTATATTATATGTGGATATGAAGAAAAAACGGTAGGGAATACATCAGAATAAGGACAGGTACCAATAATGGAAAAAGTTAAAAAGGCAGTAATACTCGCCGCAGGCTTCGGAACACGAGTTCTCCCCGCAAGCAAGGCTATTCCGAAGGAAATGCTGAATATTGTCGACAAGCCCGCTATACAGTATATCGTTGAGGAAGTCATAAACTCAGGCATAACCGAGATACTGATAGTTCTGTCGAGAGGCAAGCAGGAGGTCGAGGATCACTTTGACCGCAAGCCCGATCTTGAGGCTCAGCTCCTTGCAGGCGGAAAGACAGAATTCTACAAGGTAGTATGCGACATTGCCGAAATGGGCAAGAACATCACATACGTCCGCCAGCAGATGCAGAACGGCACAGGCGGCGCTGTTATGTATGCAAAGCAGTTTGTCGGAAACGATCCCTTCGTAGTTATCTACGGCGATGATGTTATAATCGGTGACGATCCTTGCACGGCACAGTGCTGCAGAGCGTACGAGAAGTACGGCAAGGCTGTCGTAAGTATGAAGGAAGTTCCGTTTGAGCTTGTGCTGAAATACTGCACGCTTGACGTAAAACCGCTTGAAGACAACCTCTACAGCATTTCGGATATGATTGAAAAGCCCAAGCCCGAGGAAGTAATCTCAAACTTCGCCATACTCGGCAGATGCGTTCTTCCTGCTAAGATATTCGATATTCTTGCAACCCTCCCGACAGGCGCAGGCGGCGAATATCAGCTTACCGACGCTATGAAACAGCTTGCAAAGAGTGAGGGTATGGTGGGCGTTGACTTCACCGGCACACGTTATGATATGGGCAACAAGCTCGGCATAATGAAGGCCTGTGTTGAGGTTGCACTGAATCACCCCGAGATAGGCGAGGATTTCAGAGCATATCTTAAGACGCTCGATATATAAATATAACAACAAAAGCGGAACGTGAAACCCACGCTCCGCTTCTTTTTATCATTATGTTGTTTTCTTTTTAAACCCGTATCCGCTCATATAATCTATCATCCCATACTCGTCAATAAGATTGGCAACAGCAGGTATAAACTCATTCTCCCACTTGTATTTATCGGGATAAAGCGACCTTGCCACCGCCATATAGGATTTAAGCGTATTGTCAGGCTCAAAGCCAAGCCCATCCGAGCTTTTCGGCGCATTCGGGAACGGATTCTCATATAATCTCGTATAATGAGCGCACACGTTTCTGAGATCCGACAGGCACAGCATTCTGTCCTCTACCGTTCTGTAGTTAAGATCAAAATGCTGTGAAACCATATCCTTCTTATCCGCCGATTTCATATCTATCAGAAAATATGTCAGTGTTCCGAAGCTGAACAGCTCTACAGCCGCCCACACCGGCATTATACCGCCGTACTTTTTCTTGTGGTGCTTTACGAATTCCTCGTTCTCGTTTGCCTCGATAAGCCGCTCTATCTTCGACAAAAACGCCTGATGGTTATGATGCGGATCGAATCCGGACGCATTGAGATAGCCCAGCGCCCCGTACTTCATAGCGTGATAATTTGAGATTATCGCCCTCATAGAGATTTCGATTTCCTCAAGATAGGTCATCAGCATACGGCGCAGTACCCTGTCAAAATCATAGACCTTCATTATCTGCTCAAAGGTTGTACCGTCCCTGTACTTGCCCTTTCGCTCCAGAAACGGCGCAAAGTAATAGGCAAGCCGGTAATAGTTGATATTTGTAAGGCACTTCCTTGCATACTCCTCATCATCTATTATACAGCCTCTCTGCCTCAGTATCTCGATCTGCTGTTTTATGGTAGCAGGCGTTTTGTTGAACTGCATTATTTGTTTTCCTCCGGTTTTTCAAGATCAATGAAACGTCCGAGCGTAAACGAGTATATTATCATCTGCTTTACAGGCACGGAAAATTCCTTCTCCAGCGCCTCTTTATATATATCAAGCTGTAACTTATAATCGTCCTTGTATTTCTGCTCATCGTCCGTTTTGTCTGTCTTGTAATCGACCAGCACTATACCGTCATCTTCAATAAAGAACATATCGGCTATACCCTGTACATAAGGCTCTGCGCCCTCAAGCATTTCACGGCTGTCCGCCCCGAATATTGCAGGATCGTAGCACTGCGTGTCAAGCCTGTGGAAAATAGGATACTCCCTGTACAGCTTTCCGTTCTTATCCGCCTTCACAATACGCTTCGCAACGTCATTTCCGTAGAATCCCGCTATATCGCCTGCGTCTATGCTGTTTTGCTCCGCCTTGTCAAGAAAACCTGCGGTACTGTTTTTGATATAGTCACTGATTTCGTCCTCGCTGAGTATTTTCTCAAAAGGTATATGCTCCATCAGCTTATGATATGCGTCACCACGGCGCTTTCCGCTGAGTTTGCCCGTATTATTTTCGGTTAGGAATGAAGGCTTTCCTATAAACAGGCCGTAGTTTTCCTCGCCGTTTTTTTCTCTGAGATTAGCCGCAAGCTCGGTAGCTGTAAATTTTGCGGAAATTTTCGTCAGCGGCTCATATGCGTATGCCGCATTGAGCTTTTTCTCAAGCTCGCTTCTGAACTGTTCGTCAACGTCAATGCCGGTGCTGTCGTTATTTTTATCATCTGTATATTCATCGGCATTTTCCGCCCCCGTATTAAGTGCAGGAATTGTGAGGCTGTGTTCATCGCCTTCGTATGCAAGCGGATAAAAGATATATCTTACATCGCCGTAGTCGATTATACCGCTTTGCATATCGTTTACCTTATCGCACTCGGCTGACAGTGCCTCGATAAGCCACGAAAGATAACTGCTTCCGTTACACTTCCCGACCTTTTTTCCTGTCCTGTTTACGTCAAGCAAAGACATATATTCATCACACGCCTTTGAAATATTGGCGGTGAATATCAGCTTGTTTTCGGCTCTGGTCGCCGCAACGTACAGCAGTCGCATTTCCTCGCTCGCAAGCTGTTTTTTTACCTCCTGCGCCGCCGCATGATATGCAGGCGACTGGATTTTGCTCATAGTGGAAATATCAACGCTCTTTGACGCTATCGCATATTCCTCGCTTATCACAACATCGCCCGTGTAGTCGTCATCGTTGAATGACGATGCACAGTTTGCAACAAATACAACGGGGAACTGAAGTCCCTTTGACATATGCGTTGACATTATCTTTACTCCGTGTCCGCCTGCTGTCTGTGCCGCAGTAAGACCGCCCATATTCTCGAGGTTGAAAATAAGGTCACCGAGCGTACCGCCGTCCTTATAGTCCGAATACTCACGGGCGTATGAAACAAGCAGTTCAAGGTTTGCCTGACGTGTTGCCGGATCGTCACCGACACTGAGCAGTTCATCGGCTGAAATACGGTCATATATACTGCGGATAAGCTCCTGAGGTGAAGAAGCGGTTGCGGCATTCCTGAAGCTGTCAAGGTCGTTTACAAATACGGCACATTTAGCATCGGGCTTTATATCCTTTGTAAGTTCGTGGAGTTTTTCGTATTCCGATGTATCGTAACCTCTCACTGCCTGCATAACACAGCTGTAAAGAGGTTTTCTCTTCATTCCGACAATTTCCTTTGTACCAAGACAATATTTTTCAAGTTCATCGGCACACTCCGCCCTGATTTTGCTTATGTCAAAGCCGAATGTTCCTGTCCTGAGCCGTGCCATATCATCGGCTGTAAAGCAATAAAGCGGTGACATAAGCACCTTTGCAAGCTCGGTGTCGTTATACGGATCGTTTATGACCTTAAGAAGCGACAGCATAAGTCTTATTTCAGGTCGGTCAAGCAGAACCGCCCTCTGATTATACGTTACATTCAGTCCGTTGGCGGTGAGAACATTGACATAGTCGGCAATGCGGTTTTTCGGAGAACGCATGATGATTGCAAAATCGTCCTCGGTACAGGGTCGCTTGTCACTGCCGACCTTATAACCCTGTGCTATCATCTGATTTATTCTTGCCGCAATATATGCCGCCTCGGTAACGACTGCGTTCTTTCTGTCTTTCTCCGAAACAATGCAGACCTCCGTCTTATCCTCGTTTGCTATAGGGCTGTCGCTGTCCTTTTCAAGTCCGCAGATAAGTCTGCCGTTTTCCGCATAATCAACACCGCCGTTCTCCTCTGTCATCATTCTGTCAAACAGCGTGTTTATTCCGTCAATAACGCACCTGTTACTGCGGAAATTTTCGTTCAGCGGCAGCTTGTCGAAATCGTCCGATTTGCAGATAGACGAAAACACCTCCGGCTGTGCCCCTCTGAAGCCGTATATCGACTGCTTTATATCTCCGACAAAATACAGCCCCTGCTTGTTTTCGGTCAGCATTTTGAATATTTCGTACTGAAGCTCGTTGCTGTCCTGAAACTCGTCAACGATGATAAGGCTGAAGCCCGACCTTTCACGGACCTTTTCGCCATTTTCGCAGAGCATACGGTACGCTCCTCTTTCAGCGTCCGAAAAATCTGCGCAGTTACGCCTCTGCTTTTCCTCGCAGTACGCCTTGTCAAAGCGCAGTACAAGATTTTTAAGCGCAGTTACGGCAGGCAGACTTTTATCCATATCGCTTTCAAATGAGGTTATCTTCTCACAGGTCTTTTTGAGATATTTTTCAAATACGCTCTTTACACCTTCCCTGTGGGCTTTTACCAGCTTTTCCGCACTTCTGTCCTGCGGCGCACGTTCCTTCGGGAACGAGGCGATATAGCCCTTTACGGTATCGTCTATACTAAAACCGTTTTTAACAAGAGCGGTCACCGCCTTGCCGTAGCTGTCCTTTATACCCTGTGCATAATCGCTGTGCTTCGCTATCGCACCGTCGTTATCCTTTGTTCCGCCGTCATATTCCGCTATTGCGCTGTCAAGGCTTTCCGCTTCGCTCTCAAAACGCTCCGCATACATTCCCGCAAGGCTGATGAGCTTTTTCTTTATGTCCTGCATTATCTGAGGATCGTCCGTGCGGTCGAGCCACTTTTCAGGGTCGGTGTGATTGAGCGCTTTTGCGTGAATATTAAGTATAAGCTGACGCAGACGGCTGTCGTCCTTTACGATATAATTCTCAACGACGGTTTCTTTGTCGCCCTTGTCGCCGTTTGCGTAAAAATCCTCAAGCATATCCGACAGCACATCGTTTTTCAGTGCGTCACCCGCCGTTTCGTCTATAACCGAAAATCCTGCGGATATATTGTCGGCAAGGTCGATATTCTCCCTGAGCAGCGAAATGCAGAACGAGCTGATAGTTGATATTCTCGCCTTTCTCAGCCTCATTCTCTGGTTACGCAGAAATCTCACGTCGGCGGAGCTTACGGCCTCGTTTATCCTCTGCCTCATAAGAGCGTCAAGTCTTGCCTTAAGCTCATCCGCCGCCTTTACCGTAAATGTTACCACAACGATTTTTGACGGGTCTATATTCTCGCTTTTGTCGCATATCAGCCTTACGACACGCTGAGTCAGAACGGCGGTCTTGCCGC
>ULMD01004331.1_pt1 | contig 11079 bp, 9 predicted proteins | sample 1951561 | NCBI WGS metagenome assembly ULMD01 (sample SAMEA4835541, study PRJEB28245) | human gut metagenome | biome: gut microbiome; material: fecal sample | place: Denmark | collected 2008
TCTGTAATTGATGCAGACAGCACAAATAAATAGTGGTCTACATATAAAAAAGCTCCTGTGCATTGCACAGAGAGCTTTTTAGTCAAATTTGTAATTTATTTCTATACTCGCTTGGTGTCAATCTATATTTTTCTTTAAAAACACGATTAAAGGTTCTAAGACTTCCAAAACCACTGTCCATCGAGATTTCTGTCAGGGTATCATCTGTAGTTTCAATTCTCTGACAGGCATACCCCAGACGCGTCTCATTCACATATTGATTAAAACTGCTGTGGAATGTCTTTGAAAACAATCTTGATAATGAAAATTTGCTCACGCCAAGGTCATGTGCCATTCCATCAAGCGATATACTCTTATTAAAATTGGCAGAAATATATGATACGGTACGGTATATTATATCATCGCTGCCAATTTTGCTCTTTTCCACCAATTTCATCATCGGAATACATCTTGCAAGTATAATCTGTAAATAAGCTTGAACAACCCATATATCATTCTGCCCGGTATCTATTATGGATTCCACTGCTCTGTACACTTCATCCTGAATAACATCACTTTTTACAACAGGATATTGTGGAGCATTATTCCGCAGTACATTTTCAAATCTACCAAAAATCATTTGTGGAGCATTAATAAAAACCGCCTCATTGACTTCTGATGAAAACACCTGATAATGATGTATAACATCCGGAAATACTACTCCTATATCACCTGTTTCCATGTGATACAGCTCCTGTCCTACACCAAGCTCTAATGTTCCTTTCGTAACGCATACAATTTCCATTGCATTATGCAGATGTGGTGGCTGGTGCCGTGGTTTCCGCTTTACTGCAATAATCTCTTCATTTGTATTTTCATACGTTAAATGCACTCAGATCATCTCTCCCATATTATACGATAATTATTTAATTCCTTTTTCTCTTCTAAGCTTTTCATTTGCAGCTTCTACATTCATCTTTGAAAGAAGAATTGTAATAAGAATCTCAAATACAAATGGTAACCATAAATACATTACCTGAAGCATAGTAATTGCAGATGCCGGCTGAGTTGCATTTGTACCTACATAACCACTGATTTCAAGCAGCCATCCTACAATAGCTGTTCCAATACCACCACCAATTTTGATTCCAAGTGATGTGCATGAATACATAGTTCCATCTACTCTCTTTCCCTGAGTCAGGTAAGTATACTCAGAACACTCGGCAATTACTGCATTCATGTCTCCCTGCCAAGGTCCCTGTCCTAATGCTGCAACTGCAGTAAACAGCATCATCAGTGGAACGCTTCCCATGTATCCTGCTACAATCACAAGTGCTCTTGCTATCGTAGCCAGAATATATCCACGTTTATTAAGCTTATACATTCCTTTCCACTTTCCGACAAGAGTTGGTGTGAAAATAAGTGCTATTATAAGAGGAATATTTACAGCCCATGCAAATACACCAAACAGATTTTTATTCTTAAGAACCCATGTACAATAATAAATACCTGCACCAATCATAGCACTGTATAACTGCTGCAAAATATAAGTTCCACAAATCATCATATAGTACTTATTCTTAACAAGTAGCTTAAATGCCTGAACAAGACCATACTTCTTTTCTTCATAGTTCTCTATTCCGGAGTTAAGCTCCTCGTCCGGAAGCTCCTTAACCGACAATCCTGAAATTGTATTTACTACAAGACCTATCACTGCATAAATAATAGCTACGAATCTCCATGCAGCAGCACCTCCACCGCATATATCAACAAATGCAACTGTTATAGACTGAATTATCAGACTAGTTGAAAAGGCAAAAATAAAACGGTAAGAGCCCATCTGTACACGCTCTTTGCTGTTCTTTGTTACCAGCGAAGTAAGTGCAGAATATGCAATATTATTTGCTGTATAAAATACACCATTCAATAATGTATATGCTATAAAGAACCATGCATACTGAGCAGTCCTGCCCCAGCTTGTAGGAATTGCAAAAACTGCTACAAGTGTCAAAGCACAACCTATATAGCCATAAATCATCCATGGCCTTGCTTTTCCAAGCTTTGTATGTGTTTTATCAATAAGTGAACCAAAGAAAACATCTGTAAAACCATCAAATAATTTTGATGCTGCGATTAATGTTCCAACGATTCCTGATGCAAGTCCTATAGTATCTGTAAGATATACCATAACAAAGGATGTCAGGAATGCATATACTACATTTCCTGCAATATCACCGGAACCATAACCAATTTTGTTGTACCACTTTAAGTACGTCTTTTCTTCCATGAGAAACCTCCAATTAATTACTTTGTTATATCTTTAACAGCTATACCAATTTTAAATACTTGTGCAAATTTTGTCTATAAACATAACAGGCTGTAATATGCACAAAATGATACAATAATATTAAAGAAGCTTTCTCATCTTAATTAAATAAAGCGTACTGACTCAATTTTTCTTTGCAATATATGAAGCAATATATTCCATTTTATCTAGGCATTCATCAAAAAACATTTTATAGCTTTCACAAAAATAATTTCTATATTTTCCGGTTATATCATCTTTATCTCTGCAGCGCTGACAACCATTCCTACATATTTTTATAAATTTACACTCTCTACATTCATCGGATATATTTGTTGAGCGAGCAACAAATCCAATTTCTCTTCGCTTTTCATCTATTGTTTCTGTCTGATCATAATTATAATTTCCTATATAATAATCATCTGTCATATAAAAGTCACACGGAAACACGCTTCCATCTGCTTCGACAACATTCTGAATCCCACATGTTCCACGCTGTTCACAGGATTCTGGTTGATATCCAAGTAATATGGCTATGTAATTGTCAAATTGTCTTATATATGGTTGTTCATTTTTTTCCCAGTCTTCATACCATAAATTAAAAAGCTGTATCAGGAATTTACCATATTGCTCTTGTCTTAGTGCATATTTTTTTTCCCCACGCTTTTCATCAAGAGGATCAAGACATGCTATGTATTGTTGATAGTTCCAGCCATTTTCCTTATAATAGCTATAGATTTCTAATATATTCGATGCCACCTTATCATTTACTACAGTCAGAATATTGTATTTAATACTATATTCTGACATAAGCTCAGCTGCTTTTTTAATTCTATCAAAAGTTGTGGCTCCGTTCTTATCATGTCTGTAAAAATCATGTGTATATTGGGTTCCATCAATTGATAAACCGACAAGGAAATTATTATTTTTTAAAAATTTGCACCAGTCCTCATTAATATTATAGCCATTTGTCTGAATTGAATTATTAACTGCAATTCCGTGCTTATTAAACTTTTCCTGAAACTTAACAGCTTTCTCAAAAAATTCAATTCCTCTAAGCGTTGGCTCTCCTCCTTGAAATGCGTAGTTAACATAATATTCAGCACTTCGTATTGTTTTCCTTATAACATTTTTTAACGTCTGTTCTGTCATATAACCATATGTTTCGCATGTTCTCTTTTTTGCCTCGTCAGAATAAAAACAATAATCACACTTCATATTGCATAATCCTGAAGCCGGTTTTATCATTACACTTATTGGCGGCATATCCTCATCTCCATTCAATTGTCAAATATATTTATAAATATTGTATACGTTAATTAACATTATCATTATCATTAACCCAATAAATAACATATCTACGATTTTCTCATCTATTCCTTCATTAATTTTACGTCCACATATTCCACCTGCTATTCCTCCGACAATCATTAATATAAGAACTTCCGGCTTAAATTCAGGAACATTTCCTGATATGATCGTAGATATTAAATTAGCTCCTTGTGAGAAAAAAATAATATATAATGAATTTTCAGCTGCAATTTTTGTTGGCATAGAAAAGAAGAAAAATAAAACAACTAAATTGATTGGTCCTCCACCTATTCCAAGAAATGATGAGATAATTCCAAGAAATGCCCCTATGCTAAAACAAACTGACTTTTTATCAATTCTGTATGTCTTAATCTTGGATTTATACAAAGTATATAAAAGCGTTCCAAAAGTAATGATTAAAAGACAGAATGCCTGGACTGCACCTACTTTTTCATTATTCCCGCTTACCAACTTAACATACGAGAAAAGTTCCCTGCCTGCCACCCCACCAATTGAAGCACCTATAGCTAACGGCAACATACTCCTAGCCGATATATGTGATGTACCACTACACCTATTTTTTAATACGGAATAAGTTGTCATAGAAAGTACTGTGCAGCCGGATAAAAAACTGATAGCAGTTACATCCAAAATTCCTACGGAATCGAGCACTGGCTTTATAATAACACCACCGCCGATTCCGCATATGGCTCCAATTACAGATGCAAAAAAACATACTATTAAAGCAAGTAAATTTATCATATCATTTACACCTATATAACCAAATAATTTGTTTAAAACTGTTTTGATTCGTGATAAAACTCCAGTGATTGATCAAATGCACCTTCTTCATAGCACATTTTATCCTGACCTCTGCCTGTAGCATCATATTTTCTGGCATCCATTTCAGGTGTAGAATATCTATCGAACCACTCTTCCATATCTGTTTTTAATGTCTTAATAATTTCATCATATTCCTTATTTCCGAACAAGTTATTTTTTTCGTCCGGATCATTACTAAGATTATAAAATTCACATGGTCCATTTCCATAACGATGAACATACTTGAATTTGTTTTTCTTTATCATTCTTGTCTTACTGTATTCATCAAATACAACGACTCTGTCATCATAATGGTCAAGTGGATTATTGATCTGTTTCAGCAAACTTTTTCCCGGCTGCATAGGCTCCAATTCAAACTTACAACCAGCCAGCTCAAGAATTGTAGGGAAAATATCATACTGACTTGCCATTGCTGAACATTTGGTTCCCGGATTAGAGCAATCCGGTATTTTTATTATGAATGGTACTCTTATTGACGATTCATACATGTTCGGTGGATATGTTCCATTTCCCTTTCCCCATATTCCATGATGCCCCATATTCATTCCATTATCAGACGTAAAAATAACTATCGTGTTATCTTCAAGTCCTTTTTCTTTAACTTTATCCAGGATTTTACCAACACCGGCATCCATAGCTGAAATAGCTGCATAATATCCTCTCAGATTCTCTTTTCTTCTCTCCTCTGTATCCCCTATCGGACAAGTATTAACCTGCCACGGATGAACAGGAAGATTTGGAGTATCCTTAAATTCACAGTCTTTATACCAATCAAGGTACTCCTTGGGATGCTCTGATGCATCCCAAGGACTGTGAGGGGCAGTATAATGAACACTCAAATAAAATGGTGAATGCTCATTAGACATCTTTTCCAGATAATCCAAGGCATGATTTGTTATTGTATCAGTTATATATTCCTTGGAAATTGATAACGTATTGTTATCAAATATATCTGCCTGATAATAGTGGCAGCCACCACGACCAATTGTAAAATAATACTTGAATCCTTTTTTTCTAGTAATATTATCACCTAAATGCCACTTTCCACTTAATGCACAATTATATCCATTATCTGCAAGATATTGTATGTATGTCTTATGATCTTTTAGATAATCAATAGCTTTGTCTGTCATATCAAAACCCGGTAATTCAGCCATATTTGGATATTTATATGCGTCTAAATTGCCTTTTTTCAACCAATCCTGTACACCATGACAAGATGGTATTTTTCCGGTAACAATACTTGCCCTTGCCGGTGAACACACTGGCGATGTACAATAAAACTCATCAAATGTAACTCCCTGATTAGCTAACCTTTTTAAATTAGGAGTCTTAATATCTCTGTTTTTTTCTGATTCAACAGCCCATTCTCCTTGGTCATCTGTAATGATGAATAGAATATTAGGCTTTTTTATACTATTCTTCATGATATTTATCCTTTCACACTGCCTGCTGTTAATCCACCAATAAAGTACTTCTGAGCAACCAGAAAGATTATAAAAATAGGTAAAATTGATATTACACTCGCAGCCATAATCAAGCTATATTTTAAACCTGTTTCATCCATAAAATTAACAAGACCAAGGTTAATTGTATATAACGCTTTATCATTAATAAAAATCAAAGCATTGTCATAATCATTCCAGCTCCATGTAAAAAGCAAAATAACAAGTGTTACCATTGCAGGTTTACAAAGAGGTGCTATGATTTGAAAACATATTCTCAGGTCTCCTGCCCCATCAATTCTGGCAGCTTCTGAAAGTTCATCAGGAATCTGCATCATGTACTGTCTAACCATGAATACTCCATATATTGAAAATGCTGCCGGGAGAATCAATGCCCAATGTGTATTATATATTCCCATCTCTTTGAACATAAGAAACTTTGGCACCATCAAAAGCTGTGGTGGTATCATCATAGTAGCCAGATACAATAGGAAAATTTTATCTCTTCCCGGAAACTTAAGCTTTGCAAAGCCATATCCCGCTAAAATTGATGTCGTTATAGCCAGTATTACAGAAAATGCTGTTACCTTAACCGAATTTAATATCATCAACAAATAATTATATTTGCCAAATAGCACTTCTTTAAAATTATCAAAATTCAGGTAATTGGGTATCAGCCTAAATGGAGTAGCAAAAATATCCGCTTCTCTTTTAAAGCTGGCTGATACCATCCATATAAATGGAACAATGCATAAAATTACTACAATCCAAATACATATTGTTCCAATTATTTTTCCAGTTCTACTATTGTTATTCATTAATGCATCCTCCCTATCCAGCCGCTTCATTTTTCTTTTGAATTCTAAACTGAATCCAGGTAATAATGAAGATGATAATAAGTAATACAATACCCTGTGCTGACGCAAATTCTAATTTACCATACTGGAATGCTGTTCTATATATGTTGTATACTAACATTGTAGTTGAGGTTCCCGGACCTCCATGAGTCATAAGATTTATCAATCCAAAAACCTTAAATGAATTAATAATTGATGTTATAACTATAAAAAATGTTGTTCCTGACAGCATTGGAATTGTCACATAACGAATTTTCTGCAGTCCATTTGCTCCATCAATTGCTGCCGCCTCATATAAATCCTTTGGTATATTTACCATACCTGACAAAAACAAAATCACAGTATATCCCAGATTCTGCCAAACACAGATTAATACAATTGTAGGCAATGCCCAATGCAGGTCTGCAATAAATACCGGTGGATTTTCAATACCCACTTTCTTTAGGAAGCTGATAACCGGACCATTATTTGAAAATAATGCAAGCCATACTGCTGAAATAGCTACAATGTTTACAATATATGGTAGATATAAGCCTAATTACACTATTTTTTTCCCTACTACGTACTCATTCAGCACATATGCAACGACGAATGACAGTACAACCAGAATTAGAACAAAGCTAATTGTAAATATGATATTGTTTATAAGCGATGCTCTAAACCATTCATCTTTCCACATTTCAATATAATTTGATAATCCAGTTAATTTGATTCCTTTTATTCCTTTTGAATAATCCCATTTTGAAATACTGATTATAAAACTGAATATTAAAGGTATTGTCCAGAATATCAGTACTCCAATAAGATTTATTCCAATGAATGCATAGCCCTTTGCCGCAGTTTTTATACTTCTAATTTTATTTTTATTCATTAGAATCCCTTTCCTTCATTACTTTTCGTCAGCTATCTTTTCATCAGCTCTCTTCTGGGCATTGGCAAGAGTTTTATCTACAGACTGTGCTCCTGCAAACGCTTTGTCAAATTCTTCTGTAAGAATAGTGTTAACTTCTGTAGCAGCTGCTAAATTTTTCCTGGTAGAAAAGTCTGTTCCTTTGAGATAAATGTTCTTGGCACTGTCCATATCAAACAGATCAGATTTATCGCCAAAAATTAAAGAAGCCACTTTTTCCTCATCATATTTTTTGCAGGCAGGAATTCTTGCGAATGGAGCAACATAATCCATACCTTCTTCTATATACCATTTTATAAATTTCATAGCTTCTACCTTATGCTCTGACTTTGAATTTATACTCATATCGTCGGTATAAGATGTAGTCAAATTCTTGTCCTGATTTTCTGATAAGCGTGGCATAGTTGCAAAACCTACTTTAAAATCATGCGGATAATTATCTAAATCCTTGACATCTCGTACGCACCAATCTCCATATACCATGGCAGCTTTTCCTGTAAGAAGCATATTTGCCGGTTCCATCTTTTGTGTAGTTACATCTACATAGCTTGGTTCAACACCTTTCTCAACGCGATCAAGATATTTCTCTGTTACATCTTTGACATCATCTGTATCAATAGCCGCTTTTGTTCCATCCTCTGTATACATCCAATCAGCACCTAATTTGCTTACAAGCATACTTGTCGCCGGCTGACCTGCATCATATCCAGGGAAGAAATATCCATAAACCTTGTTGTTACCTTCTCCATGTGTAAGCTTTGTTGCAGCATCTAAAAATTCATCATATGTCCAATCTGCGTCAGGATATGCAACTCCTGCCTCATCAAACATATCCTTATTATAAAGAATAGTAGATGTCATCTTCTTTGCCGGAAGGCTATAATAATGACCATCCTTCTGTCTTTGCTCAATGGCATCATCATAATCGTCTTTAATATTAAATCCAACCTTATCAAACAGTTCATCAAGTGGCTCCGCATATCCGCTATCAATTCTCTTATTGAGCAAAACATCGTTCAAGCTAAGGAATACATCAATTGAGCTGTCAGACATAAGTGATACGTCCAGCTTTGTATTTCCTGCATCATCATTTACAAATCTTGTGTACTCAACCTGAAGGTTTGGATCAATCTTGTTAAAGGCTTCACATACCTGATTCGGTCCCATATTCTCCGGGAATGAGCCCCACCACTGCAGCACAACCGGTTCTGAACCACTCCCGTTCTGTGATGAATTCTGTGAAGAATCTCCACATCCTGCAAGTAATCCTGTTAACATTGCAGCTGTAAGTCCTACTGATATCAATTTTTTTCTGTTCATATATTAATCCTCCATTGCTAATTGTTGAGCCTATTATATCAACACGCATAATTTTCTAAAACAAACATCATTTTGCCTTAATGGTAATAATTTATTATTTATTTATAAAACACTTTATATAATGGTAATATTTTACTGTGTATAGTAATATTTATCGAATGCCTTTAATAAAAGAATGGAATGATGTATACTGATGTTACACTATAATGGAAGATAATTAAAGGAGTAACCATCAATGACCAAAACATTTAGAAATTTAAAATTATCCCAAAGATTATTTCTCATTATTATTATTCTTTTTCTTATTCCTTATCTGCTTCTTTTTTCATCAGCATACTCAAGGGCTGAAAATATAATCAGGAATAAAATAAGAACTATAGAAACAGAAAACATGAAACAATCATGCAATACTGTCAATAATTTGTGTACCAACATAATTAATGCCTCCGATTATTTATTATCGTTAGACAACTACTCATCATTAAATACTTTATCCTCATCGAAAAATTATGAGTACCTGATGGCATATAAAACGCTTGATACTTTAATACAAAATATAAATAATACCCTATTGAATTCTAACGGTGAAATCAGTATATTTTCCAGCAATGAACTTTTATACTCAACAATACCTAATGCTACACTAGATTATGAATCATTCTATAAAGAACAAACCAACAATATATCACACTTTTCAAATGTCCATGAAAGCTATAACGCTTTTATGAAAAAAGGAAAATTTATTTCATATATTAATACAATCCCATCACTGAATAATGGGACAGATCCTTTTTATCTTGTAATATCTTATCCATGTAAGGCATTTGAAATCACCTTAAATACAGCTTCTGGAACTATGCAGTTATTTGATAACAATCAAAACCAGATTTGTTCAACATCCTATTCCATTCCTCAGGGTGAATTTCAGGAAACCATGAGCATAAGTATTTCAGGCTGGAAGCTTGTTGACACCTTTTCATCAGATGCAATATATAAAGATATATATGATTTAAGAGTATTTACATTTATGGTTTCAGCATTTTTATTTGTCATTTGTTTGGTTGCAACTTTTATCGCAATATCAATTCAATTAAAACCATTAATGAAGCTAAAAAGACAGATGCAGCTTGTTTCTCTTGGAAACCTTGATGCACATCTCCCTGCTACAGCATCAAACGATGAAATAAGCAGTTTATCAAAAACTTTTAACGGCATGATAGGGGAAATATCCTCTCTGTTAGATGAAATCAAAATAACACAAAAAAGAGAAAGCGAACTACGATTCGAGATGCTTTTGGCTCAGATTAATCCGCATTTTTTATTCAATACCTTAAATTCGATTAAATGGATGTCTGTAGTAGCTCATACAGATAATATCACAAATACTATTACATCACTTGGCCGTTTACTTGAAATAAGCATGAATAAAGTCAATGATTACCTGCCTCTTGATGAAGAGTTAACAAACATAAAGAGCTACATACAAATACAAAGATTACGATACCCAGGTCGTTTTGAAGTCAACTATAGTTTTGATGAAAAAATACTATCCATCTATACTCTCAAGCTGATCCTTCAGCCTATTGTTGAAAACTCTATCATTCATAATATAGAGCATACTGACTATCTGATTATCGAGATAACAGGTGAATTATCTAATGATAATATAATCATACATGTAAAAGATAACGGGATAGGTATACCAGACGCAAAATTAAAACAAATACTACACAAAGCTGAAAATAATTCTAAAGGAAAATTATTTTCAGGAATCGGTATATATAATGTACAGGAAAGAATACAGCTTGCATATGGATGCGACTACGGCTTGAAATATAGCAGTGACGGTCATTCTTATACCGATGTCGAAATTACATTTCCAGTAACTAAACAACCTCGTACTTTTTAAAAAACTTTCCAGGAGGTATTAATAATGCTAAAAATACTAATTGCTGATGATGAACCACTTGTACGTGCCGGCATTAAATCTGTTATTCCCTGGCAGCAACATGGCTTTGAAGTAATAGGTGAGGCTGAGAATGGATTAGAGGCCTACAATAAAATAATAGCTTTAAAAGAGGCATCATCAGAATGTGTGAGCAGGTAGCT
>ULMD01041368.1_pt1 | contig 10936 bp, 8 predicted proteins | sample 1951561 | NCBI WGS metagenome assembly ULMD01 (sample SAMEA4835541, study PRJEB28245) | human gut metagenome | biome: gut microbiome; material: fecal sample | place: Denmark | collected 2008
TTACGGCCAGCCCGATCTCGGCGGCAACCGTAGCATTGCTCAGTATGTTGTCGGGACATAATATATCATTGATGGACATTCTGATGATCTCCGTTCCCTGCACGTTGATCGGTGTCCTGGCAGGAGCATTCTGCTCGCTACATGTCGGAAAGGAACTGGCGGAAGACCCCGAATACCTGCGCCGTGTCGCAAACGAGGAGTTCACAAGTGATAAATATAGGGCGAAAGGAGTCGAAAACCATCATGCAGCCCTCCTGTCGGTGATTATATTCATAGCAGCGACAATCGGTATCGTCCTGTTCGGCTCGATGACAGAACTGCGCCCTTGGTTCAGCCTGCCCGATGGCAGTCTCCGACAAATGCAGATGGCGCATATCATCGAGATTCTGATGCTCTCGGCTGCCGCCCTTATCCTGCTCGTCACCCGGACAGACGGGATAAAAGCCGTACAAGGTTCCGTCTTCTCCGCCGGTATGCAAGCGGTCGTCGCGATTTTCGGTATCGCCTGGATGGGTGATACCTTTATCGGTGGGAACATGGCGGAACTGAAAGGCTCGATCGAACATATCGTAACAGAAATGCCATGGCTTTTCGGTCTGGCCCTGTTCGTGATGTCCATACTTTTGTTCAGCCAGGCAGCAACCATCCGTGCCATGTTGCCGTTAGGAATCGCCCTCGGAATCTCTCCTTATATGCTAATCGCCCTTTTCCCGGCAGTCAATGGCTACTTCTTCATTCCCAACTATCCGACCGTGGTCGCCGCCATCAACTTCGACCGTACCGGAACGACGCATATCGGCAAATATGTCCTGAACCATTCGTTCATGATGCCGGGATTGGTCGCCACCGGAGTGTCGGTGGCGTTGGGACTGTTGATGATCCAGTTGTTTTAATGTAGAGATCTTTTGTTACTTCCAAGCGATATCAAACATCAAAGGTTATGACAAAAGTACTTCCCTTGCCGACTTCGCTGTCCACACGAATCGTGCCGCCATGGGCTTCGACAAAGTCTTTACTGATGGCAAGACCGAGGCCGCTTCCCTGTACTTTCGTGCCGGGTACGCGGAAATAACGGTCAAAGATACTCTGATGGTAACGCGGGTCAATTCCTTTCCCAAAGTCCTGCACGAATATTTCCACTTTCTTGTCCACCTGATGCGCACCGATAACGATACGGCCATTCTCCGGCGTGTAGTGGATGGCATTGGAAAGGAGGTTCGTGAGTACCCAGGCGATCTTCTCACTGTCTACAAAGAGCTTGGATATTTTTTCAGGATACTCCACTTCGATATGGCAATTGAAGCGCTCCGCCTGCACACGGTTCGCCTTGATTGCATAATCGATCAGTTCAATCGGCTTCGTGATCTTCGGATTCAGTTGCAACTTGCCTGCCTCCACCTGTGTCATTTTCAACAATTCACCGGTAATTTCGAGCAGGCGGTCGCTGCTTTCTCGAATACTTCCGGCAAGCGCGATCTGCTCATCGTTCATATCTCCTATACGTTTATCCTCCAGCAATTTGAGACTCATAAGAATAGCAGAGATCGGGGTTTTCAATTCATGGGAAATAGTAGAGATAAAAGTCGTCTTGGCAGAGTCTAACTCTTTGAACTCGGTAATATTTTTCAGGAGGATCACATCGCCCGCATACTCTGTCTCACGTCCATCGCCATCCATCACATGGATCGGGATATATTTGGCCTGAAAATAGCTTTCCTTATCATCTGCATAGATCTTTAAGGGCTCCTTTTTCTTGTCGTGCTGTATCAGTTCGCGTACCAGCCGGCGCAGCAAGTCGTTTTTCAACGCCAGTTCGGTAGCAGACTTTCCCATCACGTTCTCACGTTTCAGATTCAGGATGGTGAGCGCCTCATCATTAGCAAAAAGAATGGAACGGTCCCGATCAAGCCCGATTATCGGTTCAGTGATGCTGTTGACAATCGCTTCAATATATTTTTTGGCCTGGATAATGTCAGCCAACGTGCTCTTCCTGTATTCCGTCAAGCGTTCCGCCATCCGATTGAACGAGGAGGCAACTTCGGCAAACTCCTGGTTATCGCCCAAGTCGAGTCTCTTTTCGTAATTGTGGTTAGCAATCTCCAAGATCCCGTCGGTCAGTTTACGGATCGGCGACGTAATGGAACGGGGCAAGCGGATCAGGAAAGCAAAAGCAATCAGGACACAAGCCACCGCGATAATGCAAATCCATAACAATGCTTGGTCCGCCGTACGCTCGGCTACCTTGCTTTTCCGGTAGATCGTCGCCATATTCAGACTCATGATATCGTTAAGTGCCATCCTGACACGCTGTATAGTCGTATCGTTCAGGTCCCGGTGCATCGCCTCATATTGTGCGACCAGATGCGCCGTCGCCACATTCTCGTCGATCTCCGTGATATTCTTTTGCTGCAAATCCAGGTTCTTTTCAAACTCCGCACGTGCCTGCGGATCGTTCTTGATCCGTTCGAGGGCATCCAACATCCGGCGAGAATAAAGAAGCGAATTATAATTATCCGCCAAGATATTCTGCGTGTCGGAAGACATATCCGTAATATTCTGCACAGCCAGCCCGCCCAGCAGAACGATCATCGTAAACAAAAGGCCGATCCCGAAGGTCAGTTTCGTTTTTATTTTCAGTCTTAAGAACTTATCCATACGCTTATGCTATTATTATTTGGTCAATATTCAACTGCAACAAACTGTCCAGCAACGTCCTGTATCAGAAAACCGACAGCACCTGGTACGACTCGTCTACACCGGCAGTCATACCGATGCAGACTTTGAATATGCATCTTCCAACCGGGGATTCCAAAATGCATTCGACACTCTCAACACACCAGCGCCTTTTCGCCCTACCGCCAATTCTATTTCACAATCAAAGGCCATATTCTTCGATCTTCCTGTAGAGGGTCGTCAAGCCGATACCTAACAGGCGGGAGGTTTCCGTCTTGTTGCCGTTGGTATACTTCAATACCTTTTGAATATGCATCTTCTCTACGCCGTCAAGGTCGAAGCCGGAATAGCTGCTGTCGGTATTATCTTGAGGGTTCTGTATTGTGAGCGGCAAGGTGTCTGCAGTCAAGGTGTCTCCATCGGAGATAATGAGGCTGCGCTCCACGACATTGCGCAGTTCACGGACATTCCCTTTCCAAGGATACCGTTTCAAGATACGGACATAGTCCGGCGAGATCGTGCGGATGGTCTTTCCTATCTTGGAAGACAGTGCGGAAACAAACGCCTCGACATGCAGAGGAATGTCGTCCACCCGTTCGCGGAGCGGCGGCAGGGGAATATGGAAAAAAGAAAGCCTGTAAAACAAGTCCTCACGAAAATGGCCGTCGGCAATTTCTTTTGCTAAGTCACGGTTGGTGGCGGCTATCACACGCACATTCACTTTGACAGGTTTCGTGTCTCCAATCTTGAGGAATTCACCGGTTTCGAGAATACGGAGTAACTTGGCCTGAAGATCGAACGCCATCTCACCGATCTCGTCGAGGAAGATCGTGCCGTTGTCTGCTTCCTCAAACAGTCCTTTCGTCTCTTTGAGTGCACCGGTGAAAGCTCCCGCCTTATGCCCGAACATCTCGCTTTCCAACAGATCGCGACTGAAAGAGGAGCAGTTGATAGCGACAAAGGCTTTATCACTGCGGGAACTGTGCTGGTGGATGGACTGTGCAAACACTTCTTTGCCAGTCCCGGTCTCTCCGGTGAGCAAGACGGGAACATCCGTAGCGGCAACCTTGCGTGCCAAAGAAACAGCCTCCTCTATAGCAGGCGAACGGCCGATGACAGTGGCAAACGAATACTGTTTGCCTACAGCCTTCTGCTGGCTGTAGGCAACGGTAGCCTTTTCCATCGCCTTTGCGATCAAGGGAAGGATTTTATTGTTGTCGTCACCTTTGGTGATATAGTCAAACGCACCGTTCTTGATAGCTTGTACTCCGTCGGGGATATTACCGTGGGCCGTAAGCAAGATCACTTCCGAAAGGGGACGCAGGCGTTTCAGTTCAGAGACAAGCTCCACACCGCTCCCGTCTGGCAGGCAAACATCACAGAGCACCACTTCGGGATCGTTCTGTTCGAGCTGCTTGATACCCACTTTGCAGTTGGTTGCTTGGAACACTTCATAACCTTCCAGCCCGATAATACGGGACAGGAGGCTTAAAATTTGCTTCTCATCATCGATAATCAATACTTTTCCCATCTTCTTATTCTGCTATGAGGAAGCAAATATAGCATATTATTCAGAGGTGTCCATTATTTCCCCTACTTTCATACTACCTTAATTATAGTTTAATTATTTGCAAATATTCTAAACCCAGTACTAGTTATGTGTAATAAATATTACATTCGCTAAAATTGTCTACAAAATGAAAAAAGTTCTATTAGTTGCAGTCTCCGTACTGCTTGTCTGCACTTCTTGTGTAACGAAAAAAAAGTATCTGCTAGCCGAGAACGGACGCCTGGAAGCCATTGCCCGGGGAGACGACCTGCAGAATCAGCTTGTAAACTGCCGTGACAACAACGACGGCCTCACTTCACGTCTTGCTTCACTTGAACGGGATACCACCCGCATGGGCAAGAACATCCGCAACTATCAAAGCATGCTCAACACCAACATGACGGAGCAGGAAAAATTGAATTCACTCCTGAGCCAGAAGATGAACGAACTGGATGAACGCGAACGGACGATCAACGAACTACAGGATATGATCAATGCACAGACTGAACGGGTACAGAACTTGCTCAACAGTGTAAAGGATGCCCTCCTGGGTTTCAGTAGCGACGAACTGACCGTCCGCGAAAAAGACGGAAAAGTCTACGTTGCCATGTCAGACAAACTTCTTTTCGAATCGGGAAGCGCCCGTGTCGACAAGCGTGGCAAGGAGGCTTTGGCCAAACTCGCCGAAGTCCTTAACAAACAATCCGACATCGACGTTTATATCGAAGGGCACACCGATAGCAAGCCGATCAACACCGCCCAGTTTAAAGACAACTGGGATCTCAGTGTCATCCGCGCCACTTCAGTCGTCCGCATCCTGACAAAGGACTACGGTGTCAAACCTTTGCAGATACAACCTTGCGGCCGCGGCGAATTCATGCCTGTTGCCGACAATGAGACAGCCGACGGCCGTGCTAAAAACCGCCGTACCGAAATCATCATGGCTCCGAAGCTGGATAAGTTATATCAAATGTTGAACCAATAGCACTCATAGGAAGGCAGCTACCGCGATTTGTCCGTTACCTTTGTTTCTTTCAAAAGTAACGGACAAATTTAACAAAAAGCAAGCAAGTTTTCTCGTGAAAACCCTTATTCCAGCAGGATTCCGACCCCCATCTGCACGGTATCGAGACCCAGGTATCAGAGGAACCGAGATCCGGGTCTCAAAAAGAATAGATAGGTAGTTACTTAAAAATAAGCTATATGCTTTGATAAAAAATGTGCTTGTCTTTATGATAATATGATAGTGGAAAAACAACCATCATGCCTCCTATCATTTTTTGTACACCTTAATATTCAATCGGCAGAAGGCAAAGTATGATAGTATGACAGTATAAATAGAGATTGTTTTTATGTTATTTCTTCTTGCACCGCAAAGCAAAATACAGGATATACAGGAAAGACAACAACGGAATCACAAACCCAATCGCCATGTTATCGGCCCCGATATATCCCATCAGCATTGGGGCAAAGGCTCCGCCTGCTACTCCCATAACGATATAGGATGATGCTTTCTTTGTAGAAGAACCCATACCTTCCAGGCCGAGTGCAAAGATTGTCGGGAACATAATGGACATGAAGAAAAAAGAAAGATAGAGCGCATACAAAGAAACCGTACCGACAGACACGACGACCAACGCCATACAGACAGCATCCGCCAAAGCGAACCATGTCAGGAGACGGGCCGGAGACATCCACTTCATCGTAAAACTGCCGGACAGACGGCCGATCATAAACAAAGCCATTCCTCCGAAAGCCAAGATACGCGAAGCCTCAATATTCGTCATCGAAGTATCGACTTCCGTCACATAATTAATGAAGAAACTGAAAATTCCCGTCTGGGCAGCACAATAGCAAAACTGTGCAATAATAGCCCGGACAAACTGCGGATGTCTCCACATGGAGGCAGTACCGGATGCGGGTACATATTCTTTTTCTTCCGCATCCGTATCTTCTTCCACCTGTACTTCGGGTAGCTTGGTAAAGATGAAAAGAATGGCTACCAGTAAAACAACCGAGCCAACCAGGATATATGGTTTCGTCAGCGTAAACGGATCGCTCTCCTCGCCACCGAATATCAGCATGCCACCGACCAGCGGACCTAATATCCAACCTAACCCGTTAAACGATTGAGACAAATTCAAGCGTTGCGCCCCCGATTCCTCCGGCCCTAAAATCGTGGAATAAGGGTTGGCTGCCGTTTCCAGAATACAAAGCCCACAGGCAATCACAAAAAGGGCGATCAGGAATGGAGATGCCGAATGAAAATAAGCCGCCGGAATAAAAGCGAACGCACCAACAGCAAACAGGCATAACCCTAAAATAATCCCTTTCTTATACCCGAACCGCTTCATGAACATACCGGCAGGGAGCGCCATCAGGAAATAAGCGATATAAGTGGAGAACTGCACAAGGCCGCTCTCTGCCTTCGTCATCGTAAAGACACCTTGAAAATGCTTATTCAATACGTCCAACAGACCATGAGCAAAACCCCACAACAAGAACAGGCTGGTGATCAATATAAACGGGACAAGATAAGACTTCCCTCCGGGAGCGGAAAACAAAGTTTTCTGATTATTCTTTTTCATGCTTGCTATGTATTACGAGTCGGCAAAGATACTCTTTTTTTCAGATAATACCCTCCTCCCATATAAGAGACCGTATAAGCCGAATCCGGCGAACTGCGGTAGACAGAAATCTCGCCGAACACATACAGAGCCGAATCCAGCTCCAGCCGGAGAATATCCGGATATAAATCATCCGGGATCGAATCGGACGGAGCCAACCCAACCTTCTCCATCTGGCGGAAAAGCAAAGAATCTCTTTCTGCTTCAAAAAGAATTAGTGAGTTTTTATCGCATAAATAGAAGGTGTCCATCTGTATCATGCTGTTTATCGGGCCTTCGTCATAGCGGCCGACAGCCTGGAGCGTTTCATATCCCGTAATATCCAAAGGTGAATAATCGGTAATGGTTACATATTCATAATAATTGCCCGGATTTACCGGAATCGGATAATTGTCGCGCTTTTCCTGCGAGATCCGTTCTATGTCCCTCGCTGTTATGCACGGTATATACGTGACAAAGGACAACAAAACGACGGCAAGCACAACCGCATACAAATAATGTGCGGTCCGTCGGAAAAAGAACAGCAGGACAGTCCCCGTCAGGATAGCGCCTACCACCACCAGATACACCCGCGCTTCCGTATATCCGTACTGGTTGATCCGGTAGAAAGTTCCCACCCAATACATGACCAACGCCGGAAGTACAGCCCAACCGGAATAGCGGTAAAACCAATCATAATATCTTCTCTCCAGGAACGGCTGGCAACTTTTCAGAATGAATGTAGCCGAAATAAAACTAACGACAATATAAGCAACCGCACCTTTGGGCAAGGACCACAAAACGGCCACTTTGACAAAATAGAGATACAAGATAACCGCATATATCAGCAAGGCCGGCGAAAGGACGTAATTCAGCAATACATCGAACAGTTTGTTCACGCCTTCCTCCTCCTCTTTCTCCCGGTTAAACAAAAGGAACAACAACGGCAATATCCCTGCAAATGCGATACTGGACGAATAGGCCATAAACCGCCGTTCCCCATATTGCCATATCTCAAAAATATACTGGATCGAATAATAGATGGAGATAGAAAGCAGCCAGGCAATCCCGGCCAGCAATCCGGCAGAAAGCATCGCCCGAAGGTAACAAAGCCCTTTCCTGACAAACCTATCATTATCCCGTCTCCAGTCGCACACCAGATACAGCAGTTGCACTACTACGAGCGTCACCCAATAGAAAACAGACCAGAAATCTTTCTCCTTCCAGAAAAACGGAATAAAGAACAACACAGACAGATAATAGGCAAAACGCCAGCGCGATCCTTCCGCCATCGAATTCAATGTACAGGTAATCAGGAATAAGACCGGGAAGTAATAAACGACAACAGCCAGTCTTGCCCAAGATGTTTCATACAGCGCGCAACCGAAACAGCAAAATAAAACAGACAGAACTACCTCTGCCGGATTGTGCTGCACTGCTATCTGTAAACGTTTGAGAAGAGCCTCTATTTTCTTTTTCATACCTTCAATATTTATAATTAAACCATAAAGATAAGCGTTATTGCTTTTCTGCCACTATTTACATGCCAAAATGGTTCCTTTTCTGCCAAATTTTCCTACAGGCACTCTCCATTAACAATCCCATTTTCAAACACATATATCCATACGAGTAAGCCTGTTTACCTAAAATCATGGCCTCCGGAAAGGATTTTCAACTTCGTTTATCATCCTTTATTCATATTAACGCCGGACATATTGTTCTGGCATGTCTTTTGAAGTTGATATAGTGCTTTCGGGTTAGAAGAAACGAGAGCGGAAAAGAATATAAATGTTTAACTAAATAATTGGAGGACTGTATTATGACACCGATGAGAAGAAGTCAAAATTGGTTACCGTATGTATTCAATGATTTATTTGACAACGACTGGATGATTAAAGCGAACTCTACAGCTCCCGCCATCAACGTGATTGAATCGGAAAAGGACTATCGGGTAGAAGTTGCTGCTCCTGGTATGACAAAAGACGATTTCAACATCCGCATCGACGAGAACGACAATCTGGTCGTATCGATGGAGAAAAAAGAAGAAAAGAATGAAGACAAAAAAGAAGGACGCTATCTGAGACGCGAATTCTCCTATAGCAAATTCCAGCAGACAATGGTTCTTCCCGAAAACGCAGAGAAAGAAAAGATCGAAGCAAAAGTCGAGAATGGCGTGTTGAACATCATCATCCCGAAAATGAGCGAGGAAGCAGCCAAGAAAGCTGAAAAGATTATCGAAATCAAATAATCTGTTGTCTCATATAAACTAAAGGCTATAATGGTTTGTTTTATTGGAAAAATATTATCCGGTTAAAGCAAACCATTATCTTTTTATCTATATCTTTGCCTATATAAACATTGTATCGTATTATAAATCTAATTGAAAGAAAGGAAATAAAATTATGATTTTAAGCAAGAAATTATCCGAAGCATTTAACGCACAGGTTAATGCAGAAATGTGGTCATCCAACTTGTATCTGTCCATGTCCGTGCACTTCCAGAAACTGGGATTAAACGGTTTCGCCCACTGGATGAAAAAGCAAGCAGAAGAAGAAATGGGGCATGCCCACAAAATGATCGACTTCACTATCGACCGCGGTGGTGATATCACAATCGGGCAGATCAATGTCGTTCCTACTGCATGGGGCAGCGTCACAGAATTATTCGAACATGTTTACAAACACGAATGCTACGTTTCCGAACTGATCGACAAAATGGTCGATATCGCAGAAGAAGATAAAGACCATGCATCAAGAGACTTCCTCTTTGGGTTCGTTCGCGAGCAGGTTGAAGAAGAATCTACAGCTAAAGAAATCGTAGAACAGTTGAAGAACTATGGCGAATGCCATGTTGGTATCCTTGACCACAGATTGGGCAAAAGATAAAAACAATGGACAATTGACAATTAGTTGACACATTCTTATTAATTGTCAATTGTCAATTGCCACAAGTATCGCTTTCCCCCACAGCTCTCCCAAAGCAGAAGCCCCTTTCCGGTTAGGATGTAGATAGAAAGTTCCTGCATTTCCCTTTTCAGGGAAGAGTTCGTTTTTATAATGCGTCTTGAAATAATCGAAACCATCCGTATCTCCCATAAAGACCTGTCCGGGAAAATGTTTGGAATAATCGAGAACCAACGCTTGTAATTCAGGATAATAACTTTGCAGACGATTCAATCCCTCTTCCAGATATTTGGCTCCGTTGTATGTATTCGGGCTGTACCATACTGGCCGGTGTAATACGATCTTGCATTCCGGATAGAGTGCCAGCAACTTATCGATAATCGTTTTCATATTTTCATAATACTTGGCAGGCGAGGCCGGAGCTCCGTTCGGTCCTGTAATAGCGCTGTCGTTCGTCCCAAGCATAATAGAAAAGATCAAAGTCGCCCAAGTTTCATCTTTGAACTGGTCGGCGACCCGGACCACCTTCGGGAATAGCAAATCGGTTTGAGGCAGAAAATCAAAAGTCGTACTTCCACTTACCCCCTGGTTGGAATAGCGGACAGTTCCGACAGACGGCTGCCTGCGCAGATACAAAGCGGCCTTCACAGGGGGAGCCTCATGTCTCGGATTTTCCAACAAAGCGCCTTGCGTTATGCTGTTTCCGATAAATACTATATTCAGATTTTTCTTTTCCTCGCCCGTCATATAACAACAGATTGTCATACACAACAATAAACCTATAACTTTCCGGATATCCTTCATAATTCAATTTTTCTACTTTTCTGCGAATGTAGGAAAAAATTCATTCACTTCCGGATGTTCCGATAACCAAATTTTAGCACCTTCTTCCTCGTGCATCGGATAAGCCTCCACCAAATCCATCAATTCGCTCAATTGGTCATTATCGAGAGAAAAGTTCCGGAAAAAAGCGGCTGCATACGGATCTTTGTCAGAAAAGCCTTTGGTTGCCATAATCTGAATCTGTTCGGCATCGCCGTACTGTTTTTGCGGGTCATCTAGAAATTTAAGGTCGTAGCGGGAGAACATCCAGTGGGGAGTCCAGCCGGTTACCACGATCCACTCTTTGTTCTCAATCGATTTCTGAAGAAATGCGACCATTGTCGCACCGCTCGAAGGTTTTAACGTCAGCTCGACCGGATATT
>ULMD01017162.1_pt1 | contig 10911 bp, 5 predicted proteins | sample 1951561 | NCBI WGS metagenome assembly ULMD01 (sample SAMEA4835541, study PRJEB28245) | human gut metagenome | biome: gut microbiome; material: fecal sample | place: Denmark | collected 2008
CAGGTTAGTGGCGTTTTTTTGAAAGGTTAATGTTAGCGCAGTTGCACTGATAATGTCACGAAAATATTAACTCCTTGTTGATACGGAAAATGTTTTAAGCGGTGTTGGTGATACATTTTACGGTACAGCTTTAATAACAATCAGTTTATCGACAGTCTGAGCTGTGACGAAATGTATGTTTCGCCGCAGCTTTTTTTGTTGCTTTTTTTGTTACCGTATAGCACGATTCGATGCCGATATACCACCGTTGCCACAGCCAAACACGCTTTAGTCACATTTTACAAAAATTTTTCTTCATTTTCGGTACATAAAAACAAAAAAATTTTAAAAAACACTGGAAAAGTAGAATCAAATCTGTTATAATACTTATTATATGGCTGAGAAGTCTGTAATTCTGCCGGTTTCCGCAGAAAAGGAAAATTCAGACAAACGGCCGGAATAATAATTTAGGAGGAACCCCCAATGGCACATAAGTATTGCTACCTCTTCTCAGAGGGTAATGCTACAATGAGAGAGCTTCTCGGCGGTAAGGGCGCAAACCTTGCAGAAATGACCAACATCGGTCTTCCCGTACCCCAGGGCTTCACAATTTCAACAGAGGCTTGTACAAAGTACTACGAAGACGGCCGTAAGATCAACGATGAGATCATGGCTGAAATCAACGAATACATCGTAAAGATGGAAGGTATCACAGGCAAGAAGTTCGGTGATAAGGAAAATCCCCTGCTCGTATCTGTACGTTCAGGTGCAAGAGCTTCTATGCCCGGTATGATGGATACTATTCTTAACCTCGGTCTTAACGAGGACGTTGTTGCAGTAATGGCTGAAAAGTCAAACAACGAAAGATGGGCTTGGGACTGCTACAGAAGATTTATCCAGATGTACTCCGACGTAGTTATGGAAGTCGGCAAGAAGTACTTCGAAGAGCTTATCGACAAGATGAAGGCTGAAAAGGGCGTTACACAGGACGTTGAGCTTGATGCTAACGACTTAAAGGAGCTTGCAGGTCAGTTCAAGGCTGAATACAAGGCTAAGATCGGTGAAGATTTCCCCTCTGATCCTAAGGAACAGCTGATGGGCGCTATCAAGGCAGTATTCCGTTCATGGGACAACCCCAGAGCTAACGTATACAGACGTGACAACGATATTCCTTACTCATGGGGTACAGCCGTAAACGTACAGTCTATGGCATTCGGTAACATGGGTGACGACTGCGGTACAGGTGTTGCATTCACTCGTGACCCTGCTACAGGCGCTAAGGGTCTGTTCGGTGAGTTCTTAACAAACGCACAGGGCGAAGACGTTGTTGCAGGTGTTCGTACACCTATGCACATTCAGGAAATGGAACAGAAGTTCCCTGAGGCTTTCAAGGAGTTCACAGAAGTTTGCAAGACTCTTGAAGACCACTACAGAGATATGCAGGATATGGAGTTCACAGTTGAACACGGTAAGCTCTATATGCTCCAGACAAGAAACGGTAAGAGAACAGCTCAGGCTGCTCTGAAGATCGCTTGTGACCTCGTTGACGAAGGCATGAGAACAGAAGAAGAAGCTGTTGCTATGATCGATCCCCGTAACCTTGATACACTTCTTCACCCCCAGTTTGACGCAAAGGCACTCAAGGCCGCTACACCTATCGGTAAGGGTCTCGGCGCTTCTCCCGGAGCTGCTTGCGGTAAGATCGTATTCACAGCTGAAGACGCTGTAGAGTGGGCTGATAGAGGCGAAAAGGTAGTTCTGGTTCGTCTTGAAACATCACCTGAGGATATTACAGGTATGAAGGCTGCTCAGGGTATCCTGACAGTTCGTGGCGGTATGACATCACACGCAGCCGTTGTTGCTCGTGGTATGGGTGAGTGCTGCGTTTCCGGTTGCTCTGCAATCAATATGGATGAAGCTAACAAGAAGTTTGAGCTTGGCGGCAAGACATTCGTTGAAGGCGATGTAATCTCTATCGACGGTACAACAGGTAACATCTATGACGGTGCTATCGCTACTGTTGACGCTCAGATCGCAGGCGAATTCGGCAGAATCATGGCTTGGGCTGACAAGTACAGAGTTCTTAAGGTAAGAACAAACGCTGATACTCCCGCTGACGCTAAGAAGGCAAGAGAGCTTGGCGCTGAAGGTATCGGTCTTTGCCGTACTGAGCATATGTTCTTCGAAGCTGACAGAATCGCCGCTTTCCGTGAGATGATCTGCTCAGATACAGTTGAAGAAAGAGAAGCTGCACTTGCTAAGATCGAGCCTATGCAGCAGGCTGACTTCGAGGCTCTTTACGAAGCACTTGAAGGTTGCCCCGTAACAATCAGATTCCTTGATCCTCCTCTGCACGAATTCGTTCCTACAGAAGAAGCTGATATCGAGGCTCTCGCTAAGGCTCAGGGCAAGTCTGTTGAAACAATCAAGAACATCATCGCATCTCTCCACGAGTTCAACCCCATGATGGGTCACAGAGGATGCCGTCTTGCAGTAACATATCCTGAAATCGCTAAGATGCAGACTAAGGCTGTTATCAAGGCTGCATTAAATGTTAAGAAGAATCACCCCGACTGGACAATCGTTCCTGAGATCATGATTCCTCTGGTTGGCGATGTTAAGGAGCTCAAGTACGTTAAGAACTTCGTTGTTGAAACAGCTGACGCTGTTATCAAGGAAGCCGGCGCTGACCTCAAGTATGAAGTTGGTACAATGATCGAGATCCCCAGAGCTGCTCTTACAGCTGACGAAATCGCTAAGGAAGCTGAGTTCTTCTGCTTCGGTACAAACGACCTTACACAGATGACATACGGCTTCTCCAGTGATGACGCAGGCAAGTTCCTTAACGCTTACTATGACGCTAAGATCTTCGAGAACGATCCCTTCGCTAAGCTCGACCAGACAGGCGTTGGCAAGCTGATGGAAATGGCTATCAAGCTCGGTAAGGCTACACGTCCCGATATGCACATCGGTATCTGCGGCGAACACGGCGGTGATCCCTCATCTGTTGAGTTCTGCCACAAGATCGGTCTGACATATGTTTCATGCTCACCCTTCCGTGTACCGATCGCAAGACTTGCAGCAGCTCAGGCAGCTATCGCTGACAAGAAGTAATTAAGGATTCCCCTTAAATTAACCTATAAATAATGTAACGGTCACGTTCCCGAAAGAGAATGTGACCGTTATTTTTATTGTTTTTTGCAAAAAGCCGATAGGCTGTGAAATAAGTTCACGGTCTATCGGCTTTCATTCTGTCGGCTTATCGCTTGCCAAACTCATCATCTACAGCAGTGAGCGCTGCGGCAATTACCTTATCCATATCGTAATACTTATACTGTCCGAGCCTGCCACCGAAGATTACATCGGGACGGGTAGCGGCGAGGGCCTTGTACTTTTCGTAAAGAGCATTGTTTGCTTCGTCGTTTATCGGATAGTAAGGCTCAATGCCCGGCTGCCATTCGGCTGAATATTCACGGCTGATAACCGTCTTTTCCTGCTTGCCGAATTCAAAGTGCTTATGCTCGATAATTCTTGTGTAAGGCACTTCTCTGTCGGTATAGTTTACTACTGCATCACCCTGATAGTTATCGGTGTCAAGTATCTCATTTTCAAACCGTACCGAGCGGTAACCGAGTGCGCCGTATCTGTAACCGAAAAATTCGTCTATCTGTCCTGTGAAAACGGTCTTTTCGGCTATGTCGGGGTTTTCCTTGATAAATTCGAAATAGTCGGTGTCTGTCTTAACGTCTGAGCCTGCGAGCATTTTTTCTATTATCTGAGTATATCCGCCTATCGCTATGCCCTGATAGCGGTCATTGAAATAGTTGTTGTCATAGGTGAATCTGAGCGGCAGACGCTTTATTATGAACGCAGGAAGCTCGGTGCAGGGTCTGCCCCACTGCTTTTGCGTGTAGCCCTTTATCAGCTTTTCGTAAACGTCCGTTCCGACCAGCTTCAGCGCCTGTTCTTCGAGGTTCTGCGGCTCGCCTATGTTAAGATTTGCTATCTGACCGGCAATTATCGCCTTTGCTTCGGCGGGCGTCTTTATTCCCCACATTTTGCTGAAGGTGTTCATATTGAACGGCAGATTGTAAAGCTCGTCCTTGTAGGACGCTATCGGGGAATTGATGAAGTTGTTGAAATCGGCAAAGCGGTTCACATATTCCCATATTGCTTTGTCTGACGTGTGGAATATATGTGCGCCGTATTTGTGGACGTTTATCCCCTCGATATTCTCGGTGTAAATGTTGCCTGCAATGTGATTTCGCTTGTCGATAACAAGGCACTTCTTGCCACGCTGTGTTGCTTCATAGGCAAAAACCGAGCCGAAAAGCCCTGCTCCGACTATCAGGTAATCAAACTTTGACATAGCTCCTCCTTTTTGTAGCGTAAAATCAGAATTACTTTATCCTGTCCATAATCATCCCTACCACCTGCTCTGCCGTGGTGTTAAGGCAATCTATCGTTATATCTGCGTAGCGGTTGTAGTACACCTCACGCTCGGCAATTATTTCTGCTACCGTTTCACCCGGACGGCAGGCTATGCCTCTCGTCTTTATATTCGTAAGACGGCGGATAAGCTCCTGCTCGTCAACTCTGAGATATACGCAGATGCCGTTTTCTTTGAGATGTGCCATACCTGCGGTCGAAAATACCGCAGAGCCGCCTGTTGCGATTATCGCTTTTTTATCGTTTATTGACAGCAGTGCCTGTTCTTCCGCCTGCTTGAAGCCGTCAAGTCCACGCTCGTCGATTATGTTCTGGAGCTTTGTTCCCTGCTGTTTTTGAATAACAAGGTCAGCATCCACAAAATCATATCCCATAGACTTTGCAAGCAGTACGCCGACAGTGCTTTTGCCTGCGCCGGGCATTCCGATAAGAATTATGTTTTTCATTTTTGTGTCCTTCTCTTTTGTTCTTTGTATCAGCCGTTATCGGCTGTCATTACTTTCTCATAGTAGTACCAGTTATCGCCGAGCGATGAAGTTTCATTGTCGGAAATATCCTTTGCAGAATAGATAAGCTGTTTTGTGTTGCCTGTGTTGAAGCTGAAATGTACTGCATTATCCTGCTTTTCTACACCGTAACAGTAAGTATGGCACAATACATCAAGCTCCTCCGTCAGCTTATCATAAAGCGGCTCGCCGGTTTCATCAGCCGATATGACCGACTTTTCAAAAAGTCCGCCGTGAGCGGCTGTAATCTTATAGTCGGCAATATCGGTACTTGTCTTTACTATCATGTCCAGTATAGACGAATACTTGGATTTCACCTGAAGTATCTCACGCTTTTCGCACTCGGTGATACCTGCTCTCAGACAAATATCCCTCAAAAAGAACGAGCCTATCAGCAGTACAAACACACCGACAATTACAACGGCTGTTATAACTTTACGCTTGACGCTTTTCTTCTCAGCCATTATTCTCACCTTCTTCGGTCACATTCTCTTTATCAATAGACTGCATTGCCGCAAGTGTATCTGCAAGCAGTGCAAGCGGTCCGCCGTGTTTATCCGTGCCGTTTACACGGAAGTTAGGCTTGTCGGTGGCAATGTTCAGCATCATATCCTTGCCGAATTTTCCTCCTACCGCCGAAACACGTTCCATCGTTTTCTTATCGGTCTTTTCGGGATAGAATATCATAACGTCGCCGCTCTGGATTATTTCGGTCAGGTGCATCTTCTGAGCAATCCTTCTCAGCTTTGCAACCTCAATAAGTCCCTCGACCGCTCTCGGCACATCGCCGTAACGGTCAATAAGCTCATCGGTCACATCATAAGCGTCCTCGTCATTTTCTATCATCGCTATCTTTCTGTAGCAGTCAACACGCTGTGCCTGATTAGAGATATACTTTTCGGGGATAAACGCATCAATTCTTATATCAATAAGGCACTCCGGAGTAATTTCGGGGGCTTTGCCCTGCTGTTCTAAAATCGCCTCGTTGAGCAGTTTTATATACATATCATAGCCGACAGACGCAAGATGTCCCGACTGGCTCTGACCGAGAACCGAGCCTGCGCCTCTTATTTCAAGGTCTTTCATAGCTATCCTGAATCCCGAACCGAAGCGTGTAAACTCTCTTATTGCGTCAAGTCGCTTGGTGGCAATCTCGCTGAGCACCTTGCCCCGTCTGAAAGTGAAATATGCATATGCACGGCGGTTTGTACGTCCGACACGGCCTCTGAGCTGGTGGAGCTGGGCAAGTCCCATACAATCCGCATTCTCAATGATAAGCGTGTTGCAGTTAGGTACATCTACACCGGTTTCGATAAGCGTTGTGCAGACAAGCACATCTATCTCGCCTTCGATAAGCCTTCTCCATACATCGAGAAGCTCTTCCTCGCTCATTCTTCCGTGTGCAATTCCGATATTTGCTTCGGGTACCATAGAATGAATATCTGCGGCGCAGGAATATATGCTTTCAATGCGGTTGTGGACATAGTAAACCTGTCCGTTGCGGCGAAGCTCCTTATTTATCGCCTGCGCTATAACTCCTCTGTCGTGCTCGACAACGTATGTGGTTATCGGGTGACGGTCGCCGGGCGGAGTTTCAATGACACTCATATCCCTTATTCCAGACATCGCCATATTTAGCGTTCTGGGAATGGGGGTTGCAGATAACGTCAGAACATCTACGTTTGTGAACGCTTCTTTCAGCTTTTCCTTATCGTTTACGCCGAAACGCTGTTCTTCGTCTATAATAACAAGTCCTAAATCCTTGAACTTAACATCGTCCTGCACAAGCCTGTGTGTGCCTACTACAAGGTCAAGCTCGCCTTCTTCCAGCTTCTTCAGAATTATCTTCTGTTCCTTTGCTGTGCGGAAACGTGACAACAGCTCAACTCTTATATCAAAGCCCTCCATACGTTTTAAAACCGTCTGGTAGTGCTGCCACGCAAGAACGGTAGTCGGCACAAGTATAGCGCACTGCTTACCGTCACCTATACACTTGAATGCGGCACGGAGTGCGACCTCCGTCTTTCCGAATCCTACATCTCCGCAGAGAAGTCTCTCCATAGGGGCGGTACGCATCATATCGTGCTTTATTTCCTCTATACAGCGGAGCTGATCGTCCGTTTCAACATAGCTGAAATGATCCTCGAATATATGCTGCTGCTCGGTATCGGGGGAGAATGCAAATCCCTTTGCTTTCATACGGCGTGAATACAGCTCGATAAGCTCCTTCGCCATCTCCTGTGTTGCCGCTTTTGCCTTTGTCTTTGCCTTTTTCCAGGTATCTGTGCCAAGCTTGTTCAGCCTTACCGTATCCGCATCTCCGCTTCCTATATAACGTGAAATGAGGTCAAGCTGGGTAACGGGAACATAAAGCACATCCGTACCTGCGTATTTTATCTTTATATAATCCTTTGAAACCTTGTCTGCTGTGAGCTTCTGAACGCCCTCGAATACGCCTATACCGTATGAGCCGTGTACCACAAGATCTCCCTGAGAAATATCGCTGAGCGAACGTATCTGTGCGCCCTTTTTGAATTTCTTCTTAGGTGTAGAGGTTTTTGATGATGAAGCGCTTGTACGGGTGAGTACGGCTATTTTTTCTTCCGGATATCCAAAGCCTGCCGATAATATTCCCTCGACTACCGTAATTCTGCCGAGGTAGAATTTCTTCGGGTTTTTGGCATAATCAGCCTTGTAGCCTTTATCGTGCAGATCCTCCGCAAGTATCTTTGCCGCTTTGTCCGTGCCGCCGAAAATCACGCAGGAATAGCCGTTCCTGCTGTAATTGTCAAGCTCCTCGAAAAGCATTTTATACTCTCCGCTCCATGCGGAAAGCTGTATCGAATCCACCTTCAGAATATCGCTGAGGTCGATTCCTCCGCCTCTTATGAACGTATCCATATAAAGCCGCACATTATTCTTTACCGTGTCCTGATATTCTGCTTTGCTCATCAGGTACCTGTCAAGTCCCTTGCACAGAACTCCGTCCTCGGTAAGCAGCTTAAGATCCTCAAGGTGAGCCGAGATAGCTCCCTTTGCCGCCTCTGACGCAGTAAAGGATTCGCTGACTATAAGAGTGGACGCATAATCAAAAATACTGCCCGGCTCTTTATAGCAAAGCGGAAAATAACGGTTAAGACAGCATACGGAAATACCGTCACGCAGTCTTGCTATATCACGTCTTATACGCTTTGCCGCTTCATCGTTCTTCTTTTTGTTCTTTTCGGTCTTTTCAAGAAGCGTCTGCAGCGTCCCCGAAAGAACGCCCTCCTCGAAAATCGTTTCTCCGCAGGGTGTTATGCTGACACTCTTTACCGTATCTATTCTTCTTTGCGTATCAAGGTCGAATGAAGCCACCGTGTCGATTTCATCGCCCCACAGCTCTATCCTGACAGGATAATCACTGCTGACAGGGTAAATGTCGGCAAGCGAGCCTCTGAACGAGAACTGTCCCTTACCCTCTATCATATCACAGCGTGTATAGCCTGCGCTGACAAGCGTCTTTGCAAGCTCGTCGAGCTTTATCTCATCGCCTGCTTTAAGCGTAACGGTGTGCTTTTCCAGTACGTCTTTGGGAACGGTAAGCTGTACCGCCGCTTCAGACGAGGATATTATCAGCCTTGCCTTGCCCGAAAGCGCTGCAGACAGCGTTTCGATACGCTTATACTCGTACTCCTGCGACTGTGCCTCAGTATCGGCAAGGGTCAGATCCGACGCAGGAAACTGATATGCGGCAGTATCACCGCACATTGTGTTTATATCCTCTGTGAGCTTTGCCGCAGATGCCTCGCTCTCGGTTATGACAAGTACCGGTGAGGGAAGCTTTTCGTAGCATAAGGCCGCCAGGAAGTGTGCCTTGTGTATATGCGAAAGCCCCGTGACCAGTAAGGGCACGGGTTCATCGCTTAAAATATGTGCGACTGACTTTTTGTACTCGGTCAGCGTGTCAGCCATATTTTTAAGAAGTTCCATATTGTCTGTCTTTCTTATGAATTGTACTTATTCATTGCGGCATCAATCTTGCCCGCAATTATCAGCTTTGCCGCCTCTGCGGCATTATCGAGCGATTTTTCGAGATTTTCGCCGTCTTCCTTCTTAAAGCCTGATAATACCCAGTCGGCAAGCGGAAAATCAGGATGCGGCTTTGCGCCTACGCCTATCTTTATACGGGGGAAAGCGTCGCTGTTTGTGTGCAGAATTATGCTCTTTATCCCGTTATGACCGCCGTCACTGCCTTTTCTGCGTATCCTTGTTCTGCCGACATCAAGCGAAATATCATCGTACATCACAAGTATATTCTGAGGGGGTATCTTATAGAAGCTCATAGCCTCGCCTACCGCCTCGCCGCTGTTGTTCATAAAGGTTGACGGTTTCATTATAATGCAGTGCCTGCCCTCTATCGCACAATCGGCTATGAGGGATTTGAACTTCAGCTTTTTTATCTGTACGCCGAGTTTTTCCGCAAGGGTATCCGCCGCCATAAAGCCTGCGTTGTGCCTTGTGTTCTCATACTGAGTGCCGGGATTACCAAGCCCCACTATGAGATATTCGACAGCGCCCTGCGGTGTAGGCTCTCTGCCTGCGGCTATCTTATCAAATATATCGGATAATGACATTTTTATTTGTCCTTTGCATTTGCTGTTACCGACGGCTTTCTGAGATAAGCTGTTGCGAGCTTATTCATAAGACGTGCGGATTTTTTATTTGCGGGCTTTTTCATTCTCCACGTCCAGTTTCCTCCGACAGTCGAGGGAACGTTCATACGTCCTCTGCCGTCTATGCCGAGAATGTCCTGCATCGGAATTATCGCAAGTGCGGCAGGGCTTGCATAAACGCTTCTTATGAAGCTGACGTTCTTATGCTCCAGAAAATTTGCGTTTATGTAGCTCTTTGCCATCTTTGCGGCTTTCGCATCTGCTGATTTAAGCCAGCCCATTATAGTATCGTTATCGTGTGTGCCTGTATACGCTACGCAGTTATTTACATAGTTATGGCACAGGTGAATACTGTCCTTGCCTTCGCTGTTGAAGCCGAACTGTAAAACTCTCATACCGGGGAAGCCCGTATCGCTGAGAAGCTTTTTTACGCTGTCGAATATATCGCCCAGATCCTCCGCTATGATATTGACATCGCCCAGCTTTTCCCTGACCGTATCGAACAGCTTCATACCGGGGCCTTTTTTCCACTCGCCGTATTCGGCTGTTGTTGCATCGGCAGGAATAGCATAATAAGTGTCAAACGCACGGAAGTGGTCTATTCTCACCATATCATACAGCTTCATTGCGTGGTCTATTCTTGACAGCCACCAGTTATAGCCGTCACGCTCCATAGCGTCCCAGTCATACAGCGGATTTCCCCACAGCTGTCCTGTGGGTGAGAAATAATCGGGCGGTACTCCTGCAACAAGAGTAGGTCTTAGCGAAATATCTATCGTGAACAATTTCGGGTTTACCCACACGTCCGCACTGTCCATTGCGGCATATATCGGAATGTCGCCTATTATGGATATGCCGTTCTTGTTGGCATATGCTTTCAGCTTGTTCCACTGGGTAAAGAACATATACTGTACGAAACGGTGAAATTTGATGTCCTCTATATGCTCTTCCTTGAATGCGGCAAGCACTTCGGGCTTTCTGAAGCGCAACTCCTTGTCCCATGTCATCCACGAACGCAGTTCGTTATGCTGCTTTATCGCCATAAAAAGCGCATAGTCCTCAAGCCACCAGCTCTGCTCCTGAATAAAGGCAAGATAGGAAACGTCCTCCTTGAACGAGAAAAACGCCTTACGGAGAAGCTCCTTTTTCTGTGCGATTACCTTTTCATAATCTACTGTGGACGGGTCCTCGCCGTATTCTCTGCCCTTTATGTCATCGGGTGCAAGAAGCCCCAGCTCTACAAGCTCCCACAGGTCTATAAGCAGTGGGTTTCCTGCAAATGCCGACGGTGACTGATAGAGTGAGTCGGCATAGCCTGTCGG
>ULMD01038659.1_pt1 | contig 10888 bp, 9 predicted proteins | sample 1951561 | NCBI WGS metagenome assembly ULMD01 (sample SAMEA4835541, study PRJEB28245) | human gut metagenome | biome: gut microbiome; material: fecal sample | place: Denmark | collected 2008
AGCGCTCGGCTATCTCGCGCTGATTCCCGCGAGCTATCTTGCCGGTCATCTACTCGTCAAGGGTTTCACGACGACGAGCTACCAGATGCAGCGCGACTTCTCGCTCATTATCCTCGCCGCCGCGCTGATCTACGCCGCGGTCATGCTGGCGATCAACCTCTGGCGGCAGAAGCGGGAGAAGGTGTAAAAGAGGAAGAGACGCATTCGCGTCTCTTCCTCTTTTGCAATCAAATTCGAATGCTCAAGGCCCTTTGAGCAAAGCCGTGATAGTCCGCAAATGCGCTTTGCAGGCCGTCGATTCCCTGCGTTTCCCATCGGTCTGCCAGATACAGCATACCGCACATACAGGCAAACTTTTCATAGTACGATCCGCAGACCGCCTCTTCAAGAAACTGCTTTTGCCTGTCTGGATCCGTCTCCGTAAGCGCGAGGCGCAATTTGGCACGGCTTGCTGCTGCGACCTCGGTAAGCTGCGGTGTATGCCAGTCCACACAGTCGATTTCTGTCGCCTGATAGGAGAGAAGATGGGCGAATCCCTCATGAAATGTGTAAGCATCCAATCTTGTCAAATAGTCTGTACTTTCCAATGCGGCATCTGCCGCCGGATAGCGGTGTCCAATCAAGAGATGCGTAATCTCATGCGTCAGCAGATTCCGAATGATGCTGTCGAGCTGGTCGAGCTCCGCATAATTGCACCAACGGATGAGGTCAAAGATGAGATGTGCCTGCCCGTCGGGCGAGTGTGCTGCAACGGCGTCGTAAGGCTCGGGATAACCGACGATCAAATCAAGTGTCGGCTGTACCGCCTCCCAATCGGGGAAAAGCGCGTCCCAAATCGGGCGGTTGACGGGGACAAAGTGCGCAGCCGCTTCACAGATACGGCGTTCGAGCTTGCGCACAGTCTCTCGGAGAGCAAGATCCTCAGGCGGCGGAGTAAATACATTCCTGCCAAGATCTGACGAAACCGAGGTGTGTTCAAAGAGCCATGAAGCACGAAAAGCGTCGACGCAGCTGCTCTCGATATATGCCTGTGCGATCGAACTGTCAATCAGCATTTTCAGTCCCTCTCTTTACGAAAAACCTCTTTTGCCGTAACAGACAAAAGAGGTTTTTCCTTGGCGCAGCGGGAGGGATTCGAACCCTCGTGAGGTTTCCCTCAAACTGATTTCGAGGGAAATAATCAGAGAAAAGAGCTTTTATAGCTTCTCGAATGGTGATGTAAAATGTCTGATACAGCTATATTTTTATCGATCTTTATATGACATTGCTTTTCACAGGAGCAACGTATTATAGCGCCGCTAAATTCTCTGTCACCATTTTGGCACCAAGTAATATCTCCCTATCATTAAGGCGTAAAGGCAAATCCCTCATGTAGCCTGATTATAGCATTCTTGCAGATACTGTCATGGTTGGGCCAGTCACGAGCAAGCGCTTTAATGCTTTCGCTTTTCAGCCTCGTTTAAGCAAGCGCAGATTACTTTTTATTCTTCTTCAGCTGCTCTTTGAACGAGCGCTTAAGCATATGATATAGCACATCCTCCAAATTGTCACTTTCAAGCAAGAAGTTCAGAGAATCCACATTGTCCGAATACTGACTTTTATATAGCAATAATCTGGAAACTGCTTTTTCGGACAGACCTGTCATGTCACAGATATCTGAATTATCTTTTTTCTCTTTGGAGTAGTCCCCAAGCAGATATGCAACATCGCAATCAAATATGGTGGCAAGCGCAATCATTCTTTCTAAAGGCGGCAATGTAACGCCTCGTTCCCAACTTGATACCGTTGTTTGCCCTATTACTCTTTCCTTTGTAGGCGCTATGCAGGCAAAATCGTTTCCTATTGCTTCACCGTCTGTTTAGGACGAGACTGCAACGGAAAGCAAATCCGAAAATAGCACCCAGCCCTCTTTTATTTTCAAGGGGATTGGTAGTGCAAAAACGCAAAATGGGTCGGGGTTATTTATTAATCGCTGAAGTCTTGCAAAATGCACGCCTAATATGTAGAATGGCAATATATTATTAGTTGAGAGCAATATCAGAGTGCATATCATAGAACACCGTTTGCTAAAATCGTGTTAGAGATCATCCTTTATGCTTTTAGGAGATGAGAATATGGACCGACAGAAGGAAGATTCTTACCAAATTGTGAATTATTACAAGAGAAATCGAACAATCGATATGCTCCTTATGGAGGAATTTGCATTTAGTCTGCTTTTCAATAATATTGCGCCGGATAAGCTTCAGGTGGCGCTCGACAGCGTGGGATTAAATCGTATCCCAAGTCTTTTTCTGCTGATTCAGGTCGATGACCATCTCAATGAATCCAAACGCTTGAACACGGAAAACGAATTTGTGCTGAAAGTACGTATTGCTGATATCATTCGCACCTGCTTTGAGCGGAACGGGCTCGAGCCTGTAGTTGCCAACCTGACGGGAACAGATAAACTGGTTGCCTTTCTGGTTATGGATGAAAGCGTAGAGCGCGATAACCTGATAGTACGAATTTCCAATGAAATCTGTGAGAAGGTTAACATTTTTGCTGGTTATTCCGTGAGCATCTGTGCTTCCGATCCGTGCAAAAACCTAGAGGATTTCCCCAGGTGCTATGAGCGTACGAAGACGATGCTGCAAGAAAGCTTTTTCATTGGCAAGAATATGCAGACCAACGTGATGAAATCGTTACCTCTACTTACGTCTACATCTATAGTCAATGAACTGGACGGCGTGATACAAAATGTCTATCTCTCGCTCAGCAGAGGGAATCGCGTTCTTTTCAGCCGGACAATGGTAAAACTTTTTTCCTTGCTCCAGGAAAATGGGCGCAGCCGAGAGCAGACACTGCTTCTTGCTGGTATGCTCATTGACAAGATGGATGAATACACAACCAGGTGTGGTGTAAAAAAAGAGAAACGACTTAGCACACAGCTTTTGCAATATAAAGAGATGTTGTTCTCCTGCTGCTATGCAGATGATATCTGCTTTATTCTGGTAGAAAGCTATGAAATGCTTCGTGAGGAGTTGGAGAAACTTCAAGGCCGGCTGCCAGAGGACGCATTTCGAGAAACCGTCAACCAGTATATCACGGACCATTTTAATGAGAGAATCTATCTGGAGGAAATCGCGAAAAGCTGCGGCTACAGTAAATATTATTTCTGCCGCCAACTCAAAAAGTGTTTCGGTAGGGGGCTGAGCGACTGCGTGAACCGGTTCCGGATAGAGCGAGCGAAAGAACTCCTGTGTACAAGCAATCAGTCGATTGAGAGCATTGTATATGAAGTAGGCTTCAGCAGTGCAAACTACTTTGAGGTTGTTTTTCGTAAAGAGATAGGAATGCCGCCGACAGTATACCGCCGTATGCACCGAGAATAAGTGTACTGAAAAGACTGCGCCGCGATTCGCGGGCAGTCTTTTTTTGCGCTGGTAGCGCAATATATTTAAACTTATTTGAAAGATAATAATGGTGAATCACCTCGTGTCCATTTATGATTGCAACATAGCAATTTTATTCATAAGGAGGAAATATCCATGAACAAATATGAAAAGCTTTTTACCCCGATCCGTATTGGCAACCGCATTCTGAAAAATCGTATCGAGGCGGCTCCGGCGGCATTATCCAATTTGACGCCTGAGGGTTATTTTACGGACCAGAATATTGCTACTTTTGAACGCAAAGCAAAAGGCGGTCCTGCGATCGTCAACATGGGCGAGGCACGCATTGACCTGAAGACGGGCATTTCCCATAAACTTTGCCTTGCGCTCGATGACGATGGTGTACTTCCCTCCCTGCTGATGGCGACCGATGCCATTAAACGCCACAATGCCATTCCCGCGGTCGAACTAATCCATCCAGGCGGACGCACCAATCCTGAGTATTATGATGGCACTATTTGGGCTCCCAGTGCACACAAGGGCCATCTTGGTAAGGATTATACCGAACTTGACGAAGAGACTATCAACTATATTGTCGAACGGTTCGGAGATGCTGCGGAAATGGCCATGTACGGCGGAGTGGAAATGATCATGATCCACGGTGGCCACGGCTGGCTAATCCATGAGTTTTTGTCGCCTCTGCATAACCAGCGTACCGATAAATTCGGTGGAAGTCTCGAAAACCGCGCTCGTTTCGCACTAATGGTCATTGAGAATATCCGCAAAAAGTGTCCCAATCTGATCATTGAGTTTCGCATGAGCGGCACAGAGTATGTTGAAGGTGGTCTGACCATTGAAGATCAGGTAGAGTTTGCCAAGCTGATTGACGGCAAGGTTGACCTTATCCATGTTTCTTCCGGTTCTTTCCATTATCCTGAGACCAACCAGAAGATGTTCCCCAACATGTTTATGCCGCACGGTTGTAACGTGCAGTATGCCGAGGCAATCAAGAAGGTGGTCAAGACGCCAGTTGCCACTGTCGGCGGTCTGGGTGATCCCGATTTGATGGAGGAAATCATCGAATCCGGCAAGGCAGACATTGTTTGTCTGGCACGTCCTCTGCTTGCGGATGCGGAGTTGCCCAACAAGATCCGCTCTGGCCATGCTGACGATATCACTCCCTGCCAGCGCTGCAATGCCTGCATCAGCGAATCTTTTGTCCCCTATGTTAAATACTGTTCCCGCATCATTCGCTGCACGGTCAATCCGACTACTGGTCGCGAGTATACGGAAAGATATGTCAAGCCTGCAAAAGTGCAAAAGAGGGTGCTGGTCATCGGCGGCGGCCCTGCTGGCATGGAAGCGGCAATTTGCCTTGCTGACCGCGGGCACGAGGTCATCCTTGCTGAGAAGAACGAACATCTTGGTGGTGCAATCAACTTTGCTAAGTACGTTCCTTTTAAGGCAGATCTGGATAAGTTCATGAACGTTCTCATCCGACGCGTGGAGGATCGCAAGATCAAGGTCATGCTGAATACCACGATGACTCCCGAGTTTGCCAAGCAGATCAAGCCAGATGCCATCGTTATGGCAATCGGCGCTCAGCCCATCGTTCCACCGATTCCTGGTATCGATGGAGAAAATACCGTGATGGCTATTGGTATGCATGAGCATATGGAAGACGTTAAGGAGAATGTTCTGATCCTTGGTGGCGGCCTTGTCGGCTGTGAAGAGGGCATCTTCCTAAGCCAGAAGGGGCATAATGTTACGATCGTCGAAATGAAACCGGAACTGTGCCGCGATGCGCCGTATCTTCATCACGAGGCTGTGTTGCTTGAGCTTGAAAAGCTCGGCGCGAAGACCTATACGAACACGCGCTGCGTTGAGGTTACATCTGACGGTGTTGTCGTTGAGCAGGACGGCCAAAAGGTCAAGTTAACGGCTGATACGGTTATTGTTGCTGCTGGTGTTCGTGCCCGTGTCGACGAGGTAGAGACTTTCCGCGACTGTGCAGAAGAGTTCTGGGTCATCGGTGACTGCAAGCAAGGACGTAATGTCACCGCAGCCATCCATGAAGGTTACGACGCGGGTACTTACATTGAGTGATTTTGCCTAATGTGGTCTCCAAATTAATAATATTTCATTGCGCCTCTGCGTGATGAAGGAAAGAGAGAAAATCACTATGCTGACTACGATCATCATTGTTGTTGCGATTTATTTTGTAGCGATGCTCGGCATCGGGTGGTATGGCCGCCGCTATTCGTCCACCTTTGACGGGTATCTTTCCATGGGTAGATCCGGCGGTATCCTTCTCTTGATGGGAAGTGCAATCGGAGCTAATATTGGTAACGGTTTTGTCGTTGGCGGCGCAGGTGGTGGCGCGACCTCTGGACTTGCTGGCTCGGCCTATGGCCTCGCCTGTGCTGTATCGACTCTTGTGGCGGTGTTCCTCTGCGATTTTATCTATAAGCATATGATGTTCGTCTTCATTCATTGCCTCTTCTATGGTTAAATCTGAGTATCCTCGTATTTCATCAGCCAGGTTTCGAGTGCGAATTGCGACGAGCTCAACCAGCTTTTCTTCGTCGACACGTTGTGGAGCGGGGTTAGAGAAAAATTGCTCCATATAAAACCTAAATAGCGGATCAACCGGGAGCCTCGACCAATCTAACGCGTCCATTCGTGCTTTGTCTATAATCGAGACTACAACCGGCGTTTCGGTAAAACAGAATACGAAATCAATGCCGTCCGTAATGATAAGCTTGTGCCCTAACGTCAGATATCGGTTAATCTGATCCCTATACGGGGTAGTATCGAACGGCTCGTTGGATGGACCTTTCGCCTCAATATAGCCGTAAACACCAAGCGAGATGCGATCCTGTATTCTCCAGTCAGGCCGCCCCATTCTTCCTTGATTTCTCGGCTCAAGAATGATGTCGAAAGTACCTGCCGGGTTCAAGTCATGCGCTATCCTCCTAAACATTTCATGCATAGGGACGCGAAAAGAAAGCTCGGCTGTGTGCTGTCCTCCATGAAGAGCAGCTCTGTATTCGTTTTGGTAAGCCCGCAAATAAGCTCTAACGCTCGCATCAAACGGCATTTATTTCTCACCAACTTTCCGATAGCATTCGATGATACTCTGTCCAATCTTTTCTGCAAGAAGCGGTGGTACCGCATTCCCGATCTGTCGAGCTATATCAACTTTATTCCCTGTAAACACAAAATCCATTGGGAAACTTTGGAGTAGTGCGCCTTCGCGAAGCGAGATACTACGATCCTGGACCGGGTGGCCAAATTTCCCACGGGTGAAACTATCGAACCGCGCAGTGATTGTTGGCGCTACATCGTCCCAAGCCATGCGTCCGTAAACACTACGGAATCCAATTACTGAGCTGTCGACTTTATGACAGTCAGCTAGTAATTCTTCGGGAAGATCGTCTCTTCCTTGTCCCTCTTTGATAGCCTGCATTCTCTTGAGATTCAGTTCGGATAGCCGGTCTCTTCTGTGGAGTGATATTTCCGGATGATCGGTTCCGTCTGAAGGAGGAGCCGGAAGATTTCCAATCGTATCGCGCACCGTGTGTCGAGCAGCTACGGGCTCTGGATATTTATAGTGCTCGCCCAGGTCATTTCGCTCACCAACGATAATGTAGCGTTTTCTCCGCTGTGGAACTCCATAATCTTGGGCATCAAGTAAATCAACGTGCACCTTATATCCTATCTGTTCGACATCTTCAATTAGTTGCTGTAAGATAGTTTTGCCACGCTTTCCAGCAATACCTGTAACGTTCTCCATGACAAAGTACATTGGATAGAGTTCGTCAATGAGCTTGCCATATTTTAGTACAAGTTCATTACGCTCATCCGTATCGCTTCCGCGCCGTTGGACTGAGAAGCCTTGGCACGGTGGTCCTCCGGCTAAAAGAAATAATTCACCACGTTGAAGATTGCACTTTTTCAATAGCTCTCCATTCAACATATCTGCGATATCGGCGGCCTCTGCCGGATGATTAAAGTATTTCTTGTTCGCCTTGATTGTATCAATACAGATCTGATCAATATCAAAGCTAAGAAGAATATTAAAACCTGCACGTTTGAGCCCAAGCCCAAGACCTCCCGCACCGCAAAAGCTATCGATACAGGTATATTTCGTTGCCTTGGCAGCTTGATCTTTCATCTTAATTCCCGCTATGACGCTGGAAAAAGAACTGCTCACCGGTTCGTCAATAGATTGCGGGCTAGCGGATAGCTCGTCGGCTGTGGGCTCTGTGGACAGAAGCTCAATCAGAATATTTGCAGCAATTGCCGAAGAGAGCAACGGCGGTACAGCTTCTCCAATCTGCCGATAAATATCGTCGGACTTGCCGGTGAATTCAAAACCATTCGGAAAGCTTTGAAGAAGCGCTGCTTCTCTTGCTGTTAGTCCACGATCTTGTTCTGGATGCGTGTATCGACCGCTGGCTGGGTTTCTAGCATAATGAGTGATAGTGATAGACGGCTTATCCCAATACAAGCGCCCATATACGTCGTAAAAGCCCCTTACCCTATCTAGACATTCAGGTCCGACACCTTCCGGCCTGCTACCGCCGTCGTGGGGAACCTGTCTAATGACGTCAATAGTGCTTTGCTTGTGAGCCGCGCTTTTATGCATTGGATCGTTAGGATCAGCAACGCCAGCGGCAACCGGAGGCAATTTCGAGATTGCATCACGGACAGTTCGATATTCATTCGGCGTTAGGTAGCCTTCTGGCAAAAGGAACTCCTTCTTCATGCCGATTACTATTGTTCTGAAGCGATCTTGCGGAACACCAAACGCCGCAGCGTTATAAATGTGCTCTTTTACTGTATAGCCCAGTTGCTGATAGCTTTTCTTTGCCGCAGAAAAATAGCGCCAGTACTTTTGAGATAAAAACTCGGGCACATTTTCCATAACAATGACATCTGGCATAATTTTCCCAACAATTGTTGCGAAAGCCATGACGAGGCTATTTCGAACGTCGTCTTCTTCGTCCCAATGCCTCTTTCGATGAGATGAAAAACCCTGGCATGGTGCGCAACCAATCAAGATGGTGGGCTTATTAGTGTCAAAACCTATGCTCTCGAGGAGAGTTTCGAGTGCACCTTCTTCATTTGCCAGTCGAACGATGTCTTCGTGGATCACAGGAGTGTCGAAGTTTCGGCTATATGTCTGTGCGGATATCTGGTTGATATCGCAGCCGCCGAGCATCTTAAATGTCGGAATAACGGTATTAAGCGCTGCAAATCCAAGAGATGTTCCACCTGCTCCACTAAAAAAGTCAAGGACTTGAATAGGATTGTTATAATAAGAGCTGCTTGTAAGGGGCATAAACTCAGAAAGTGACTCTTGAACCTCTTTTACAAGTAGAGATTTAAGAGCACGAAAATTCCTGACACCCCATTTATCCCTGTTTAGATTAGCATTCAAAGCGTTGATATCCATTACGCTTCCTCAACTTTCCTACAGCTTTTTAAGCAAGTTATTCATAGTAGACGATTTAAAAGTGGCAAGACTGTCGATGTACCTATACTGAAAAACCCAAAGCGACAGCTACTCGTCAATCATTTCCATAATGTCGTCAACGGTGCAATTAAGAGCCTTGCACACTTTGCATAGGACATCAGTGGTGACGTTATCCCCATGTGTCAACTTGTTCATTACATAATGACTAACGCCAGCCATTTCCTCAAGATCCTTCTTCTTTAGATCTCGGTCTATTAAGAGCTTCCATAATTTTTTATAACTCACAGTCATATAGCAAACCTCATTTACTTTATTGCTTGTGCCAATAGTATTGGGAGTGCCGCTTTTCAACATATAAATCTGAATTTTGATAATTATATCACAGCCTGCACAAAAAGTCCACATAGTTCAACAAATGTTTTCGTTCGAAAACTCAATCAAGGTATAACGTCATAAGGACATACAAACCCTTCAATTTGGCAAATATTAACCTGCGTTTCTGAGGGAGTTTCTATGATGTCAAATCTGCAAATCTGATTTTTACACATTGGCGCTTTCTGGCGTTCTGCGATAGGATACGGATGAAGAAAGAACCACCCACCGTAAATGTGAATGGAGGCGCGGTATGGAAAACAGGTTTGCAGCGGCGCGCAGGCGGTATCTGCGCGAGTACAGAGACGGCATCTACACGGGGATGCTGCTGACCGGCAAGCTGGACGACCATCTCAAGGAAATCGGTGACACGGCACAGGAGATGTTCGATCGGCTGGTCGCGCAGATGAAGGACACTGAGGGTGTCACTGAGCGGCTGAAGGCCGAGAATCAAATGGAATGGGTGGGGCGGATGAACAGCATCCGCAGCCGAGCGGAGGAAGTTGTCCTTTCTGAGCTGGTTTATTGCTGAGGTGTGGTGATGTTCAAGCATAGAAGAAATAGAGTATTAGCACTCTGCGCCGGCGAGCGGCGGCTGCTGGTAAAGGCCCTGCTGTCCTTTCGGAACAAGCTGGTAGCAAGCGGCAAGCCCGCCGAGGATATCAATGAGCTGCTGATCCGGCTGCTACGGTAAAAACTGAATACGAGAAATGAGCGTCTGCTTCTGAAAAGAGGCAGGCGCTTATTTTTATGGCATCAATTTTGCAGCCACACCGATGAAATCCGGAATGGACATGGCATCAATTTTGATGCCATAGACGAAAAATGGCTCCATTTCGGAGCCACGAGCAGTCCTGCATAGAAAAATGGCTCCAATTTGGAGCCAAAACAAAAGAATTTTTCAAGGGGGTTAATTTTTTGGCCTTCTCGCTGCCTACCAAGTGAGGGGAACTTTGAAAAAGCTCTGCACAAGCTCGGCTTTTTATAATTTACCAGCTCAAAAGAAAAAATTTTGAAAAGCAGCGGGAAAATCCGAAAAAAATTCGGCAAAGGGAAAGTGAGAGGAGCTTCTAAGCTTCCCCCGTGTACCTCGACAACTGAATAGCCGTTACCGAGACAGATATGACTGTGCGACGATCGCAAAAGAGCGAGCACGGCGACGCCGCGGACCAAGGGGTCCCCGAAAAGTCGGCTGACTTTTTGGGGAGAGGAGGAGCAACGAAATGAGCGGACTTTTCGTGCTTGCACGGAAAGCGAGCGATATGGAGTTTGCGACGACGAGGGGCAGGCATATAAAAACGATATCGGAAGAACGGCGCCAAACAAAAACACAGTTACCAGCGAAAGAAAGAAGGTGAAACACATGAACAAGCTACAACTGATCGATGCCGATACCCTGTATTATAAACCTCTTGCCCACCCCAAAATGCTCATCGACGGTGTTCTCTCCGACGGGCTCGCCATTTTAGCGGGAGACTCCAAGATCGGCAAGAGCTGGATGGTGCTGTGGCTGTGCCTGCAAATCAGCCGCGGCGAGGCGGTGTGGGGGCTGCCCACCAGAAAAACCGATGTGGTATATCTGGCCTTGGAGGACCGGGAATGGCGCGTTCAGCAGCGTATGCAGGAGCTGACGGATTCTCCGCCGGAGAATCTCCGCTTCGGC
>ULMD01064910.1_pt1 | contig 10845 bp, 4 predicted proteins | sample 1951561 | NCBI WGS metagenome assembly ULMD01 (sample SAMEA4835541, study PRJEB28245) | human gut metagenome | biome: gut microbiome; material: fecal sample | place: Denmark | collected 2008
TTTTAAGACCGGAGGAGTAGACATATACAATCCGCGGACCGACCAGTTCATCCATCTCAATGAGCAGGTTTCCGAACCCATCCCTAACCGGATTGTTTCCATATTCGAAGACTCTGATCATAACATCTGGTTGGGAAGCTGGGAAGAAGGTATATGCAAATTAACTCCCAAGAATACAGAACGTACCAGTTTCACAGCCGAACGCAGCCATTCAGGAGCCATTGTCTCCAGTTTTGTGGAAAAGCCTAAAGGACATATATGGATCAGCACCTATACAGGACTTGTGATGTACAACTCCCGAAAACAAACATGGACAGACATTACTCCCAAGAACCAGACCATCACACAACTACACGACACCGGAGAAGACAATACACTGTATTACTCTTCATGGGATAATGCGCTCTATGAATTAACCTGGAGCCAACAACCTGAACAAGCCCGGACCATCCATCTGCATAACAGCAATACCCCCATATACCGCATAGAAGGAGAAGCAAACAAACTTCTGATCGGCACCTGGGGAGAAGGAATAAAAGTATATGATAAAGAGCAAGAGCGTATTTATCCACTACCCGGCACAGAACATCTGGGTACCACTTTTATCAATGCCATTTATAAAGATAGCCTTGATAACATCTGGATAGGTTCATACGGAAAAGGACTCTATAAGTACTCCTCCTCAGACAGGGGAATCAACCAGTTGCTCTCAATTCGTAAAACTCATTCTCCCATCACTTCTATCGCCCTTTTACAAGACAAAATATTGTTGGGAACCTTAGGTGACGGTATGTATCATTTCGATATGCGTACCTCTACTGAAAAGGAGAATTATAAAAGCAAAGACAAATTCAAGGACCATATCTTATCTATCGGGCAAAATAAGGATATTACGTTAGTGGGGCACGATGGCATAGGATTATTATATTCTTTCCAGAATAATAATTCACAGGAAATTCAATGGAAAGAATTTACGGCAAGCACTGAATTAGAAAAGATTACGACTTTCTATATAAAAGACAATAAAGTGTGGATAGGCACCAAACAAAACGGTCTGATGTCCCTATGCTTGGACAAGAAGAACCGGCAAATAAAAGATTATATCCATTATGACTATTTCAGTCGGGACAGGATAAACGCTATCATACCTTATCGTGACAATCAATTGTTTATAGCTTCACATAATGGGCTCTCCATCTTCAATGCATCAGATCAGGTCACTCTAAAAGACAAAATCATCGACCAGGAAATTGTGTACTCTATCATAGAAGATAAAAGTAATAAATGCTGGTGGATAGGAACATCAAACAATCTGTTGAAGATGGAAGTATCCAATGATTCACTACAAGTTTCTACCGCATTCCCTACATACCCATTGCCGCAAGGGGCCATCAAGTCATTGTTGCTCGATGATAACCAGAATCTATGGTTCTTTATCGGTGAGAAGATATTCTGCTACATAAACAGTGAACAGCGCATCTGCGAACCGAATATCAGCTATTGGGGTAACTCTTCTATCCTTTCAGCCGAAAAAATAACCTATGAAAACAAAGAATATATCCTGTTCGGCAATACCGAACAACTCATGGTTGTGGATGTGGAAAAGGCGCTGCATCAGTATGATAAGACCAAACTCATATTGACTGATCTGGAGATCAACCACCAAAAGATACAGGTAGGCGATACGATAAACAACCGGGTGATTTTAAAAGAGAATACCGAATATATTCCTTCCATCACCCTGTCTTATGCCTCCAAATGGATATCCTTGTCCTTTACTGAAATAGGGGAAGCCAACTACTGCAATAAATACCTATACAGGATGATCGGTTTTACCGACAGCTGGCAATATCTCGATATGTCCGTACCCCTGACCTTCTCACAACTTAACCCCGGCACATACACCTTGGAAATTATGAAATATAACGAAGAGTCAGGCACCAAGCCATGCTGGTCCATGAGCATTATTGTCGCTCCGCCCTGGTGGAAAACACCTTTGTTCTATTTCATTTCCTGCCTGATTATCCTGTTGAGCATCGCACTCATAATATATATGATTATCAGACACTACAGAAAAAAGAGTATACAAAAGATACAGGAGATGGAGACTTTGAAGAAAGAAGAACTATTAAAAGAAAAGGAAAGTTTCTTCGAAAGTCTCGGGCACGACCTGATTACGCCTTTATCTTTGATACTGGCACCTGCCAATGATATGTTGCGTGAAACCAAAGAAGATGATATTCAGTATGAAAGGCTGTCCATTATCACCAAGAATGCTGCATTCTTATCCGATCTGTTTTCTACAATCCTTGACTTCAAGCGAGTGGAATTCTCTGAAGTAAAGATAAACAATAGAAACATAGAAATCGTATCATTCTGCCGCATCATAGTGAATGCATTCAATTATCTGGCAAGCTCTAAAAAAATCCAGCTATCCTATCAGGCCAACATCCCCTCCATACATATATGGATTGACAGTGTGAAGTTTGAAAGGATTTTATATAACTTACTGAGTAACGCCATTAAGTACACCCCCGATCAAGGCAGTGTATCGGTGGCACTGGAATATATAGATGGACAATTGAGTGTATTCATAAAAGATACGGGACCGGGTATCAATCAGTTATACCAGGCAACCGTATTCAATAAATTCTACCGGGAACCCCAATACAATAAGGAAAACACTCCCAACGGATTGGGCATAGGATTATATGTCGTGAAGAAATTCGTATCAGTAATGAACGGCACAGTTTCTATTGACTCACAACCCGGACAAGGCACCACACTGTGCATCAAACTACCGGTAGAGAATTCAGAAGAATATCAGGAAACAACTGATATTACCGAATTTAAAGCACAGGCAACCAATATAGAGAACAGTGCCACCATATTACTGGTAGAAGATAACGAACAGATACTTAAATACCTTGCAGGCAAATTAGCGGAGCACTTCAACGTAGTGACAGCCACCCATGGAGAAGAAGCCTTGAAATTAGTAGGTGAGTATCTTCCTGAAATCGTAATATCGGACATCATGATGCCCGGTATGGACGGTCTGACACTGTGCCGCCATATAAAGGAAAATTCCCTTTATGCCGATATATTCGTTATATTACTGACTGCCAAAACTTCATCTGAAGATGAACTAAGGGGTTATAAAGAAGGCGCTGACATCTATATCAAGAAACCTTTTGATACGGAAGCATTGATCAATCAGATCATGAATATCCTGAATACGCGCCAGAAACGAAAAGAACAACTCCTAAAGAACCTGATAGCCAAAGACAGTGATACCATTGAGTTCAATTCCAAGGAAGTATTCCTGCAACAGGCCATGAAGGTGATAGAAGAGAATCTGGATAAGGCGGACTTCAACATTGAGGAATTCTCAATAGCCATGAATATCAGTAAGACAGTGCTTCATAAGAAGTTCAGAATGCTTATCGGGCAGACACCCAATCAGTTTATCCGGGCTATCCGGCTTCGAAAAGCATCCGAGCTATTGATAAACAGTGATTTGTCAATAGCGGAAATAGCCTACCTGACCGGCTTTAACCAAGCACATTATTTCATCAAGTGCTTTAAGGAAGTATATAATGAAACACCCAAGAATTTCAGGGATCTGAAAAAAGGAGACCGATAACCTCAAAAAAGGGATGACTGTGAAACTGTTCCAGTCATCCCTTTTCCAATCTTATTTCTTTTCAGCAGAATATTCAACCTCGTAAACTTCCAATAAGCAGTGTTCGCTATTCCCATCTATAGCGGTACAACTTATTTCCAACGGACGTCCTTCTTTTATATCATCAGCAGAAACCTCTCCTACCGCCCATGACAAGCCGCACCAGATCATCTTATCATGCGATTTCTTTATCGGAACAGAACGCTTGCCCTGCTTTACTTCTATATTGAAGAAATGGTCCATTTTAATCCCGGTAGGAGGAGCACCGCCCCACGAACGGAATGCTTGTCCATGCTCATCCAATTGCTGAAAGAGAATCCGTACAGTTTTCCCTTTCGAAGGGGTGTAATGTGCCTGCAAGGTATGCTCATTTTTCTTTTGCACATCTATTTTTACCTTTTGAATTGTTGCAGGGATAACGATATCTTTCTCAATACCTAAATCATACTCCCGGTTACTGAACTTGCCGTATCCGACAACAACCATCTGTTCCGGCCCCAATTCCACAATATTCTTTTCTAAAACAGGCATAAAACCACTGTCCGTAAAAAGCACCCTCCCCGTTCCTGTCGCTTCAGGCAACATTACTTTCGCTTTCTCTTGTGATGCGTTTACCACAGTATAAAGGTTTCCTCCTTCAGCGGAAGCCATGTATCCGTATGGCAGCGCTTTGCCGGGGATAGCCCCGAATGCTGAAATACTTCCATACTGCTGTACCTTCATATACAATTGCTGCACTTTAGCCATCCAGCGGGCATCATCATCACTTAGCAAATCAATATTTCCATGACAGACATTCAGCCAGCCCCCGCGTGCCATCGTCAGAATCATCATGCCTTTCCAGGCATTTAAAGCCCTGTTATAACAAGTACCCGTGGTACCAATCATAAAAGCACAGTTGTCAATGCGCCGGACCGGTACTCCGTTAAACAAGTATTGAAAGGTCATGTGATCCGAATACAAATCCTGTGAACGCCAGAAGTTCATCATCGGCACATCGGATAAGCGGGGATCACCGCAATACATCGTATCAAATATTTCCAGCCAACGCAGGTCTACCGTTTTTCGAAACGGGGTAACCGTATTTTCCATATCACCCCCAAAACCATTATAGCCAATAAAAAGTACATCCGGATTCCTATAACGAAATTCTTTTATGGCAGAAATAAAGGCATTTTTATTCTGTTCCTCAATATCAGTAGGCAACATCGTACATTTGGCATCAGGAGTTGCCGCATCAAAATAAGCAAAATCAAATTTGAACATCTTGATACCCATATCCGCGTACATTTGCAGGGTCTGCATAAGATGGTGCAAATATCCTCCCCTGAACAGACAAAGAGTTGTTCCGTCTTCCGCCACAGAACTTTCCCATTCCGGAATAATCTTCATCGTATTTGCCTCTCCACCTATGCGCAGCAGGTTCGTAGAAAACCACAATCCGGGCTTTATTCCTTCTCTTTTACACGCATCCAGCCAACGTTTGGGACCTTCCGGCCAACAGTCCGGCCTCCACTTACGATATCCTTCATTCACATCAAACCAGAATGCGTCCATCATATAATAATCCACCTGTACACCCAATTTTTTCAAACGCACAATGTGATCCAACTCTTTCATTGCCAATGCCTCATCCAGAGGAATGTTATCAGACAATTCATCATAGGCGGACCAATTGTTATAGACAAATACAGGTTTGGTCAATCTTGCCGTTCTATTTTTATTCCATCCGTCAGATACATTCTGCGCCACTCCAGGAATGAATATGCACAACAACAGCAACAGGATATTTACTCTTATTCTATTCATAAGTCATATCTATTTTTATCAAAGACTGTTTATTCATCGGAAAACTTAGTCCACAACCTCAAAAGTCAGTTTCCGACCACCTACCGACACTATAAATTCACCCGCCTCCAAAAAGCGTTTGCCCGTTGCATCCGTATAGCTCAAATCTCTCATAGGATCAATCTCAAACCGAAAGACTCTGCTTTCACCGACCTTCAACGATTGTTTTTCGAAAAATTTCAGTTCTTTCATAGGACGGGAAATGCTACAAAACGGATCGGACACATACCATAGCACAGTTTCTTTTCCTTCCACCTTACCCGCGTTAGTCACTGTAACCTCGGCTGTTATCTTCTGATTCTTCTTGATTTTCAAGGAAGAAAGTTTTGCATCAGAGTAAGTAAAGGTAGTATAACTCAGTCCATACCCGAACGGATACAGAGGTTCGGTAGGAATATCCTGATAATCCCCCATCGCATCGAACGGACGGGCAGACTGCCGCATATTATAATAGACCGGTATCTGACCTGTAGACAGCGGGAATGTCACTGACAACTTTCCGGAAGGATTTACCCTACCCGATAAAATGCCCGCTAAGGGAGTTCCTCCCGCAACACCGGGCTGCCACATCTCAATGATAGCTTCTACCTGAGGTTCCAATCTGATCAACTCAAGAGGGCGACCACTGGAAAGTACAAGTACAATGGGCTTATTCGCCTGCTTCAAATGCAAAAGCAACTTTTCCTGAATATCGGGCAAAGCAATTGTAGAGCGTGAAGCATTCTCTCCACTCCACTGTTTGGACTCACCTAAACATACCACTACTACATCGGATGCCTCAGCCGTTTTCAAGGCAGCGGAGAAACCCGATTCATCATTTCCATCCAATGCACAACCCTGCTCATATTCCAGCCGCACTTTATCACCAAATTCTTTCTGCATTCCTTCATAAATGGTCTCCACATCTTCGGCCTGACCTTTAAAAGCCCAGGCACCCAACAAATCGGAACGATCCTTGACCATAGGTCCTATCAACGCAACTCTTTTAACCGTTGAAGAAAGAGGCAACAAGTTCTTTTCATTCTTCAACAGCACCATTGATTCTTCTGCCAGACGCGCTGCCAAAGCAATATCCTCTTTCTGCAAATAACGTTCCTGCTCGGTCAGCTCTTTCGTATAAGGTTCATCAAATAAGCCCAGGCGAAATTTGACCCGAAGTATACGGGCAACCGCATCATCTATCTGCGAAATTTCTATCTTCTTTTCAGCAACCAACTGCTCTAAATATTCATAATAAACATTGTCCCGCATATCCATCTCCACACCGGCATGGAAAGCCTTATACGCAGCTTCTTTGCGATCCTTGGCAACACCCTGATAAATCAGCTGCTCTATTGCATTCCAGTCAGATACGACAAAACCGTCATGCCGCCACTTATTCTTCAGTATTTCAGTTAAAATGTAATGGTTTGAAGTAGCCGGTACTCCGCTAATGTCATTAAAACTGCTCATAAGCGTGGCGGCACCTGCTTTCACACAGGCCTCATAAGGCGGTAGATAGGTTTCCCACAAGGCTTGGGGTGATATATCCGTATACCTGTAATCCCGTCCGCCTTCGGATACACCATAACCTACATAATGTTTCAGGCAAGCTGCGATAGAATACGGATCAGACAATTTCTCGCCTTGGTAACCTTTCACCGATGCTACACCAAAAACTGTATTCAGGTAAGTATCTTCTCCATAACATTCGGAAATACGTCCCCAACGGGGATCCCTCGCCACATCAATCATAGGGGAAAATGTCCAGTCGATACCCGACAATACAGACTCCTTAGCAGCCATCCCGCAAGCCTGAGTCACTAAATCAGGATTAAAGCTACAAGCCTGTGCCAATGAAATCGGATACACCGTACGCAACCCGTGAATCACATCAAACCCAAAAAGAATGGGTATCCCCAGGCGAGATTCTTCCATTGCCTTACGCTGAATCCGGTTACGCAACTTCGGATCGGTATGGAGATAAATCAGCGAACCAATCTCCGCCGGAAGATTTTTCACCTCCGTACCTATATTATTGGGATTATCATTCTCCCCAAATGTATATTGATTCAGTTGAAGCACCTTTTCATGCAATGTCATCCGATTCAGCAAATCTTTCACTCTGGTTTCAACAGGCTGTCCCGCATCTTTATAAACCGGTTTCTGTGACCGGACAGATAACCACGGGAGCAAAGCCGATACGAATAAAATCAATAGTTTTCGCATAGTATCATGTTATTAATTAATCCCAATCATCAGTGCGGAAGGAAGATACCGGCAGACCGCCTGTACCAAATAATTCCGCCTTTACAAAATCCTTAAATGCATATCTCACAGCTTTAGGCTCTGCCACATACTTGCATGTGACTACCACAGTACCTTTTTCCTCATCAATATAGGCGTCCGCCTTATGGAATACCTTATTGTCTCCGGATATCTCAAACAGTTCCAAAGTCTTTCCATAGCTGGTAAGCCCATTAAATTGATTGTCAAAATGAATAATAGCCTTATTCCCCTCAACCTCCATTTTGCTGAAAGTCGGACTTTCCGCTTCAAATCCTTTCATTTCATAGGTTTTAGAGAGTGCCAGCATGCCCAAACGGTCGCCTACTTCTTTTTTCCTCCTCGGATGGATCAGATATCGCTCTCCTACATCCAACAATACTGCCATTGCAGAGTTTGGAATTAACGTTAGGCACTGTCTTTGCGCTTCCCGTTGATAAGCCGAAACTTCCGGCCATTGAGGTGTGAAAAAGTTCCACTCTTTATAATCGTAAGGGGCAATCTGTGCATAATAAAAAGGTACTTCTCCCAATCCCCAGGCTTCGCGCCATTTACTTACCATGGCAGCAACCGAGGGAGCATAACGGGGCACATTGAAAATATTAGACTCACCCTGATACCAGATAATACCTTTTATGCCATATCCCACCAGTGGGTGAATCATGCCATTGTACAGAACTGTAGGCACATTACTAATCCACGGAGAAGTTTCATCACTCAATGGCGGTACGGGGATATCATCAAATTGTTTACAAGCTTCCGCATTCATCCATGCTTCGATGTTGGAGCCTCCATAACTGGCATTGATAATACCGACCGGCACATCCATATTGCGCTGTAAGAAATCTGCAAAGAACCATCCCACAGCCGTACATTCCGCTACATTCTCCGGAGAAGCCTTCACCCATTCGGCCTCAAAATGTTCCAATGGTTTATAGGCCGCTAAAGTAGGTATATTAATGAAATGTATTTGCTTTTTTGCTGAAGACAATATGGCCTCTGTAGATCCCAGTACCGGCTGGCAATAATATCCTTTCAGCGGCATACTCATGTTGGACTGTCCGCTTGCCAACCATACTTCTCCCACAAACACATTCTGAAAGACTTTCTTCTTATTGGCAGTGACTGTCACCTCATAAGGTCCTCCGGCAGCAGGCGTAGGTACGGCTATCTTCCAGGTACCTTTAGAATTAACAACTCCCGTATATTCTTTATCCGGATTCCATGAAGTGGAAATAGTCACTTTCGTTCCCGGTTTTCCCCAACCCCAGAACGGATTATTTATCTTTTGCTGCAACACCATATTGTCACTGAAAATATCAGCAACCTTAAACTCCTGTGCCTCAGCAAAACATACCAAAGCAAAGAGGAATACCAGATTTAATAATACTTTTTTCATCTATCAGATTTCTATTTATTTATGAATATAATTCTTTTCGCAAACTCATTTACCTTCATATTCAAATCAGAAAGGCTATGTATTTCCTTATCCTGCACTTTCAGGTTATGAATGTATACTCCATCCACACCAAATTCTTTATTCTTCCCCAAGATCTGGGAAGTCACTTGTTGCAGACCACACCCTACATGTACATTATTTATCCGGACATTATTAATCGTACAATTTCCCACACATTCCCGCCAACTCTTATCTGTTATTTCAAAATCGATCAGGCGGGGAGATTCAGTACCATTGAAATCGAACTCTTCCACAAAGATATTCTCAAACTTGATATTTTCAACACGGGTGGAGTCATAGGCATTTATCACCAAAGCACGTTTACATTTTACTACATCTATATTCCTGAATGTTATATTCTTGAAATATTCTACCCCTGTTTCCGTACCGATCTTAGTTGCAGCAGAATTACTGACTGTCAAAACATCATCAAACAGTATATTCTCGGAAGCAAACAATCGTTCCTTATCAAGGCCCTTTACCACCAGGTTGTCATCACCGGCATGTATCACGGCATGTGTGACCGAACAATCAACAGAAGAATCAAAATCAACGCCGTCCGTATTAGTCCAGTTCTCATAAGGACGGTTATTGAGTATCTTTATATTCTTCAGATGGACATTTCGGGAACGATAAACCCTCGTATTCCAAAAGGAAGGATCACGAAGCATAACACCATCAATTAATATATCGTTGCAGTCCGATGCATATAGTAAATGAAATCCGGTACCGCCATTACTACGCAGTCCGGACCAACCGGAACCATCAATAATGCCATAACCTAATAAACGGAAATTTGAAACGTTATCCAGACGGATTAAAGACTTATCCGTATAATCTTTCACATCCTCACTGCCCGATAGTAAAGCTCCTTCTGATAAGACAACAGATATATTGCTCCGCATATTCAATTCTCCTGTTTTATATATGCCCGCAGGAAAATACAGAACTCCATTCGTACGGGAAACATCATCTATAGCCTTCTGAATTTTCGCTGTTTCAATACTTTTTCCTGTATCGTCCACCTGATAATCCATGATGTCTGTTAGAGAACCTTTAGAGGTATCGGACTTGTAATCCTGCATTTTGTCAACCAAAATAAAAAGCTCTTCAAGCCTGTTTATTTTAACCAGCAAATAAGTGGGTTCATGGAGAGAAAATGAAAGAACATGATCCTTGACCTGCCCTTCAAATTGCTTTCTTTTAGGACTAATGGAGTAATATTCAATAGGATTATCTATCTTGATTTCTATTGTCATGGGCTCTTCACCATCATACGTAATCCTAGTATAATGAATAGGAACATCAAACTTCTCCAGTTTTTCAACAGTAGCAGCCTGTCCGTTTACTCTCACTTGAAATTGATCACTGAGCGGAAGATCTCCTATAGCCTTTATGGTATGAACTTCTTGTCCGAAACTCACCAAAGGCAGAATTCCTAAAAATAAAAATAGTACAGATGTCAGGTATCTCATATAAAACATAAAGGTTCACTTATTTTTTAGTTCACTAAATGAGTCACTATAAAAAAGCACTGGTGCAAATATAGCGCTATAGAGTAAGAAGTGATAACATAAAACCACCCAATAAT
>ULMD01018611.1_pt1 | contig 10801 bp, 10 predicted proteins | sample 1951561 | NCBI WGS metagenome assembly ULMD01 (sample SAMEA4835541, study PRJEB28245) | human gut metagenome | biome: gut microbiome; material: fecal sample | place: Denmark | collected 2008
CAAAACAAAATCATTGAGGATTTGAAAGTCCTAAAGAAAGAACTTAACTACAGCCTAATAGGTCGCATTATCAATGGGAAATCCTCTAATTGTAAAATCGAAGATGTTATTGATTACGAACAGCCCACAAACTATATTGTCAAGTCTGATAAGTACATTGAAAATGGAGAAACCCCTGTTTTAACTGCTAATAAAGCTTTTTTGCTTGGATATACGATTGAAAATGAGGGTGTTTATAATAAATCAGACTGTATTATTCTTGATGATTTTACTTTGGACTTCAAATATGTGAATTTTCCATTTAAGATAAAATCATCTGCAATTAAAATCCTAACAGCCAAAAAAGACATCGAGCTAAGATATTTTTACGAATATCTTTTGTTCTTGGGCTTGACATCACATGAACACAAAAGGCATTACATTTCAGAAGTAGCCCCGTTGCCATTATATTTGCCTTCAATAGATGAGCAAAGAAATGCTTTGAGTGTTTTGAATAGTATTTCAAAGAAGATAAAGGTGGAGGAAAACTATATAAGCGCTTTAAAGGCACAGAAATGCTTTTTCCTGCGTGCCATGTTTATATAAACATGGCGCGCAGATAATAACTTTTTTGGAGAATCAAATTTGATAAGATAGCTTTCTCGCTCGTGATTCGAATATCATATAACGATAATAACTTATCTATATTTTCTAAAGCGGTTTGATCTGTGGGAAAGCGTATACAGTAAGATAAAATGTCTTGATTTTTTATGTTTTTTTGTGCTGCTCCTTGACCAGCGTTAATCATATCTTTTTCAAAAGAAGAATTAGATAGATACTGATAGATATACTCTTTTGTCAAATCATCTTCGATACCTAATTTTGCAACTCGTTGATTGAGCAAATACTCATCACCGTCAACAATAGATATTCGACCAACATTGCCTGTTAAGGAAACTAATATATCTCCTTTACTTAGAACTTGTGGTTTTTGTATGTTGTTAGGCAGTCTGTCAATGGTGTTATAATTACCGGAAATATATTTGTCGCCGGTTACATTCCCGATAGTTACAATTTTATATTTTCCTTTATTAACATACGCCTTGCTGTTAAATGCATACCCACCGTAAATATCCGCTACCTGTTCTATTGCAATTATTCTACCACAGAGTGGACTACCAAAAAGTTTGGCGCAAAGTTCTTTCAATAGAGAAAGCAAATCTCTAATTAAAGGGATTTGCTTTCGCCTTTTATCAAAAATAGAAGAATACCCAACAGTAAAATTATCCGAGATTCTAACTGAGTACTGCGATAAAACAAGCAAAAACAATGAGTTCCCTATACTCTCATCCACAATGAGCGGAATCTATGTTCAATCAGAATATTTTAATAAACAAGCAGCATGCGAAGAAAATGTCGGATATAAAAAAATTCCCTATGGATACTGTACATATCGTTCAATGAGTGATACCGGTGAATTCAGATTTAATATACAGAAAACTGTTCAAATGGGCATTGTGAGTCCTGCGTATCCAGTATTCACTTCTACGATTTACGATATAGATTTTGTGGCATTCTATTTAAACAAATCTACTCGTCTGAGAAAACAGATTATAGAAGCAAAAGAAGGTGGCACACGCTTTGCGCTGTCATTTTCAAAATTAAGCAATTTAACTATTCCGAAAATTGCAAAGCAACAGCAAACAAAAATGATTGAAATATATCATGCGTTTTTGCGCAAAGAAGACATCGAGCGAGATTATCTAAACAAATTAAGAGAGCAGAAATCTTATCTGCTCTCAAAAATGTTTATATAAACATTTTACTCAATAAGAACTTCTTTTGAGATTGAAAGCGTTCGAGTAGGGCGTTTTCAATCTCCTTTTTTGCCGTTACAACTTCAAAAACACGCTCAACGAAACATTGTTTCTTATAATTCGGTAGTTTGACATTGAAGTTCTCAAGTGATTTCTTTTGAATATTCGGCAATCCTGATCCAACGCGAAGTTGCATGATGTCTTTTTCTTTGTATTTCAAGTAGAAAAAAAGATACTTTGAGCGGCACTGTTCGGCCATGATTTTTAGAGTATAACAGTGTCCACCGCTCCAAAATTTTTGGAGATTATACGATACGAACCCGCAAGAATTTCCACCTTCGCTAATTGATATAGTTTCTTCAGATGTGTTGTAATCGTCAATATATCCCGATGGGGCTATTCCGCCGTTCAGGTAATAATACTTGCCAGTCTTCGCAAGTGACATACCGTTGATCTGCTGTCCCTTTTCTATACTCACTATAGCTTTTAAAGGCAAAATGCTTCCTTCTATACTGGGAAAAATCATATCACAAAGCCCTTTAATTAGGGTTTCATACTTGCTAATGATTTTGTTTTGTATTTCAATGCGCTCGTCGATTTTATCGATAAAAGCAGATATTTTACGCTGCTCCTGTATAGACGGATAGAAAATAAAGATTTTCTTGAGTTCATCCGCTTGCAAATGAACAATAGATTTTCCCTGGGCGATACGCGCAATATCAAATTTTCTAACTGAATTGATTTGATTACTCAAAAAAGCACCATCTAAATCACTATGAACGATAGTTAAATCACCACCGAGCAAGACGCCGTCATAAGGGACACAAATAGATGTTGCAATATCTTCTGCAGTTTCACCCGAGCAAGGAATGATAACATCGTCTTTTTGACTGTAAACTAAGGATTTGGATTGGATGCTTGTTTTGCTTTTTATAGTCTTTGCTATTGCTGTTTTATAAGTGGTGTATAATTCGCCATACAGAATGCATGGAGTTCCGCCCCTTGAAAGGTCGTCTTTCGCAATACCATAGCCTTTTCGAAAAGAGCATACTTTGCCCATGACTGTTTTTTGCCATTCACCGTTGTAATTGGGAAATCTCAAAGTTGGAACATTAGGGGTTGTTTTATCACTTTTCATACTAATTAGTCCTCCAATATTCCGAGTTCTTTCAGATACTTGTTAATCTCATCATCAAGGCTTGCGCGTTGGCTTTCGCGTTCTTTTATTTCAGCCATAACTGCCTTTATATCAATTTCCGGTTCTTCTTCAAAGGTGTCGACATACCGCGGAATGTTTAAGTTGAAATCGTTTTCCTCGATTTCACTCATCTCAGCCACATGGCAGAATTTATCGATGTCTTTACGCTCAACATAAGCATTTACAATACGATCTATATCCTCGGCAGAGAGTTGGTTCATGTTTTTGCCGGGGGTATAATACTTACTTGCGTCAATAAAGCATATATTCCCCGCATTGCCATTGCGATATTTTCGAAGAACAAGGCAGCAAACAGGGATGCCCGTGCCGTGGAAAAGGTTTGCCGGCAAACCAATTACGGCGTCGAGTACATTCAGATCCTTAATTAAATACCTGCGAATCGTATCCTCACTGCCACTGCGGAACAAAACGCCGTGCGGAAGTAAAACGGCAATACGACCGTCATCATCCATATGATAAACCATATGCTCAACAAATGCAAAATCCGCTTTACTTGACGGAGCAAGTTTGCCTGCGCCGCTAAAGCGAGGATCGTCAAGAAAGGAGGATGAGGCAGACCATTTTGCAGAGTATGGAGGATTTGCAACCTGGACAGTAAACTTAGTTGCCCCGAAGTTATCCTTTTCAAGAGTGTTATCATTGAAAAGATTGAAATATTGATAGGGGACATCGTGCATCAACATATTCATACGAGCAAGGTTATATGTTGTCCCGTTAAGTTCCTGTCCATAGTAATGCCCAACTGCGTGTTCGGCCGTTCCGCCGTTGGCTATAACAGCCTTACGAACTTCCAAAAGCATAGAGGCAGAACCGCATGTAGGATCGCACACATTTTTTACGGATTTAAGACCGACAGTAGCAAGTTTACTGCAAAGTTCTGAAACAGCACTCGGGGTAAAGAACTCACCACCCTTTTTGCCACTGTCAGAGGCAAAAAGACCTATCAAAATCATATAGGCTGTTCCGAGGACATCAAACTGTGCATCATCGTAAGAAAACTCAATATCGTTTACCCGATTAATGACTTTTGCAATTTGTTTTGTGCGGTCAGAAACTTCCTTGCCTAAGTCTTTATCCTTCAAATCCATTGCATCGAAAATTCCGTCAAATGCGGCTTCCGATTTCTGACCAAGAGTGGATTGCTGAATAGATGCAATTGCTTTTTCGAGATAATCAACCGAAAACACTTTTCCATCGTATTTATTGGCAATCATATTGACAATATAGCCAAAGCTATATTCAGGACGAATTATGTATCCGAGATTATCAAGGGAATACTTGTCGAGAGCTGCGAGAAGTTCTTCGTCATTTGAAGCAAGAGCATCCGCGTATGTTATACCATCATTCTTGAGGATTTCTTCCATATACTTTTCTGTCTTTTCGGAAAGAAAACGATAGAAAATGATGCCAAGGATATAATCCTTGAATTTGCTTGCATCCATTGTGCCACGCAAATCATTTGCGATAGCCCAAAGTTTATTTGAAAGCTCCTGCGCTTGTTGTTTATGAAGTTGAATATCTGTCGCCATACTTTTATACTCCTTCGGCTCTGAATTTTTCGTACTGATCTTTTACAAATCCTTCTATTTCGGATGATAGTTTTAGTGTTTTAAGAACGCCGTATCCCTTCTGACTTAGACGCTTTCGGATATCCTCAAGACTGATAATGTGCTTGAACTGATATTCTGACATAAAGAATTTTATTGTGTCGATGTCAATCCCAGTGTCTTCAGCAAACATTTCGATATCCATGTTTTGCTGCTGAACTTCAAATTCTTCATACGCCTTTACTATGTCTTCATCCGGTGAAAGGCTGAAAAACTTTTCTGTAACGAAACGCTTTAGCATATCCTGCTTTGCTCTCAACCGCTCATTATCTGAACGCTCGATTTCGCGCAAAATCAAGTCAATGGAGCGCTTCTTTTCGGTTTCGTCCTTCTTGATTACATCTTTCAGCAGGTTGAGGATATAAACAACATTGATTTTGTCAGTTCGAATGAGTTCGATATTGAAGTCTATATCAACAAGCGTCGTTTTAACATTTTTCTCGCGTTCTTTCTTTGCCAAATCGTAGTAGTAGAGATACCACGATTTATATCCTAAGAACTCGTCTTCGTCCAAAACATTTGCGAGGTCATTCCAATCAAATTTGGAGAATGTTTTTAATGTGGAGAGCGTTTGTGCTACCAAGCGGAAAGACACAATAAACTTTCTCTGATCATCTTCTGATTGCAATCTACCTGCAATATCAAAGGAAGGCGCTACACTGCGTAAAATTGAAACTCTGTCAGAGTATTCGGCAACATAGTAATCATAGTTTTCAAGCAAATAAGCATTTGGATTTCCGTCACCCGAAAACAACTTTAATGCCTTGTCCTGTTCCTCTTTTATATTTCGAAAAGTAATTATCTGACCATATTGCTTTGTTTCTTTGTAAATACGGTTTGTTCGACTATATGCCTGTACAAGAGAGTGCCAAAACAACGGTTTATCCAAATACAATGTATTGAGCGGTTTGGAGTCAAATCCCGTCAAGAACATATTTACAACGAGCAAAATGTCAATTTGCGGAACTTCTTTTTGCTTTAGGCGTTTTGCAATATCCTTACGATACGCATCAAATGTATCAAGACCAAACGCAAGTTTTTCCTTGTCTGTAGAAAACATTTTGTTATAGTCATCAATACACTGCTCTAAGAATTCTCTTGATTGTGGTGTGTCTGCTCCGTCGTCCATATCCTCATTTGCTGCGTATGTAAATATAGCGGCAATTTTAAGGCCTTTCTTGTTCAACTTCTTAAAGGCAGAATAGTATTTTTGCAGAAGTGGAACTGACTGAATGGCAAACAGTGAAGTATAAGTGTCTGTCCCGATTTTCGTATGTTTTTCGTAATGCTCCAGAATATTGTTGGTAACCAACTCAATGCGCTGTTGGTCACTATAAATATTGGAAATGTCAATGTTATTGCGCTTGCAGTATTCTTCCAGATTAAAATTCGGATTATTGCTTTGCTCGTGAACAATACGCTGTACGGTCATATCCGCTGCGTTTGTCGTAACGACATTGAAAGTGTTCTGATATTCAACAGAGAATTTCAAAACATTCCCGTCTGCAATAGCTTCTTTGATAAGATATTTGTGTAAGCAGGAGTCCATTGTTCCTGCGTTGAAGATATCTGCGGTTGTTTGACCTGCGGCGCCTTTATTTTCTTCAAATATAGGTGTTCCGGTAAACCCTATAAAGTTTGCATTTTGGAAGTTCCTGCGAATGTCACCGTGCATTTTCCCAAACTGACTTCTGTGGCACTCGTCAATAACAAACACGCACTTTTTTGTTTTATAGGCTTCCATGATAGGCTTGTATCTATCGTTGCGAAGCGCACATGCGAGTTTCTGTATGGTTGTAACAAGCATTTTTTCTCCGCTGTTTTTCAAGCGTTTAATGAGCTCAGCGGTTGAATCGGTATTGTCAACGCAATTTTCTTCAAACGAGTTATATTCGTCAACAGTTTGGTCATCCAGGTCTTTGCGATCAACCAAGAAAAACACCTTATCTATTCTGCCGTTATCTCTAAGGAGTGAAGCGCACTTAAAAGAAGTAAGCGTTTTACCTGAGCCTGTTGTATGCCAAACATAACCGTTGCGGTTTTCCTCTAAAACACGACGCAAAACGGCCTTTGTAGCGTAAATCTGATACGGACGCATAATGATGATATTTTTCAGAGTATCCTGTAATACCGTATAATCAGTTAACAGGGCAGTTATATTGAATTTTGTAAAAAAGTCATCCGTAAAGTCATTTAGTTGATTGATACGCTCGTTGGTTGCATCCGTCCAAAAGAAAGCAAGGCTTTTTAATATTGCTTTGTATGTGCCGTCTGCATTCGTTTCATTTTCGTTTGCAAAATACTTTGTTTGAATAGAATTAGAGACAACAAAGCACTGAATGAACCGGAACAATCCTCTAAAGGAATATCGCCGATACCGATTTATTTGATTGATAGCCTCGTTGATTTCCACACCGGGGCGTTTTAATTCGATCTGAACAAGGGGAAGACCATTAATAAGTACCGTAACATCATAGCGATTTTTGTATACAACATCCCCCTGATGTTCTTTATCCATTGTTACTTGGTGAGTCACTTGATAGATATTTCTCTCTGTATCCTTAGATAAAAACTCAATATAAACCGTTTTTCCGTTATCTAATTCAAGCAACTGCTTATCTCGCAGAATCTTTGCTGAGTCAAAAACGGTTTTATTCTCTATTTGCGTCAGCAGACGATCAAATTCAGAATCAGACAATTCGCTATTTCCCTTTGATTCGATAATAGCGGCCTTATTGAATTTTTGAAGTTGATCCTTAAAGTTTTTCTTGACTTCTGCATAGTCCCTCAATTGAATAAATTGATAACCTATAGTCCCTAATCTTTCGATAAAAAGGTTTTCAACTTCATACTCACTTACTGCCATTTTCTATCTCCTCAATCGTCTAAAATTACTTCCATGATATCTCCGATGTCACAGTGGTACACCTTGCAGATATTCATGAGAACTTTAACATTTACAGGCTGATTGTTTTTTAATTTACTCATGGTGTTTGTCGTAAGCTCTGCAGCCATTCGTAAATCCTTTTTGTTCATCCTGTTTTCCTTCATCAATTTCCATAGCTTTTCATAACTCAATGACATCCATATTCACCCCGTGAAATAACGAAAATCGGAGGAAAAAATATAATTCCACCTATACAATTTATAGTATATCATAGAATCCTGATTTTTTCAACAGGATTCAGAGACTAAAGCGATAATTTGAAGCCTGTTGTCGAAAATTTGCGACAATAAGCAAGGGGGCACTCATATGAGTACCCCTCGACGCTATGTCAATAGCATTTCTTGCAAGGCTCATATCCGCGGTTTATAGCATCGGATTTTGATATTTGCGATGGATTCTTCATGTTGCTGCAACTGCTTTTTCTGTGATATTTTTTGCCCGTTGCAGATACCCATACCGTTTCGGTGTTGCCGGGTTGGGCAGGGGGCTGTGTTGTAGATTCGGTTTGCGCAGGTGCCTTTGCCTGCGAAGTATTCTCACTTGCAGGTCCGGAACTGTTACCGGTCGCATAATCGATATTTATACCCGGCTGAACATTGTAGCAATAGACATTGAAACAGATTCCTTCTCCGTTATCCTCTACGGAATATGCTTCGATTTGGACACCGCTGCACACAAGATTGTTCCCCTCAAATATGGGGGTGACCCTGTATGCGACATGATGATTCGTTTCTTTTATGTAGTCCGCAACCATGTTTTCAAATGGAAGCATTCCTTCTATGTTCATGTATCGGGTGCCGGTAATCAAGTTTTTCCTATTGGCATTTTCGGCGGAGAGTTGCCATCCGATCAAGTGGCAGCGATTCCACAAGTATCCGCCGGAAATGCCATTATATTTTGCCTGAATCCATCCGGAGGGTTTGATGCTGCTGATGCTTCCACGGGTTTCGTTTGCTCCCGGCATTGTATCCCTGCCGCACGAAGCAAGCGCAACACCGCATCTTCCGAGCGAATCAAGGTCTGAATATTTTTCATAACCTGTTGTAGTTAATTCGGTCGCTGAAAAGTTCGGCTGATTGTTATTGATAACCACATATGCAGTTCCCGCATATGCGCCTACAGAAGCGGGCTTAACAGGGGTAGCCGTTCCTGAGCCGACACTTGATGGTTTGCTGCTCGGACTTGTGGTTTCCTCTTGCTTATTGGATTCCGAGCTTTCGTCGGTAACTTCTGTTAGATCAGCGGTTTCTGAACTACCATCGGTAATTGGACTTTCGGAATCGGTGCTTGTATCCGAGATTGCTGTCGGACTGTCACTCACTATCGAATCCAAGCCGCAACCGGCAAGGGAAAACAACATTGCAAGAGACAGTAATAATGCTAATAATTTCTGTGATACCTTCATCGCCGTTACCTCCTGTATGTTTCGATTGTTATTTTCTCATGCGAGGTTCCGGCGATGTCTTCGGTATTGACCTTCTTGAAGCCAAAGGCTTTTAGGTCGGTATCAAAGAACTTATCCGCAGGATAGTGGCGATTCCATTTGCATAGCACAATTTCATTCGCATTATCGGTCGAATACGAACCATCCTCAATAAGGCAAACATCATTTTCTTCTGCCTTGCTCATATAATCGTCATCAGCCGATACAGAAGCGTTGTTCCCAAACTGCTTGGCGGAGTAAGGACTCATCCATAGTTTTGAGCCTTGCGCATAGTTAAGTATCCATTCTCTTAGGTTTTGGTCCTGGCTTTGCCTTTTTCCGAAAAACATCATCCCGCTCTTGTCATCAATACAAAAAATTAGTTTCATACCATATACCCCTCTCATCGTTTGTTCCATTTTAGAGAACAGCAAAATAATAAAAGTCTACTAATACGGAACAATATTATTATAGCGCTTACTCATACGAAACGCAAGTATATTAAAATATTACTGAAATAGAACTATAGGAGGTGTACAGGTTGTTCGATTTCGGAATACGATTACAGCAACTTCGCATGAGTCGAAATATGTCTCAAGCGGCGTTGGGAAAGAAAATAAATCGCAGCAAGTCCGTGATTTGCGCCTATGAAAATAATTTACGAATCCCGCCATTGGAGGTTCTTACTGATATTGCCGTGTTCTTCAATGTTTCGCTTGACTACCTCGTTGGTATCGACAAGGAAGAGATGGTTTCTGTGGACGGATTATCAAACGAGCAGAAAGAAATAATACACGCCATGATTCACGAGTTTAAGTGCGGCACAAGCAATTGTCCGGGGCTTACGGTACAACAGCAAGACATTCTCAATAAACTCATGGTTGAGTTTTATCGCAAACATAATCAATAAAAGACCGAACAGCAGCGGCAGGTTTGTCCACCGTTGCTGTTCTTTATGTTATTGTCTTCTATTCTTCTGCTGTAGTATATCTTAGAGTGGGTACTTCCTTGGCCTACCAAAATGGGAGAGGGCTACTGACACATAATAAGCAGACTAATCCCTTGGCGAATCACAGTAAAAAATAACGGTTGCTTGTGAACGAGCCGTTTTTTCGCTTTGCATATTCCTTGCGGATAAGTCCTGCTTTTTCCAAGTCCTTTATTGCTCGGCGGACGGTCTTATCGGAAATAGACAACTCTTTGGCAATGGTTTTAACGCTCGGCCATGCCTTTCTTTCCTTATCGCATCTGTCATAAAGATAAATGTAAACGAGCTTTGCCCTTGAAGGAAGTTCGTCTCGATCATATAATTTGCGGTAATATGCCATAAAAAATCACCGCCTTTAATCTGTTCGGACGCTCTGCTCCGGTTCTCTGAACAGAGGCTCATTGCTTTGCGACAAGGCTTGTCCGCCTGAGGCAGATCTACGAGCGGAACGGGACGGCGGATAGTATGAATCCGGATATTGTTCGAGCACATTATTCTCAACAATCTCCTTGTTCGTATAGGATACTTTTCGAGCACCTTTATCGGGGACAGTGTACTTCTCTGTATCAAACTCGATACCCCATTTGAAGAACAGTTTCAGTTTTGATACAAATGGGTGAGTGCCTGTCTTCATAACGATGAAGGTGCCTTTCTTCATCGATTTGAGTTCGTCTGCGGTCATGAGCGGTCTTTCCGTCATTTGTAGGCTCTGCGAGGGATCGTTTTTGCTTCTTGAAACCGAGCCTGTCATAACAGTCCGAGTGCCGAGGGATTTGGAGATTTCATCAGCCGTTCCGGAGGTCGGCGCAAAACCGCCTGCA
>ULMD01059686.1_pt1 | contig 10598 bp, 10 predicted proteins | sample 1951561 | NCBI WGS metagenome assembly ULMD01 (sample SAMEA4835541, study PRJEB28245) | human gut metagenome | biome: gut microbiome; material: fecal sample | place: Denmark | collected 2008
TATTGGAGAGGCGTGGAATCAAAGACCCCAACGAAGGACTGGCAGAACCGAAGTACCGCACGGTGGTGAACTTCATTTTCGGCGGTTCCCGTAAGCGGATGCACGAACTCGCATTCGGCACGCAGAAAGTGGATTTCGAGAAAGATGCGGACAATATCCATATCAAAAGAGAAAGCGATATTGAACGCTGGGCGAAAGACGTCTATTCATTCGTGAGTGGCAAATATGGCGAGCAGAACATCGCCGCATTCATCGTACACCTTGACGAATTGAATCCGCACGTCCACTGTACGCTCCTGCCAATCAAAGACGGTCGCTTTGCGTACAAGGAAATATTCGCCGGTAAGGACAAGTTTGAATACAGCGCAAGGATGAAACAGCTTCATACCGACTTTTTCACCGAAGTCAATACAAGGTGGGGAATGTCGAGAGGAACAAGCATATCCGAAACAGGCGCACGGCACAGGACTACCGAAGAATACCGCCGTATGCTATCGGAAGAATGTACGACCATCGAGGAAAATATCAGCCGTCATCAAAAAGTTCTGGCTGACCTCCAATCGGACATCCGTCTGGCAGAGCGCAGGGTCAAGGGGCTTACGACAATGGTCGATAACCTTGAGAAGTCGAAAGCCGAAAAAGAGGCCCTGCTATCGGCAGCCGAACAGGATTTGAAAGCGAACAAGGGTGATGCTGAACAATTAGCCGCACAAGTGAAAAGTCTGGAAAAAGAACTGGCCGGAATCAACAGGCAACTGGCAGATAAGCAGGAGAAGTTACAGACGGCTGACCGGCAGCTTGCCGAGCTGAAAGAGAACATGGATGCCATTGAGGAACGTACCGGGGAACTCAAGGAGGAAGCCTACAAATACTCCCATGATGTACATTCCAAAGTGGACACGTTGCTCAAGGATGTCCTGCTGGAAAATGTGGTCGGCGAGTATAGGAACGTATCGGCACAGATGGACGTGGCGGAACGGCAACTGTTCGACGGCTCGCTCGTCCAGTCCATAGCGGAACAAGGTACAGACGTGATGCACTGCGCGACGATGCTGTTTCTCGGTATGGTCGATGATGCCACCACTTTTGCCGAAACTCGTGGCGGCGGAGGTGGCGGCAGCGACCTGAAATGGGGACGCGACGAGGACGAGGACAACCGTGCATGGGCACTCCGCTGCATGAGGATGGCGAGCCGCATGATGCGCCCGGCCATTGGCAAGAAACCCAAACGGTAAGTGGCGTACGCCTTATTACAAATCAAAAAGTATAACGAATAATATCATTGGAATATGACGAAACAGATCTTTTTTATATTGGCCGTGCTTTGCACGTTGCAGGCGCAGGCAAGTGTACAACCCGTACAGGTGGATACTGTACAACATACACCGTACTATAATGTCTCGGAGGAACGGCAACCGATACAGCCCGTCTATCTTGACGGAGTGGTACTTCCGGCATTCCGGACTGGCAACTGGTTTGTCAGCATTGCCGGGGGTACGTCCGCCTTTCTCGGCACACCTCTCGGCTGCGAAGACCTCTTCGGACGCTTGAAACCCTCGTACAGTTTCGCAGTCGGAAAATGGTTCACTCCGTCCGTCGGTGCACGTATCAATTACAGCGGTGTGCAGTTCAAAGATGGAACATTGTCCAATCAGGAATACCACCATATCCATGCGGATCTGCTGTGGAATGTCCTTGGCCGCAGATATGCCCGGCAAGAACAGGTACGCTGGAATCTTGCTCCCTTTGCCGGTGTCGGCCTGTTGCACAATGCTTCTAACGGGAATAATCCCTTTGCTGTTTCGTATGGCGTACAGGGAGAATATCGGATTTCCAAACGAGTAAGTGCCATGTTGGAACTCTCCGGCACGACCACCTTTCAGGACTTCGATGGTTACGGACGCCCGAACCGCCTCGGCGACCACATGGTATCGCTGACCGCCGGTTTCACGTTTCATCTCGGAAAGGTCGGTTGGAAACGCGCGGTTGATGCAACACCTTACATTCGTCAGAATGAGTGGCTCGTGGATTATGCCAATGTCTTGTCCGGAGAAAACAAGCGTTATAAAGACTGGTACGACCGCAACCGACGGACGCTCGCAGAATTGTTGAAAATTCTGGAAATAGAAGGCTTGCTTGACAAGTACGGTCATCTGGTTAATGACGATGAGACCGACCGCCGTCAAGGTTATCCCAGAAATAATTACAGCGGATTGAACTCACTTCGGGCAAGATTGAAAAACCGGCATTGGGATGGAATCTCGCCACTTGATTCTGCAAGTATTATATATGGCAACAACGGAGATGATTCCGAACAACCGGGCATAATCGTTTCTGAAAAGACGGAACTCATACAAGCCGGAAATTGCATCGGGTCGCCTGTCTATTTCTTTTTTAACCTCAATACGGCGCACCTGACGGATGCTTCCCAAATGCTTAACCTTGATGAACTGGCTCGCGTGGCCAAGAAATACGGATTATCCGTGAAAGTGACCGGCGCGGCCGACAGTTCGACTGGAACTCCCGTGCTTAATGGTTCATTAAGCACATTGAGAGCGGATCATATCGTTGCAGAATTAGAAAAGCGTGGCATACCGATCGAACGCATCGTCAAGGTAAGCAGGGGCGGCATAGCTGACCATGTGCCGGTCGAAGCCAACAGGCATACGAAAGTGGAGTTATTCTTTTAGTTTTTACATTAACTTTCATCAAGTCCCTCAATCTATAATCCGGATTGTAGGGACTTTTTTGTGAATGGCTATCATAACGTTATCAATGAGAGTAATAAGATTATAGGTTTCCTGAATCCGGATTACGCTTCGTATGACTGATAATATTTTCTGTCGAGTTATGAAATAATCCGCTTACGAGCACAAGATATTCTGGTAAAATATCATTCTTTCCCCAAAGCAGTTCTATCCCGAAAAGTTCCGAGAGGGTACGTGCTATATCGAATCCGAATGCTTCAAGCGAGGGACGTACTTTGTCCGGATGCAGGCAAGGACGGTTGCATTTGCGGGCGCATTCGGAATCTGGACAGTATAGGCATTTTCCTACATAGGCGAATGCCCTGCCTCCGTATCTGTGCTCCAGTTCCAGCAACTCTTTTTCTATCCTGATTCGTTCTGGTCTGATTAACTCTTGTGATTTGTCTATCGGGATGCCTTTTTCGATAGGAATAATTTTGGTAGCCATAAGATAGGCATACTTGTACTGGCGCAGAAATTCTCCGGTATCGAAATCAAACGGCGGACATCCCCAACTGTTACCGTAATTAGGGCATTGCCTGCAAAACTCGACAAACCGTTTCTCATCCCGGAAACGTGAAATATATTCATCCACGCCGATGCCTGCCGTGAAATTCTCTATGATATATTTTTCAGTCATTGCTTCACTTTAATGAATCCTATTGTAGTGTCGAACTTCACGCAATTATTTCGGAACAGCCGTTCTATACAGCCGCTCAGGCGCATCTCCTTCGTCAGCAGAACCGGTAAATCGAGAAAAGGGCTATAAAGGTAATATCGAGTTATGTGCCGGTTTATCGGCTCGAGTCCATTGCAATGGTAAAATATTTGTTTGAGCATGCGCGTATAAATCAGATGATTTGGGTGAATAGGTCGAGTTGGTGCAGGAGCGTGACGGTAAAGAAGATGCCGACGACCAGACTCAGCGTAATGAGCAGTGCATCGAGTACGTGGGCCGAGGGTTTCGTCGGCCGGTCGGCGTTGCTTCGGACATACTCCCGAAAGAAGATGTAGAGTGCAGGTACGGTACTGCACGCCAGCAGGTAGTCTTCGGGTATGCCGAAGAAGTAGACTTTCGACAGTCCGATCAGCGCCCAGTGGCAGAGGAACATGGCCAGCACGATATTGACCTGCTCCGAGAAGGCGAGCATCAGTCCAATGGTGAAAACCGCCACCGAACAGGGCATGACGGGCGAGGTCATCATGGGGAATTCGTGGCCCAGCGCCAGCGAGCAGAGGGGATATATCAACGGCATGGCAAGGAGCAGGACAGCGAATGCGTTGTGCTGGCCGGTGCGTTCGAGCGAGGCGTGTTTCACCAGCAGGTCATAAATCCAGATTCCACCCATGATGGTCCAGAAGAGTGCTAACATGCCGTGATATTCGCGCGGTCGGCAATAGATCATGTAATAGACTCCGGCAATCCAAAAGTTGAGCATCGCCATGAAACTCTTCATGGCGATGCGCACAGTGTTTGTCGGCCGCAGGCAGAGCAACAGAAGCAGCAGGGTTGCAATGCCCGTAAAGACAATCTGCGCAGGCCAGGTTGCGGCATTGTAGGCCGCGATCGTGTTCCAAAAAATTTCCATAACCTAACTATTTTTTCGTGTGCGTCGGGTCATAGAGAAGGCCCGGCGCTTGAAGATGAATATCGGCAGCGTGGCACCGGCGGCAAGCAGCGCAATGACACTCAGCGATACGGTGGCATTGAGAAAAAACTGCTGCATGTAGCGCATCCCTTCGTCAGCCCGATCGAGCGACTGGAGGAACATGATGAGCGAGAAAACCGTCTTGTAGGCGTAGATGCCCGGCACCATCGGCAGCAGAGCCGGGATGTAGAGACAGGTCATCGGGCAGCGGACACCGCGGCCGAGCCATAGGCTGCCCATACCGATTGCAAAGGCCGCGAAAAGCGATGCGGTGGCGATATCCAGTGCGGAACAGTGCATCAGCGTGAAACGCAAGGCGTGGCCTATGGCGGCAAGCAGGGCGATGCGTGGAAAGGCTCGCATCGGCGGATCGGAGATGGCCCCGAATCCGATGGCGGCGACAGCGGCGAAGAGTCCGTCGAGCAGAATATCCGTCACGATCATAGCAGCGAATCTTTAACCATTAACAAAGTGGCCGACAAACCGACGGCGATGCAGACGATCAGCAGCATGGCGTTGACCAGCCGGCTGACACCCATAAGGACGTGTCCTTCCATGATGTCGATGACCCCGTTGATGAGCGGCACGCCCGGCACGAGAAACAGCGGACTGGTGGCCAAAGTGATCTCGGCTGTGCAGTCGAAACGCAAGGCGGCCGTGGCGCAGAGTGACGCGACGAAAGCCGAGCAGGCGAAGACGAGAAAGTGATTGACTGCGTGAGCCTGCATGCGCTGTTTGACGGCGAAGCCCACGAGTGTCGCCGTGAAGACGATGCCCACGGCCGTCCAGTCGCCGCCGAAGAGCTTGCAGAACGAGGCGTTGGCCAGTCCGACGAACACGAGCGTGAAGATCGGGTCCATGCGCGGTTTGTCAACCAGCGTCCGGTAACGGCTGCGGATTTCGTCGAGCGAGAGGCCCTCGTCCAATGCGTCCCAGCTCAAGGCACTCAAATCAGAGTTCCGCTCGAAACTGATGGGGAGCGACGGGATTGCCACCACACGGGTTGCGGACTCGCCGCTCCCGAGGTCGAGCACAGTCAGTATCGTACTCTTTTGGAAACTCGACAACTGAACGTCCACGCCCAGCGCTTCGCCGATCCGGCGTGAATTGCGGACCGCCCGCGAGGTGTGAACTCCCGAGCCGAGCTGATAGGTGGCGTATTCGGCGATGAAACCGAGTATATCGCAAAGTTCCTGCTGCGTTTTCATATGCGGATCATTGTTTATCGGACTTTTACCACACCTGTCGCAGTATCGAACGTCACGCATTTATTGCGGAACAGCCGTTCGATGCAGCCGCTTCTGCGCATCTCTTCGGTCGGCAGGCACGACAACCGGGGCGGGTCGATAAGGGCTATCGCATCGGCGAGCGAGAGGGCGATATCGAGTTCGTGCGTAGAAAACAGGATACATTTCCTTTCTTCGTGCGCCAACCGTGCCAGCAGCGTACACAATTCGTAACGGTTGGGCATATCGAGAAACGAGGTGGGTTCGTCGAGCAGGATAATCGACGTGGATTGAGCCAACGCCCGTGCAATCATGATGCGCTGACACTCACCGTCCGACATCTTGTCCATCGTGCGACAGGCGTAATCCTCCATACCTACCGAGGCGAGCGACCGCATGACAACCTCCTTGTCGGTTTCCTGCATCCTGCCAATCCAATTGGTGTAGGGTGCGCGGCCGATGGCCACGACATCCTCGCATTTGAGATTGGCGATGCGAGTGCGTTCGGTCGTGACGAATGCCAACGTCTTGGCCATCTCTGCGGCCTGCATATCGGCGACAGAACGGCCGTCGAGCATGATTCGGCCGGCATAACGACGGTTTAGTCCGGCGATGGCCCGGAGCAGCGTCGATTTGCCCGTGCCGTTACGCCCGATAAGGGCTGTCAGTTTGCCCTTTTCTATTGTGGCTTCAACCTTGCCGAGCAAAGTTCGCTCCCCGTAGCCTATGGAAAAATCGTGTAACTCTATCATGCGGTGATGGATTTGTTGCGCAAGACCACCCACACCACGATGGGGATTCCCAGCAGTGCGGTGATGGCATTGATCGGCAGGGTGAACAGTTTGGAAACGAGGTCGCAAAGCAGCAACACGGAAGCACCCGAAAGAACGGTTCCCGGCACGAGTACCCGATGGTCACTGTTGCGGAACAGCATCCGCGTGACGTGGGGCATGGCCAGCCCGATGAAACCTATCGGACCGCAAAAGGCGGTCACCGTGCCGGCCAGCAACGTCGTGGATAGAAACAGCAGTCCGCGTGAGCGGCGGACGTTCAGCCCCATCGTCACGGCATACTCCTCGCCGAACAGCAGCAGGTTGAGCGTTTTGATCGTTACCACCGCCAACAACAATCCGGCAATAATCGACGGGATGAGTATCGCAAGCTGGTTGAAGGTCACGTCACCGAGCGATCCCATCGTCCAGACGACGAACATTTTCAAGGATTCATCGTTGGCGACGTACTGCAATATCTGAACAACTGCACCGATTCCCGACGAGAACATCATGCCGAGAATCAGAATCACCATGATATCCTTGATGCGGTGACCGACAGCAGCGATGACAACCAACACGATTGCCGCTCCGAGCCATGCCGCCCCAGCGATGCCTATCGACGAGCCGACGCCGGCAAGTACGACGAGCGCCACGCCGAGGCTCGCGCCCGAACTGATGCCGAGCACGTAAGGCCCGGCAAGGGGATTGCGGAAGAGGGTCTGCATCTGAAGACCGCTGACCGACAGGGCGGCTCCGGCCAGCAACGCGACCACCGCCTTAATCAGTCGGATATTCAGTATTATTTTCGCCGTCGCTCGCGGACAATCGCCGCCCGTCAGGGCCGCCCAAACATCGCCGAGCGGCACGGCGACAGCCCCCACCGCCAAATCCAGCAGGAACAGGAAGAGGGTGAGGGCAGCCAGTGCGGTAAATAATAGGACGGAACGGGAGCGCATTTATTTCAATTGCTTGTAATAGACGAAATCTTCTGCGACCAGTTCGGGGTGGAATATCTTTACGAGGTCTCGTAGCACGAGGTCGGGATTCACCACGGCCGACTCGTAGTAGTCGTTGCCTCCGGCGGCATTCGTGCGGGCGTTGTTGTTATAGACGTAGCCGTTGCGGAAGCACCGGGTGTCGGTGAACTTCGGGCAGGCGGCTCGCAGCTCGTCGAGCGTGTTCGCCATACCCACATGCATCCATATATCGGCTTGCGAGGCCAGCAGATACGCCTCTTCGAGGTCGATGGGCGCGGAAGCGTTTCCCGTGTTCTTCTTGTAGATGTAATCGCCTCCAGCATCTTTGATCAACCGGGCGACATAGTTTTCGGTCGAGGGCATGAACCAATTGTCGCCGTAAGGCGTGTTGAGCATCACTGAAGGGGCATCGATGGCTGCATCGGTTACTCGCTTTTTCAAAGCGTTATAGCGAACCGGAATATCGGCAAACACATTCTCTCCCTCTGTCCGTTTCCCTGCAACCTCCGCTAATGCCACCAGCCATTCGGCCTTGCCCAGCGGAGACTCTTCCAGGTAATCGCCAACATACATGAACGGAATGTTCAGTTCTTTCAGTTTTCCCTCCATCGAGCTCGCGCCGTTCACGCCGTAAAGCAGCACGAGGTCGGGGTCGAGCGAGAGCAGCAGTTCGTAATTGATGTTCCCTTCGTAGCCCACATCGCCGACGCTGTCACGACGAGCCTGAATATCGGGATTGGAAATGTAGTCGATACCCGATACGCCAACGACGCAACGGTCTTCGTCAATAGCATCGAGCATGGCGATATGGGTAGAGGACATGCAGATGATGCGCTCGGCATCTTCTCCGAGCACCTGACCGGTGAAATCTTCGGGTACGCTTTCCCCGTCACGGGCGATGAACAGGTATGTGGTAATGCTGTCAGCTCCCTGCCAAGGATTCGTAACGGTAACCAATACGCTCTTTTTGCCGTCTGCACCTTTTATGTCAAACCCCAAAGCGTATTCGGGTGTATAGACCGCTCGGTTGAAATCGGCAAGTTTGGAACTCTTATCATGGCAGCCTGTGAATGTCAGTACAAGCAGCAATATCAGGCTCAGATTTTTCAATGCTTTCATATTGTTACAAATTTGTATTTACGGATTTCTTCTTATTTTTTCCGAACTTCGGGGTGATGCCGATGAACAGTTCGAAGTTGATACCGGGCATGGGGCGCGAGAGCACCGAAAGGTAGTCCTCGTTGAAGAGATTATTGACTGCAAATTTCAATTGAACGTCCACCGGTTTGAAAAACAGGTTTTTCTCCAAGGAGACGTTGCTCATGAAATATTCGGGCAGGTGTCCTGTCAGCGTGTAGTCGTTGCTTGACATGGTGAAACGCTCCGAGTAGAACGCCCACTTGTAAAGGAACGCCCACGACCGCCACGACAACCGTCCTGTCAGCGAGGCGGAATGCTCCGGCACGTAGGGCAGCTGTTTGCCCACCGACTGGTCAGCAGGTGACATTTTCTCGCCCTCGTTGATAGAGGGTGTCCACGAATAAGAGCCGTTCAGGTCGATGAGCCAATCCTTTGCCGGCTGCACGGCCAGGTTCGCTTTGACCTCGATGCCGTAGGCGTGTACCTTCTTCACGTTGCGGGGCGAAAAGAATCCTTTGGTGGTGGGCAGCCAGATAATCCAGTCGTCGATGTAGGAATCGAACCAGTTCACGCCGCCGTTCAACTTATAGGCATTTTCTTTGCCGACCTCGAAACTTACACCTGCATCGTAGCTGAAACCATGCTCGTTTCTCAGATTGGGATTGCCACCGGGCAGGAAATAGAGGTCATTCAGCGTCGGGAAACGGTAATTGCGTGAAACAGAAGCTTTGAGCATCACATTCCCTTTCGGAGAAATGATGCCGTCAATAAAAAAAGCCGGTATAAGTGGAGCCCACTCGGAACCGTACATTTCTTCTCGCAACACAACCGACATGCCAAGCCGGTCTATCGGTTGCCACTTGGCAGATACGGAGCCGGAAAGTTCCACGCGTCCTTTGTCATAGCCCACGATGGCCTTGCCTCCGTCCTGCAAAATGATATTCTTGTCCTCACTGCGTACCAAATGCTGGTGAGCCGATACGTTAGCGGTGAAAAACCAACGTTTTGTTGGACTGTATTCACCTTCAGCCTGCCCGTAGAACGTATTTACCTTGCTGCGCGAACGGGTCATCGACGCCCAGTTATCAGGTGCGACCTCACGCTTGTAGTCGTAGGCCATCCATGTGTGTATGTAACCGCCTTTCACGCCAAGTTTCCAATTGCTTTTGATATGATCCCACGAAAGGACACTGCGGAAAGTCTGTTCCCGCTGGCGGTTCTCGAAGTCGGTTGCATCTCCGTAGTCGGTCGTCAACATCGGAAGTTCCCGGTTGGAGTTGATATACCATGCGTTCAGGCCTAATTTGTCGCCTTTGCGGGTGTTGTAATAGACTTCTTGAAGCAGGTGCAGGTCCTTGAACGCACCGCTTCGGTTGCGCTCTACGGGGTGATACTGCCCGATGATGTTCTTGTCCTCGTCGTAGATATTTATCTTCTTGTCGTGGTTGGTGTACTTGTAATCGTTAGGCGAGGAAGAATAGACCGCACGGGTAGAGCCGTGCCACCGCTTGCTTCCGTAGGTGAAGCGAGCGAACTCGTCGAAGGTCTTGAACGAGCCGATGCCCTGCACGTACTGGGCGTTGAACCCTTCGGCGACTTCGGGAGCCGTGCCGAGCTTGACTAAACCGCCCAGTCCGCCGCCCGTTTCGTTCACCGACGAAGTGCCGTGCAGCAGCGACGCTTGGTCGATGAAGTAGGACGGGATAGTAGAAAAGTCGGTCATGCCGAGCATGGGGTTGTTGATGCGCATCCCGTTCCACGTCACCTGCGTATGGCTGGGCGACGTGCCGCGGAAGGCAACGGTCGAGAGCGTGGCGCGGCCGTAGCTTTTGACAAACACGGACGAGTTGAATGTCAGGATGTCCGCCATTGAGAGGGCGATGTTCTCTTTCAGTGCGAGTGAATCGAACTTCGTCTTCTGCACGCCGATTTCTTTCATCGGCCGATGTCCGATGACCGTGACTTCCGGTATGGTGAGATGCCAGCCTGACCGCTTTTTGCTTTCCGTCTGCTGCGCAAAAAGTGCCGTGGGGAGACATGCCGCCAAAGCGAATAACAGATATAGTCTTTTCATATTGCCTCCTTT
>ULMD01044274.1_pt1 | contig 10531 bp, 9 predicted proteins | sample 1951561 | NCBI WGS metagenome assembly ULMD01 (sample SAMEA4835541, study PRJEB28245) | human gut metagenome | biome: gut microbiome; material: fecal sample | place: Denmark | collected 2008
CTGGCCAGTGGCCCAAACCGTCGGCAGTGCAATGGCAAAAGCCCATCCCCGGAATGGGGCATGCTGTGGATGGCAATTGGCTTTCAGCCCTTGTAAGTCGGCCGGCACGCAGGCCATGGGCGGCAACCTTGTCGCGGGGCAAAAGTATGGGCGGCTTGCGGTGCCGTGTGCGTGTCTTTTTGAATAGGCGGCAAAGGCCGTTTTGCCTTGTGAAACAGGCCGTATGGCAATGCAATACAGGCCGTTTGGCAGCGTCATACGGCCCGTTTTCCCAACAGGCTGTGGCACAGTGGGTTGGGCACGACGGTGCAACTGCCGTCAACCATGCCCCCGGCCCAATGCCCGCCAGTGGGGCTTGATGCCGCTTGTGAGCCTTTGGCGGTGGCATCAAGGGCGAAACACAGCCCCAGTCAGGCCATGCGGGCACCGGCATTTATTCATTATATATCGACAATTACCCACCACCGCCTGCATTCACTTGCCGTAGTATTGCATCCAGCCATGTCCCGCCATAGCCCGCAGCGGCTTCGCCTGTGGCGCCAACCGGCATGGCAGGCAATATACTGTGGGCGCTTCAGCCTGTTTTTCAATAGACTATAAAACCCCGCGCCGCAATGGCGCAGGGTTTCAGACGGTGCAGGCAGAGGGCTCCGGGCAGAATCGGGGCGCCCCCATCAGTATTCTGGCGGCAGCCCGTTGAGCTGAGCCTTGGTAAACACAGGGCCGTCTTTGCAGACATACATCTTGCCGACGTTGCAGCGCCCGCATTTGCCCAGTCCGCATTTCATCCTGTTTTCGAGCGTGGTGTAGATGTCGGTGTCTTTGAATCCCAGCTTTTCGAGCACCGGGAACGAGAACTTTATCATCACCGGCGGGCCGCAGACCACGGCCACAGTGTTGTCCGACGACGGCGCCACCTGCTCAAGCACCGTCGGGGTAAAGCCCACCTTGCCCTTCCAGTCGGGAGTCTCGCCGCCCGGGTCGACCGTGGTTACCATGTTGACATCGGGCCTGGCTTCCCACTCCTTGAGCTTTTCCTTGTAGACAAGGTCGCCCACCGACTTGGCACCATAGATGATGGTGATGTCCTTGAACTTCTCGCGCATGTCCAGCGCGTTTTCTATGACACAGCGCATCGGCGGCAATGCAATGCCACCGGCCACGAACAGGAGGTTCTTTCCCTGCCACTGCTCTATGGGGAACGAGTTGCCGAACGGCCCGCGGAAGCCCATGGTGTCGCCCTCTTCGAGCTTGGCCAGCCCTGTGGTCACGCGCCCGGCCCTGCGGAATGTGCACTCCACGTAGCCCCGCCGTGTGGGTGGCGAGGCAATGCAGAATGTGCATTCGCCCTCGCCGAACGCCGAGTATTCGGCAAACTGCCCCGCGCGGAAGTTGAAGGCCTCGCCCTCGGCCTTGTCTTCAAACGCCAGCCTGAAAGTCTTAATCCCCGGCGCCTCGTCAGTTATCTTCTCAATCCGCATCAGGTACGGAAGGTATATGTTCTTGTTACTCATGTCCTGCAATAGCTTTTAAGTGTTCCGAAATGTTCATGTCCACCGGGCAGGCCCTCGAGCACCGCCCGCAGCCGGTGCACCCGGCCTCGCCCAGTTTCTCGGGAATGTACGAGAACTTGTGCAGAATGCGCTGCCGCCACCTCGCGGCCTGCGTCGGACGCGGGTTGTGGCCCGTCGTGTGCTGCGTGACCATCGAGAATCCGCAAGAGTCCCAGCACCTTATTCGCCTGCCCCTGGCTCCGTGGGCATCTTCCTGTATGTCGAAGCACGTGCACACGGGGCACACAAAGGCGCATGCCCCGCAGCCGAGGCACCGCTCCGACTGCTCCTGCCACACGGGGCTGTCGAAAGCCCCGTCGAGCTTGGCCCTCACCTCGTCGGCGCTGAACAGCACCCTGACGTCGGCCAGGTGGGCCTGCTTGTCAATCCCATCGGCGCGTGCGGCCCCGGCCAGGTACTTGGCCGCCAGCCCTTCGCCCTTAGGCGTGAGCACCTCGACCAGCGCCCCGCCGCCGTCGGTGAGCGTCGTCACCAGGATGTCGCTGCCCTCGGTGCCGCCCGGGCTGCCCCCCACCGATGTGCAGAAGCAGCAGTCGTCGCATGTGTTGCAGCTGAAGGCCACTATCGTGGTGTGGCTTCGTCGCGCTTCGAATATGGCGTCGTCGTAGTCGCGGGTGAACACCTCGGCCACCTGCCTCATCGCCCTTGCGTCGCACGGGCGCGCTTTCCATATAATGGTGTCATTGAATCGGTCGGTGCCGGGGTTGGCCACCTCGATGTCCTTGCCGTGCTTTCTGTAAGAGAACAGTACCTCGGCCATGGGCAGCACTATGCGCTTGGCCGACTGTGCCGTCTGCACGTAGTCCTCGGCCACGGTGTCGCCCTCGGCCAGGAACTTGAAGTCGGTCTTGCCTCCCTGTGCCACCGGCGCAAAAATCCGCAGCCCGTCGCGCCTCATGTCATCGAGCCACTGGGCCAGTTGCCCGTTGGTTATATGTAGGTTTTCCATATTGTCAGGGTATGATGTTTAACGTATGAAGTCTTCCTTGTCGCCGGGCTTGAACGTAGACAGCACGTTGCCGTGGTCCATCACGCTGCCCGGTGCCACTCCGAACTCATTCTGTATGTCTTCGGCCAGCGACAGCGTGAGCAGGTGGATGGGTATGCCCATGGGGCAGGCCTGCTTGCATGCCCCGCAAGCCACGCACCTTCCGGCCATGTGCATCACCCGGCTTATCTGCCACTCCATGCTCGCCAGAGGGCTCGCCCAGGGCTGTATCCACTGCGGGCAGTTGTTGTCGACGATGCAGCGCGTGCAGTAGCACAGCGGGCATGCGGCCCTGCAGGCGTAGCACTTTATGCACCTCGACATCTCGCCCAGCCAGAACTGCCACCGCTCCTCGCGGCTCATGGCCTTGAGCCGCTCGCGCAGCTCGCGCTCCTTGCCGCTGATGTCGAGCGGCGTGCCGGCCACCACCCGCTCCATGTCCCCGACCGTCGGTAGCACCGCAAGGCCCTCGCCGCCCTCTGTGCTCACAATGGCCGTGGTGCCGTCGGGCAGCTGGTTTTCCATGGCCAGCTGCACCATGGTGCGCAGCACCGGCAGCGTGGCCGTGACGGCCACCTTGTGCCCACCCACTATTTCGGGCTTGGTGAGGTATACGGCTATGTTGTTCGTGCAGCGTTCGTCGAGCACCAGCCGCCCCGTGTCGGCGGCCTCGGTGCAGAAACAGGGCCTCGTCTTGCCGTGGGCCTCTTCGTATCCAATCACTTTCGTTGCCGTTCCGTCGCCCAGCAACTTGTTGGCAAGTTCAGTAAGGTTATTCATCGCCAGCCTCCTTTCCGACATAATCAGCCACTTTCTTATATTCATTGTAAGGCCCCAGCTCGCGTATCGTGGCCACGGTATCGTTGACCAGGTCGGCCCACTTGGCCCCCTCGGCCGCCGACACCCACGAGTAGCGGATGCGCCTCGTGTCGATGCCCAGCGTGTCGAGCAGGCTGCGGAACACCATCCACCGCCTGCGGGCGTGGAAGTTGCCCGAGGTGTAGTGGCAGTCGTTGGGATGGCACCCCGACACTATGATGCCGTCGGCCCCCGATGCAAACGCCTTGAGCAGCAGCAGGAAGTCGATTCGGCCCGTGCAGGGGAACCTTACTATCCTCACGTTCGTGGCGTATTTTATGCGGCTCGTGCCTGTCAGGTCTGCCCCGGCGTATGTGCACCAGTTGCAGACGAATGCTATTATGCGCGGTTCAAACGCAGAATTATTGTCATTGCTCATTGTCATTGATGCTATTCACTTGCTGTTAGTTGGTTGTTTCGAGCAGGGCCTCCACCTCGGCAAACATCTGCTGGTTTGAGAATCCCTGCAGGTCTATCGACTTGGAGCGGCAGAAGGCCACACAGGTGCCGCAGCCCTGGCACAGGCCGGGGTTGACCTTTGCCACCACCTTTATCACCTTGCCGCTGCGGTCTTTTATCTCTTCGCGCTCGATGGCCTGGTAGGGGCAGGCCGTCTGGCACATGAAGCATCCCACGCAGGTGCTGAACACGGGCGGCGCCGAGCGGTTGACCACAGCCACGAGCGGCTCGCGCACCAGGTCGGGCTGCGAGAACAGCGCGGCCACCTTGGCCGCCGCGCCCGACGCCGTGGCCACGGTCTCGGGTATGTCCTTGGGTGCCTGGCATGCCCCGGCCACGAAGATGCCAGCCGTGTTGGTCTCGACGGGGCGCAGCTTTGGGTGGGCCTCGGCGAAGAACTTGTAGGGGTCGTAGGATATGTGCAGCTTCTGCGCCAGCTCCTCAGAGCCTTGGTTCGACACTCCCGCGGTGGCCAGCACCACCATGTCGGCCTCAATCTCTACGGGAGTGGCCCCGAGCAGCGTGTCGACTCCCTTGACAATGAGCTTGCCTTCTTTCTCGTATATGCGGGCAACGCGGCCGCGCACGTAGTTGACGTGGTCTTCCTCGATGGCCCGGCGCACAAACTCCTCATAGTTCTTTCCGCCGGCCCGTATGTCCATGTAGAACACATAAGACTCTCCCCCGTGCACCTTGTGCTGGTAGAGCATGGCGTGCTTGGCCGTATACATGCAGCATATCTTCGAGCAGTAGGGTATTCCCTTGGCCGGGTCGCGCGACCCGCAGCAGGCTATGAACACCACCTTCTCCGGCACTTTGCCGTCCGACGGCCGCCGTATCTCGCCAAGCGTGGGCCCGGATGCGGATGCCAGGCGCTCAAACTGCAGCCCGGTGATGACGTCGGCGTAGCGCCCGTAGCCGTATTCCGGGAAGAAGTCGGTGCCGAGCACGTTGAAACCGGTGGTCACAACCACCGCCCCCACCTGCTCGGTGATTATCCGGTCTTCCTGGCCGAAGCGTATGGCGTGGGTTGGGCACACCTTCTCGCACACGCCGCACTTGCCCGTGCGGTAGTGGGTGCAGTGCTCCTTGTCGATGACGGGCTTGTTGGGCACGGCCTGCGGAAACGGCACGTAGATGGCCGTGCGCCTTCCCAGTCCGGCGTTAAACTCGCTCGGAATCTTTTTCTGCGGGCATTTCGTGGTGCAGAGTCCGCAGCCCGTGCACAGGCTCTCGTCTATGCTCTTGGCCTTGAGGCGTATCTTTGCCTCGAAGTTGCCTATGAACCCACTCAGCGAGTCGAGCTCGGCGTAGGTGTAGAGCGTTATGTTGGGGTGCTGTGCCACCTCGACCATTCGCGGCGTAAGTATGCACTGCGAGCAGTCGAGCGTAGGGAACGTCTCGGAAAGCTGCGACATGTGGCCTCCTATCGACGGCTCCTTCTCAACCAATATCACCTTGTGGCCGCAGTTGGCGATGTCGAGCGCGGCCTGTATGCCGGCTATCCCGCCGCCTATCACCAGTGCCTTCTTTTTTATGGGCACGTGGATTGGCGTCAGCGGAGAGTTGCGGCGCACCTTCTCCACGAGCCCGTGCACAATCTCGATGGCCTTCTCCGTGGTGTCGTCGCCCTTGGGATGCACCCACGAGCAGTGCTCGCGCAGGTTGGCAATCTCGCACAGGTAGGGGTTGAGCCCGGCTTCGGCGCATGCCTTTCTGAACGTAGGCTCGTGCATACGTGGCGAGCATGCGCCCACCACCACGCCGTCGAGCCTGTGCTCGCGTATGGCGTTCTTTATCAGCGTCTGCCCCGGGTCGGAGCACATATACTTGTAATCGGTGGCAAAGGCCACTCCCTCCATTGACGCGGCGGCCTCGGCCACCTTGGCGCAGTCAACCGTTGCGCCGATGTTCTCGCCGCAGTGGCAGATGAAAACTCCTATTTTTGACATACTTCATGTTTCATTGTAGTTTGACTTCCACGATGTGGCGCTGCAGGCCGAGCGCCTTGCGGCTCAGCCCCAGGGCCAGCCCGATGGCCTGTGTGATGTATAATATGGGTATGTCCGTAGGCTCGTCGAGGCACTTGTTGATGGCCGTGCGGCGCATGTCGAGGTTAGAGTGGCACATGGGGCATGCCACCACGACGGCTTCGGCACCGCGGTCGCGGGCGTCGCCCAGTATGTTTGCCGACAGCTTGCCCACAAGGTCGGTGCGCGACACAGACAGGCCGGCCCCGCAGCATTCGGTCTTGAAGGCCCAGTCTATGGGCTCGGCGCCAATGGCCCGCATCATCCCGTCCATCGACTGCGGGTCTTCCAGCCGGTCGAAGCCGAGCACCTTGTGTGGCCTGACGAGAAGGCAGCCGTAGTAGCAGGCCACCCGGTGGGCGAAGTTATGCCTTATCTTGCCGGGCAGCAGTTGGGCGGCGTGTTCCTGCAGGTACTGCAGCACGTTGACAATCCTCACCTTTCCGGAGTATGCCATGCCCACGGCAGCGCCCACCTTGGCGGCCAGCTCCTCGTCGCGGGCCAGCTCGTGGGCGGCCACGCTGAGCCTGTTGTAGCACGAGGCGCATGGCACCAGCACCTCGTCGAAGCCCTGCCGCTCGGCCAGCGCAAGCACCCGTGCCGGCAGTGCCACCGAAAGCTCGCGGCTCATCGAGTGGGCCGCGGTGGCCCCGCAGCAGTTCCAGTCGTCAATCTCGGTAAGTTTCAGCCCCAGCTCAGCGGCCACGGCCCTCACCGACTCGTTATATTCGCGGGATGTGCCGTTGAGCGAGCATCCCGGATAGAAACCTGTATTCATGTATAGATGTTTAGTTTTAGGTTCAGTCTTTCTTGTCGATGGTGTTCGCAAATATGCGCCCCACCTTGTCGCCGTTGTCCTTAAGCCTTTCCGGCACGATGTTCAGCTTGCCCTTGGCCATCATCGTCGGTGCTATGTCCACGTCTTGCATGAGCCGCATCGTGCGCATCTTGTACTCGGCCACGAGACCTATCTCGTATGTCCGGCCGTTGTGCTTCACCATGTCGAGGAACGACTTGTGGAATGCAACTATGGGCCTTGCCTTTTCGTTTACCCGTCCCCCGGTGCGCGACAGTTCGCGCAAGTGGTCCATTATGGCCGGCAGGTCTATTTCCATCGGGCATCGTGCCACGCAGTTCTCGCAGCTCAGGCACAGCCAGATGGCCGTCGAGCCAAGCACGCGTGCGTCGGCTTTCTCCGTGCCCGTCTGCAGCAGGCGCATCAGGAAGCTCGGCGCAATGTCCATGTCGGGCGCGAGCACGCAACCGGCAGTGCACTTGCCACACTGGTAGCAGCGGCTGACGTCGACGCCAATGTCCTCTGCCAATTTGATAGATAGTCTCTTCTTGTCTTCCATTTACATTACATATAATATGTTGTTTGTATGGTAGTCGTGAGCAGCATCGGTTGCTGCGTTACGGGATTGTGCCCGTTGACTCGTTTTAGTTTCTTCGCATTGTTCTGCCATTCCGGTCGGCCGCGGTTGCATTGCGGCGCTTGCCGTAGGGCGGGGGTTGCGCTTGCGAGGCGCGTTAGTTTGTTGTTCTTGCTTAATTATTTTAGGTATTCGTTCTGTAAGCAAAGGTAATCATTTTTTGCAGAAGTGATACCTATACCATGTTATAAAGTTTTTGATTTTAGGTTTTTTTTGGTTTGCATCTCCCCAAAAGTTGTGATGCCGGCCCGGCGGCCGCCGTCTGGTTGCGCTGCTGTGGGGCAGTGGCCGTTGCCATCCGGTGTTTCTGTGCCACCAGACTGCCACCCCATACAACCCGCTGCCATTCAGCGAGTTGCCGACAGGTGCCGTTTGGGCTTCCCGAATGTGCCGTTTGGCAGCCCGAAACAGGCCATTCCAGGGTGCGAAACAGGCCGTTTCGTGGCGCCATGCGGCGCATGCGTGAAAACAGGAAAGAGGCGGCTGTTTGTTGGCAGCACATTCGCCGGCATTTGAATGTCGCCTGAATGTGTGTTGAATAAAGCGTAGCGCTGGCCTGGCGCAGCCGGTCCCTTGCCCGCATCCCGGCCTTGGTCGTGGCTCCCGGCCGCCCGATGCGCCTTTGCCAGGGGCAGCCGACAGTATCCACGGCGGCATGTGGTCATCGGCTTGGCTTCTGTCCGGCGCATTGGGCCCAACCGCCCGCCGTGCCAACCTGGCGCTGTTCGTTATGCAACATTAATTAGCGGGTATGGTGGAAATGTCGCTCTCGTTGTATCAAATTAAGATAAATTATGTGTTTGGCGCGTTCTGCAACTTATATAATACGTATATTTACGGAAATTTTAATAATTAAAGTTATGAGAAATCTTGTTACGTTAATTGTCTTGTTGTTTGCGAACTTATGCGGAGTTTACGCAAATGATTGTAAAGTTACTTACGCCCTTGACGAGGGCCTTGTTATGTATGTTATCGACTCCGAGTTCAACACGGTTGACAACGGAGGCTATGTGGCAGAAGGCAAAAACATAATGATAGCCCTGTCGTGCAAGAATGGTTATGGCTTGAAGAGCTTTACGATCAATGGTGAAGACTGCACAGACAAGCTCGGCGACAGCGATGGGAGCGGGCGAGAGTTCCAGTACATGTACCGGGTGACTGGCGACATACATATCGAGGCACAGGCCGAGTTGAAGAAAGTGCCCGTGATAAGCAGCGTTTCGGGCAACGGCCGACTCGAGCTGTACGACAGCGAGGGCCGGGCCATAGAGTCGGGCGAGTTGGTTACCATCGGTTCGAGCGTGACGGTCAAGGCTGTCGCCGATCCTGGAAACAGCATCGTAGAGTTCAAGGCCAACGACCGCGACATGCTGTCCGACTTGAAGTTAGGCGAAAACCAAGTCACCCTGACCCTCAGCGAGAAGACAATATTCACCGCCGTGTTCACCGGCGAGGAGAAGCCCGACAACGAGTGCGCCGTGACATGGACCGTTACGGGCGAAGGCAGCCTGAGCGTTCGCTGCGGCAACAAGGTGCTTCAGTCGGGCGACAAGGTGGTGAAAGACGACTATATAGAGATTAAGCCGATGATGGCCAAGGGCTACAGCCTCACAAGCCTTACGGTGAACGGCGTAGAAATGGCGGCCGAGGTCAAGGGCAAGCTCTCGTTGCAGATAAAGGAACCCACGGACATAGCAGCCACCTTCGAGGTGCTGCCGTTGTGGAACGAGCTGGCTGCCGACGCCTTTGCCGGCGGCGACGGCACCAAGCAGAACCCGTACCAGGTGGAAACACCCCAGCAGCTGGCCAAGATTGCCAACGACGTGGACATGGGAACCCAGACTTACAGCGGTGTTTATTTTGACATTGTTGCCGACATCGACCTCGCCGGCTACGACTGGCTGCCCATAGGCTATAAAGATACGCAAATGAGGGAGTTCGTGTTTGACGGCATCATCAACGGCAATGGGCACAAGATACGCAACCTCAACGTCAACACAGGCGAGAACATCATATCGTCGGGGTTGTTGGGCACCACAGGAGAGCACTTCGAGCTCCACGACCTCACCATCGAAAGCGGTTCGGTAAAGGGCAACTCGATGGTCGGGGCGTTCGTCGGCTACAACCGCGGCCTGGTTGACGGTTGCACCAACTATGCCCAGGTAAGCTGCATCATATTCTATTGTGGCGGCATCGTTGGTTGCAACAGCAAGACCGATGGCATGACCTCACGGATCAGGAACTGCGTCAACTACGGCAGCGTGGTGGCCGGGGCAGGCGGCATCAACGGAATATCGGCAGGCGGCATAGTAGGCGCAAACTCGGCTGTCGTGGAGGGATGCGTAAACTACGGCTCAGTTGAATCGCCCACAAGCGGTGCCGGCGGCATTGCGGCATCCATGGAAGGCGGCGTGATACGCCATTGCTACAACCGCGGCAAGGTGGAGTCGGCCATGATGGTGGGCGGCATTTGCGGAGCGGTGACAGGCCGTGAGGGCGATTGCGAGATATACAACAGCTACTCGGCAGCTTCGCTGATGTCGTATGAGGCCAACCAGAGCGGCGGCATTTTGGGCTACCTGGTGTTTATCGAGCCCAACAAGTTTAATATGCGCAACGTCTATTTCGACATCAACCTGTTTGGTGGCCCGGCCATCGCCGTTTCAAACGACGTGTTCGCCTCGTATACCATAGACAACGCCAAGGGATTCACCACCGGCCTGATGACGTCTGAAGACTTTGTGACGCGCCTGAACAACGAGGCCGAGGGCGCCGAGCTTTGGGCCTTGGGCGCAGGCAATGAGAACGACGGCTACCCCGTTGTCGACCTGGACAAGTATGCCACAGGCATGGTTTCGCCGAAGGCCGCAGGCATGGCAGTGGGAGCGTCGGGCGGCACGATAAGCGTTGCCGGCGCCGACGCAGCCACCGTGGCCGAGGTGTACACCGTTGCCGGAGCGCTGGTTTACTCGGGCACCGTGGGCAACATGGCATCGCATGCCTTTGCCAATGGCCTTTATGTCGTAAGGGTTTCCGGTGAGTCATACAAGGTAATAGTGAAATGACGTCACCGGCACAGGCCGGTAGCAATAGGCAGGGAGGGCGCCATCATCAGCCGGGCGCCCTCCTTTTTTTTGTGGCATGGCGCCACCACCGGGGGCCTACGGCAGATGCCGGAGGCGCGCCCCC
>ULMD01039528.1_pt1 | contig 10526 bp, 21 predicted proteins | sample 1951561 | NCBI WGS metagenome assembly ULMD01 (sample SAMEA4835541, study PRJEB28245) | human gut metagenome | biome: gut microbiome; material: fecal sample | place: Denmark | collected 2008
AGGAAATGGAAAGACCGGAGTATAATAAGCTACGCAAAATGGCTAAGACTACTCCAGGTCTGATAGTGGACGAGGCGCAAAACATGATGCGTGTATCGCTGTATGATAATGGGGAACTTAAGAAGGTGGTAGTAGTAATGAAATGCGATTCTTTTTTACAGTCAAAAAGTAACATAGAAAAGATAATGTTATTATCATCTTCTATAGAAGATAGAAAAAACAAAGAAAAAAATAAAACAAAATCAGAAAATGAACAGAATAACAAAAATAAGAGAAGAAATAGGAGGAAAACAGGTTGATTTGACCTTTTACGGGCGTTTTTGCAGCCTTATTGAAGGTGGTAGAAAGATAATACTAAGGGCAATAAAAAACGGTCATAAGAAGGGCGTAATTGGGGCCATTCAGCCTGGGAGACATGATAGAATTTGGACCACATGGTCTGTCGCTTTTGATGATCTGAAGGTAGGGGATACGGTAGAGTTCAGTACATCTGGAAAATACAATCCCGGATTTCATGCTACGGAAAAGTATGTAGGGTGTGTAGAATGGATAAAAGGATCGGAATGTGCGATAAAAACCGGTAAGGGAATAGCAGTAGTATTAATTAAACACGTGGAAAGGGTGGTAAAATAATGGATTTAAGGATGTTTATAGACCTATTTCAGGAGATTGAGGTAGAGAACTTGTTTAAAGCGTTAGATTTATGTATGGAATATGTAAGATTAGATTTACATGTGTTTAATGTAGGAGCTCATGTAACATGTTCATACAGTAATGATCTTGAATCGCTTTCACAGGCAGAAGGTTGTAATGTGAATATGATAATAGAGGTACCCCACTTATTCGAAGCATTCATGGAATATGCTTCACCGGAAATGAAGTTGTATTATGAAAAACTAACAGAGATAGTATAATATGAAAGAAGAAGTAGAACGGATAAAGAAGTTGGTAGGCATAGATCATAACAGATGGGAGCAACCTTGTACATGTGATAAATGCAAGAACATGTGTGAGGTTCCTTGTATTGGTACGCCAAAAGACATAGAGGCTATCATAGATGCCGGATACGCTGACAGGTTAAAAGAGACAAGGTGGATGGTAGGGTATCTTGCAGTGAGAGAAAAACCAATAGATATGATCCAGCCAGCAGAAAAGGGCGGGTGGTGCGCATTCCGCCGGCCAGACGGTCTCTGCGAGCTGCATGACCGTGGACTAAAGCCGACCGAAGGAGTTCTGGCTTCTTGTAAGGTGGTTGAAGAAGATAATATTCCAACATATGAAACGTCTGTACTTAGAGCAGTGGCTCATGAGTGGGTTAAGGTAGAGAACTTCGCAACTATAATGAGGGTAGTTTTTAAATACTTGCATTACAATGAACGTAGAGAACAAGATAAATAAGATAGTTAAGATCCTAAAAGAAAAAGGATTTGTAGTATATAGAAAGGGTGGGAAGGAGCCAGGTGTGTTTTACGCCAAAGAAGGTGACAGCCGGATAGGATTCGTTTATCCCAACAACGGATATATATACGACAGGATAAAAATGTGGTCTTTTTCAAGGGTGTATAAACCGCATGAGAAAACCGGGTCTTCGTGCTTAATGTGTGTCAGCGACGAATTTACTATAGAGAATGCGATTAAGAGCATAGAGGATAGACTGTGGGTAAATTATATAAAAGACGGTAACAGAAAACGACCAGAAGAATATAAAAACATAAGAGAATTTGTTGGTAGCTTCACTAAATTCTACAACTCTGTAGAATTAGTTGAGGTTAAGTAGTTTTCCATGTAAGTTAGTTGCCGGCACTGGTCTGTGAAGATAGGTGTCGTTTTTTTTTAAGAAAGGAGGATAAAGATGGAGAAAAGAGACAAGGAAATGCCTTATGAGGTAATCATACAGGAGAGAAACAAAGTGGATTTATACGGTAACGTAGTATATTATATCTATTGGTTTGATAAATATGGGAACGATATTACAAACAAATGGAAATTCTGGAGCAAGGGTCCGAAAAAGAAATATGATAGAGTTAATCGTTATCTAACGGATGATTGGCTGAAGAAATACTGTAAGAATGACAATTTAAAGATAAGTAGAATAAAGGAATGAAAACGATAAAAAGTAGATAAAGTGATATTATATTATATGGATCGGGTAGACCCTGACGGGAACTTATACCGGTTCTATATGTATAAAGGAATGGCATCTGAAATAGAATACTTTTGCACGAAAGAGGCAGGTAATATGACCATACCAATCGGAGAAGGAAAGTATGTCAAGATCGTACCAAAAGAAATAGAGAGAATACCGGTAAGGGGATATAGGAAGCTTGCTGGAATATGGAATCGTGAAACATGTAACGGAAAGGGATGGTATAGGCTTTTTAATTATTTCAAATACAAGCCGACCCTATGTTATTTTAAAAAAGCGGGACATGATGAAAATGGGAACACAAGATACGAAATATCATTATTTAATGCCACTATGAATGTGACAAGGTATTTTAATCTGTGGAGAATGAAGCCAGGAAAGCATGCTATGATAACAAACGAGTGTGGCGCCTTGGATATTATAAAAGAAAAATTTGACAACATAAATATAGTGGAATATGGATCTAAATAAATTGTATAAAGAAATAGAAGAAGCAGAGGTCAGTCTGAATGCAAAAAGATTAAAGTACATCAAAGAAGCATTAGCAGAAAACAATGGAATTATAAAGCTAAAATTCAAAGAGTTTAAAGAAACTAATGATGCGCTTGACTTTGATGATCAGTTTCCGGTGATAATAGAAATTAATGGGATTCCTATGTTTTTAACGGAGGTGTATGTCAAAAAAAACGATTTTCGTATAGTTCTGCTGGATTATGATGATATGACTTTAGGTGATTATGATAATACAGGAGAAAATGAACAGGTTGCTTATTTTATTAACTATTGTTTAAATCAAGACAAAGATGGGAAAGAGTAGAAAAGATTATGAGAAGTTTCTTAACTCAATATCTCCAGATAGAGACGATGAGGCATGGATCATTGGAGGGAAAAACAGGTATTGTGGTAGAGAGAATTATGGCACTATGATCAAAAGGTATGATCCTATTGGTTTTAATGTAGGGTACAGGGAGTGGGTGGAACAGCCAGAGTAAGATGGCGCCTGCCCTGCCATGAGGTCGGCCTGGCTGTTTGTGGCCAGGGCCGTATATTAGTCAGATAGTGAACGACGAAAACAATACAAATATTTGTTAATTATGAGAGTAGAAGATTTAACGAAGTTTGAAGGGGAATGTCCTATTATAGTAGTATTTAGCGCATATATGGATATACGGATTCCTGTAGAAGAAAATAAGGGAGCTACAATTTTTATTTCACATTTAGATTCTTGTTTAGGATGGGATAATGAGGAGGAAGAAAAATGAAAGGAACGATAGTAACAGGTAGCCTAATTGTGTTCAGTGACGGATTTGTTTGGAAAAGATTATCCAATGAAAAAGCCTACAAGATATGGGTGTCGGCAGAAAATGAAGATTTTGAGTTATACAAGGTGAGAGTAGATGATGAGTCTGAGTCATTGATAGAGAGTCTTGAAAACTTGCAGGATGCCTTTAAACAAGATCATTATGTATGTATAGAAGTAGGTAAGCTACCGTATAGTATTGGTTTAAATTACTTACGAAATCTGCAAGAGATGTCGGTGGAAGCTGTAGAGTATCTAACAGGACCAAAAGAATATAGCAGGGAACAGGCATTTAGCATCATTCAAGAGTGGGCTAAAGAGTTTACAGAGAAATATGGGAATTATGATTTTGATGGCTCATACTATGATGCAATAGATGAATTTATTGATGAGAAGTTAGGAACTATTTAAAATATAAAGATATGGAAGACGGACTTATTACAACAAAAGAAGTAGGGGATTATCGTATAAAAATATACTATGATCCTGATGGTACATGTCCTTGTAAATATTGGGATATGGCAGCATGTTTCTTATGGGAATATAGAGATTCATTCCGACTGCAAGATGTGTGCGATTGGAGAGAAGTGTTTGGTAAATACGGAGATAGCCGACACTCACTTATAGGTGCACTACATAAACTTATTAGTGAATATGTTGAATGGAAAGACTTGCTGAATTATTTTAAGAAAGGCAAGATTGACGGTTATCGAATGAGATATGATAGACATGAGAAAATGTGGTATTTGGGATGGTATAACAATCCACAATACACAGAGTATAAAGGCTGGCAAGAAACTATTAGCGTTTCTCCTTCCGACCTTTATACGTATGATTATACGGATGAATTTATAGAATACTTGGAGTGTGACGAATTGATTCAGATTCTTTCAGATTTGGGCAAAGATATATTTGTCAAAGAATGGTTCACGATAGGATACAGTCAAGGGGATTATGTTAAAGGTATAGCTTTCTGTACAAAGGAGAGGTACACAAAAATGGTCAGTAATAATACTTCCGATTGGAAAATCCAAATTGACAAATTGATTGATGGTGAAGTGAAAGCTATAGGCATGTGGATGTGGGGAGATGTAAAAGGGTATGTGCTTGAAAAGAAAGTGAAATTCGTTAAGAAATACGAAGATGAATCCAGGGAGGATGAAGAGGAAGAAGAATGGGAAGAGATTAATTCTTGTTGGGGATATTATATGGAAACAGACGAATTGATAGAAGAAATAATGAAAGAATATAACTTGAAAGAATAAGGAGATGGAGAGATCACGAGGGTGTATTATAAGAAAGAACACTAAAGAATTAAGAGAAAGCCTCATGTCATTAGGATATCGTTGGTTGGTGAAAGAAAAAGGAGCTAATTGCATAGTCACAAATCCAGAAATATTAAAATACATGGAATTGCAAGAAAAATCAGTAGAAGCATGGAAGGATGAAGGATGGATAGATTGTGGAGCCAATGATGATATGTTTCTGGCTATAGCAGCATTAGCAAATAATACTGACTTAGGTCAATGGCTGATAGTGACGGACGCCACAGGAGACAGGTGGGTAAAGTGCGAAGAGCTCCGGTTCAGGGGAGACGCGGGCTGTATCACATGGCGTAAGGCTACGGTAGATGAAATTATTGAACATTTTAAAAGAAGATAATTATGGGATATATATGTACAAAATGTGGTGGAACAAATGTTGCCTGTGAAGCCATAGTAAATCCGAATACCGGAAAAATAATAGATTATTTTGATGGAGCTTTCATGCATGCTATTTGCAGTGATTGTGAAAACGAGGTAGTGATATCTAATGTTGAAGGAGTCAAATATGAAATTGATTTAAGATTCCTTGAATTTGTAGAAAGAACAGGTAAGGAGCCTGAATACGTAGAATGTCAGATTGTGTGGAAAGAAACAGGCTTCCGGTTTATTGGGCTTGCGCTTTGATAAACGGTGATTATTCAGGACTGTCTGAAGAAGAAATACAGGAAATAGATGCTTTTTTGAGAAATGCAGAAGGTTATGCGGTGGATGTGGACTGGGAAACACAAGGATTCTACCGTTGCAATGACGCAGGAACACTTCCTGGAGAGTGTGCAGATTTTATTTTTCATAAGTGTAATGATTAAACTAAAATAATATGGAAACTGCAAACAAATTGTTTTATTCAGGTACAAAATTCTTTACAGAAAATGAAGAAGATTATAGAATAACAGTTAGAATCTCTTTGGATGATGACTGCAAAAATAACATATGCGACTGGAGCATAACAGCCGACGTTGACTGGAAAAACAAGCATGGAAAATATGAGGATTACTTAGGAGGCTGCTGCCACGATGAAGTTGCAAAACATTTTCCGGAATTGGCGAAATTCATATCGTTGCATCTTTGTAACCATTATGGTGCTCCTATGTATCCGGTGGAAAATGGCATATATTACGTTAGAAGAAGTGGTATGTCTGTGGCAATGGAGTATTTGCGTATATCAGAACAAGAATGCGTAGAATTATATAAAGCCTCTGAGGATAAGATGTATTTCAAGTATCTGCTTTTCAATCTGGGGATTGTGGATAGATGGAAACGTGAATCAGACGAGCTTCTTGTTGAACTTGAAGACCTGTGTGGCAAGAAATGGGTAAATCCGTATACGCCGGAAAAGGAAAGGTTCACTTTGACATTAACGGACGAGGAACGTTTGCTTATTGAAGAGCGCATTAAAGCCGGGTATTATTCCGCAGAAAATATCGAAAAACGTAGGGAAGAGGATCATAAGGCAGAGATGTTGAAAAAGCGTGCTGAAATTTGTGAGCGATACGATAAGAGAATCAGACAAGCAGAAGCAGAAAAGAAGATAATGCTCTGTGTGTTTGATTATGGGTTGTCTACTGATAATGCTATATATTACCCTCACTTAAATACTTTATCTTTCAACTGGAATAGTTATGGAAAAAAAATCACACAGGAAGAGTTTGATGATTTTGTGAACAAGGTGGACCGCTCTCAGTTGCCGGAAGGTATCAAGTTTGAGCTTAAATAAAATACAGGATATGGAAAGATTGAATTTCGAAACACTGTTTCGTGTCGTAAGATGGGATTACAACCGCTGCTTTAAGGATGAATCACTGGACAAGGATTTGTTCATGGAAAAATACGGGAAAGTTATGGGAGAACATTATTACAACAAGTTTGTCCATGAGTTTAACGGGAATATCCTGAAGATGATTGGTTACTTCAGAGGTTCCGAAAAAGAAGGGCAAGTGTTCTGCGATATGATAACCGAATGTATTGAAAAATATGAACAAAGAGGATTATATAGTAGAGGTAAGTTAAACAATTAAAAAGATACTTATATGAACAATTCAATGGTCGCTCACTTATGGGCAAACGAAAAGCAAGAATCTGCAAATGGTAGTAACTTCTATTTTGAAGGAGAAAGTATTTACTCCTATGGAAGACATTTTGAGGTTGGAAGAATAGTGCGAAACAAGCGTGGAGAAAAGGCGTATTTGATTAATGATACATATTATTCTTCTACTACAAGCAAGCATCAATATTATGTTCGTGAAGCAATACCAACTGGCTCAAAGATGTTCTATGTTGAATGTAATATATAATATTGTATCGGCAACATGATCTTTGTTACCAATATGTTGGAATCCATTAAAGATGCTATTGAAAAATACAAAAAAGCAAGAGCCGAATTGTCCTATCGAGATATTTGGGGAACGTTTAAAAATCTGATGGATTATATTGAGTTTTTCGATATGGGGACTCCCCAGCGTCTTCTTAAAAAGAGTGCAAACGAATGACTTGGAACTAACCATGAATTATCATGGAAATCAGATAAGATTAAACGTAAACATGCCCGTGAATTGAAACGTATTTTCCAGATATTGTTGAATCATCAAGCACTGGAAGTCCTTGGAACCGTTAATGTGATTGTAGATGAAGTTTGTGGTGAAGGAACTTGGTTGAAATATTGGGAAAGAGTTGAAAGACATAGAGTAAATATAGAAACAAAATGGGAAAAAAAACGTAGGGCAAGGGAAGAAGAATTAGACAAATTTCGTAAGGATTTTTATGAAAGATTAGAAAAATGGAAGTCAGGAGAACTTAATTTCTTGCATTCATATTATTTTATTGATATTGCTGACGTAAATGCTTGGATGCGTATAAAAGAAGGAATTATTGAAACAAGCAAACAAATAAAGATTGGGATAGAAGAAGCCAGAAGGATGTGGCAGGTGGTGTCGCTGTTGCACCGGGGAGGCCAGTTCCGGCATGGCCTGGTAGAGGATGTGAATGGCAATAAGTGGAGCATAAACCGGTATGAAAACGATATACTGACAGCCGGGTGTCATCGTATTGCGTATAGCGAGATGGAAAGTATTGCAAAACAACTGGGATGGGTGTAAGTAACCCATCCTGTTTTATAACAATTAAAAACGAAAAGATATGGAAAATCCAATTGTTGTTCCGTTTGATTTAAATACGGCGAGAAAAATTAAAAGTGGAGAAATAGAAGGTTTGGTATTAATTGACAATATTAAAATAGAATTTGTATATGAGTCAAAAGACTGTGCAGATCATTATAATTTACTTTTTGTAAAAAAAGATGGATCTGGAATAAGTGCTATATATGCCGATACAGAAGGTTATACTCTTGGCGGCAACCTTCTGGAATTGGAAGTGGAGGCTGGAGCGTATTTTAAGGAAGGAGATATATTAACAAGCACTAAAGGATGTCAATTCATATATGATGGACTTATTACCAATGGGGCAATGGGAAGTATATGCGGAATGACAACATATGGAGATCTTGAGTTTGATCGTTGCACATTATGGACTGATGTGTATGACAGAGATAAAAATCGGAATGTAAGAAAGGCTATAGAAGAAGAGAAGAAATTTTTAGCAGAAAAGATTATAAAAGCCGAAGACAGTAGAAAAATAAATATAATAAAAAGATATTTAAGTGAATATGAGTATCTATTAGATGAGATGCCGAAACACGACTTCAAACCATTTGAACGAGTGCTGGTGAGAAGAACTAACCAAGAGAGGTGGAAATTGCATTTATTCTCCAGAGGATCAGGAACATATGACGAATATGAATGTTTGGGAGGCGTAACATTTAGTCAGTGTATCCCATACGAAGGGAACGAACATCTTTTAGGAACTAATAAAAACAAATAAGATTATGGAACATAAAATGGTGACAATACCGTTTGATTTAGAAACGGCAAAGAAAATAAGAAAAGGCGAAAGGTTAGGTCAAATTGTGACAGAGAAAGGGCGAAATAGAGCAGAAATAGTATATGAAGATGATTTGTGCAATGCATACCCTTTATTGGTTGTAATTCATTCGATATCTGTAGTGATGACAGACTGGTTTTCAGTCACGGGGGAATCATTTAGCAGCGAAAATCGCCTCCTTCTTGAAGAAAACAATAAGATGTTAAAGGAAATTCTAAGTTTTGTGAGAAAAGTTGATTCTGCTGAATACAGGGATCATCAAGACTTTATGGAATTTCTTAGAAATGTGGCGGCCGATATATGGGTAGAATATACGGAGCCTGAACAAAGAAGTAAGTTGTTTAATTTAATAAATAAAGAAAAATGAAAACAGTTTTTGATTTAAGCAGAGATGAGATTGTGGCATTGACAGACGAAGACATAAGTCTGTATATAGACAAAGAGCTTGCTAATAAAGGTATTCCAATTGAAGCTAAAAACTGGAATATAAAGAACAAAAAAGAAGTCGTGTATCCAAGAACTGGAGTTCCGGTATTTATGTTAAAAGATATCGGCATCGGTTTTAGAACCATAGAAGGTGCAACTGAGGTGGCTAATTTGCTTGTCAAGTATAATGCATTTAAAACAGAATCGAGATATCTGGCAGGATCGTATGAACAGTTTTGGATCATGAAGGAGGGTGTTTGCCCGGCTGTTAAAGGAGAAACAGGATATAGCAAGGAAGAGTTTGATAAGATAGATGAGAAAAATAAAAACCCTGAATTGACAAGTATAAATACCTTCAATGACACCGTGAAAAAAGCCAATGAAATTAAAGACAGGGTGTTGAAATGCGTGTACAACATAAAACAAGAGCGTTCATATAACAATGACCTGGTTGGTATCTTTGAAAGGTATAAAGATATAGCAGACGGTGATATGGAGGTAGCTATGAATTTTATTAAGGAAGCCTATCCATTCAATGAAGAAACAGAGTCGTTTATCAGAAAAAAGTTTGACATGCCTATACCGGACGAATCAAAAGAGCAGTAATTAAGCTAAATTAAATCATTTTGAATCTTTTTTATTATCAAAAGACATATCTTTGTCCAAAAAACAAACATAATGGAAGAAAAAGAGATAAAAGAAGCTATGATTGAAGCCCTGACGCATTTAGAGGGGTGTAAGTATTTCGTGGCTACGATAGTAAATGAAGAGGAAAGAAGATTTGATATGAGCCAACGAATGTCACAGCATCAATTGGCGTTAGTTATAAAAGGTATCTTATCTAATAATGAGATGATGATGATGGACGTTTTGCAGTGGTGTTCTGAAAGATTTAAAAACAGTATAGAGAAAGGAAAGAAATCAACTAATTAAATATTAATACAATGAATCGCTGGTTTGAAATTACGGTAAAAGCCGAGATTGATAATATCGAGAACGGCAAAAAAAAGAAAGTAACTGAAAAGTATTTGGTGGATGCCTTGTCTTATACAGAGGCAGAATCAAGATCGTTGGAGATCTTTAAAGATTTGTACAATTCTTTCGAGGTTGTAAAAATTAACCCTATTAAAGTGTCGGAAATCTTCTTCAACGGAGAAGCTGAGTACTGGTATAAGTGTAAGGTTAATTACATTACACTGAATGAAAAGAAAGGTAAAGAAAAGAAAACGCCATGCTATATGTATGTCCAGGCCGGCAATCCGAAAGATGCTGAGGCTGTGTTAACTAAGGGGATGCAAGGTACGTTGGGCGACTGGAATTGCGAGTCTATTGCAGAAACGAAAATCATTGAAGTATTTAAATACGATCTGCAAAAAGGTGTAGAAAAATTGGGAGA
>ULMD01031707.1_pt1 | contig 10418 bp, 11 predicted proteins | sample 1951561 | NCBI WGS metagenome assembly ULMD01 (sample SAMEA4835541, study PRJEB28245) | human gut metagenome | biome: gut microbiome; material: fecal sample | place: Denmark | collected 2008
ATTCAGAAAGGCAGACAAAAAGAGTTCGCAGGATGCAAAACACAATTACCCGGATGATTGTAATATTTGCAAAGACCGTTTTAAATGTGCTGACTTTATGAGAACGCAACCAATTGCAAATCTGATTCAGCGTTTCAAGACGACAACGGACAAAGAGGGAAAAACAGCAATCGCCGGATTGCTAAAACAGATAAACGCCGATGCGTCGGGAAAGCCTCAAAATGATATACCGGAAGAAGTAAAAGAAATTGCCGGAAAGTTGGAAAAGGTTTTTGGCGCATGTGTTGAGATACACCGTATTGAGATACCGGAAAAGAAACGTAAGTTTAGAAAGAAACCAAGAAAGGAGCAAGGCAATGAAACCCGTTGAATTCCCGGCGTGAATGTAGTATTTGCAAAAGACCAACCGGAATACATGCCGTTACCTGCAATGAAAATCCCTAATGACCCGCAGGGGCTTATAATTACCAAATGGCAGTTATCCCCGGAGGAATTGGAGAGAGTAAAAGAAACCGGAACAATACATTTGTCAATGCTGACGTTTAACCAGCCGTTGCAACCCGTATTGTTGACCGTAGATTTTCCAACAGATAAATAAAACAGATATGGAGAGTAAAAAGAAAAAATGTTTGTTTATCAACGTGGGGGATATAAGAATTGCCCCGGACATTATCAGCGAATACGCACCGATAAATAACCAAACAAACCCGACGGGCGTACAAATCATTTCCCGAACGGTCGGTATTTGGAGATTAAGACAACACAGCAGGAACAACAAAGAGTTATTGCGACGTTGGATAAACTGAAAGAGCCAACAACGGTTTAACAAGCAAAAAACGCCCCGGAATTTCAACCGGGGCTTTGCCGCATATAGCCGGAAAGCAAAACGGGCTAAAATTAGCCCCATAGAACGACGATAATTCAAAAGACAATAAAAGTATCAATCAACAAACGAAACCCGCTTAAAACGAAAATTACCCGAAAATAACAAGCAAAGGGAAAGCGACGTTTGAGAGGAAAGCAAAGTAAATGGTTTGGCCGTTATAAAAAGGTTTGAAAAATGGAAGCGAGTAAAAGACAAAGGGGCGGACGCCCGAAAATGTGCAAACGAACAAAAGACCAAAGGGAGTTTGATTTGGCTTTTTGTTCAAATCTGTTTTTACGTGGTTACACGTATAGGGAGATTTCGGAAAGACTGAATGAGGAAAACGCCCGGCGTGGCGTCGGTTATACCATAACAAAACAAATGGTATATTGGGATATGCAACAATTGCTAATTGAGTGGAAACGTGAACGTATGGAAAATATAGACGATTACGTTACGCAGGAATTGCGAAAGTTGGATAAAATGGAGGTTGAATTGTGGGAGGCGTGGGAACGTTCAAAGACCGGGAAATTGCGAGAGAAAAACAGACAGAACGCAAAGCCCCGTAAAGTGTTGGAGGATGGCGACAACCCGGAATATTACGGGTATGAGGAAACCACAACGGAAACGTCCGCCGGAAACCCCCGGTTTTTGGATTTGCTTTTGAATGTACAGCAACGCCGGGCAAAGATGTTGGGATTTGATGCGCCAATAAAAGTTGATATACCGGGATTGAAAGAAAATACAAATAGCGATGCGCCGAAATATGATGTTGCCGCAATACCGGAGGATTTGTTGTTTGCGGTCGCCGATAAATTGCAAACAGCAGAATATAAAAAACAATTAGCAGAAAAAGGATTAATTGACGATGGTACGAACAACAAAGAATGATATCAAGAAAAAAGATGAACCGAAACCCGTACACACGTGCGGGAATTGTGGTTGGGGTAAATATTATTACGACCATTCAAATTTGGATATGGACGGGAACCCAATTTGTTTAAAATGCTCGTTTGTCGAAAATCGCAGTATAATACGTTCGGAAAAAGCGTGCGACAAATGGAAAATGAAACAATAAATTGGGCGTTTTTTAAGATTCCCGGTTTTTAAGTCAGAAAAAATACGGGGGTAAGACAAAAATATATGGTTTATTTTTAAGAATTAAACAAAATGGATAAAGAACAATTGCTTAAAATGTATGCAGCATTGAAAAACAACCCCGGCGAGATAGTAAAAGCGGCGGCACGCCATAGGCTGATAAACTTTGCCCGGTACATGCAACCGGATTTGGCTTTGGAACCGTTCCACGTCGTTTATTATACGCTATTGGATAAGTTCGCCCACGGGGAAATAAAAAAAATGATTGTGCAAATTCCGCCACAGCATGGTAAACTAATTTCTGACAATCAAATAATAGTTACCCCGTTTGGTATGAAAAGACATGGAGACTTAAAAGTTGGAGACTATGTATTTGGCAGGGACGGCAGTCAGAAAAAGGTATTATGGGTGTCCCCGAAAGAGAAGTCCGAATACGTTGTAACATTCTCGGACGGGGAAAAGATAGAATGTCACGGTAATCACGAATGGATAGTGTATAACAGAAGTAAACACAAGTGGGAACAACTGGAAACAAAGGCTATGTTCTTAGAGGACAATCTATGCAAAGGAAAAGGCAAGAGAGGTTCAAAATATAAATATCAAGTAGATTCCAATGTGTGTGTACAATTCAAAGAAAAAGCTGTTAGCATCGAACCTTACACGTTTGGCGCATGGCTTGGGGATGGCTCAACAAATGAGGGGCGCATATATATTGGGCGCGATGATGTTGACATAATTAATCATAGTTCTTACAATTTTCACGAAACGGAAGGTTCGACAGCACGTGTATTTTATTCAAGCGAATTTCATGCAGCCTTAAAAGAAAATAGGTATATAGGGAGAAAATATATAGGCGATGAGTTTATATTTAATTCTGTAGAAGTGAGAAAGAATTTAATTGCGGGATTGATTGATACAGATGGTTATGTATATCAAAAAAATGGGCGTGTGACTATAAGCAATACGAATAAAGATGTTATCGAAAAGACAGCACTAATATTGCGCAGTTTAGGCGAGAGTGTTGTAATTACAAAGTTTGCCCCCAAAAAATCAAGTAGTGGAATAAAAGGCATGAAAGATGTATATCAACTATGCTTTAATCCATCTACTGATTACCCAACAAGGATACAAAGAAAAAGGATAGTAATTAAATGCAAGAAAAAAAGAAGAGCAATTGTAAGTATTGAGCGTATAGAACATGAGGCATACGGGAATTGCATACAGGTTGAGGATGGTATTTATTTAGTCGGAGACCATTTTATACCAACACATAATTCGGAGGGTTCAAGCCGAAAATTACCCGCTTTTATGTTGGGATTGAACCCGGACACAAAAATTTGTATTGGTTCGTATGCCGCCACAATTGCAAGGGATTTTAACCGGGACGTTCAACGAATAATTGACACCCCAAAATATCGGGAAATATTTCCGAAAACCTTTTTGAACGGTTCAAATGTGGTAACGATGGCAAACACGTATTTACGAAATTCTGACGTTATAGAAATGGTTGGGCATAAGGGTTCGTTGCGTGTTGTAGGTCGTGGCGGTGCGTTGACATCAAAGACCGTTGACGTTATGATTATGGACGACGTTTATAAAGATTATTCAGAGGGTAACAGCCCGATTGTACGCAATGCGGCGTGGAAATGGTACACGACCGTTGTAAAAAAGCGTTTGCACAATAAATCGCAAGAACTGATTGTATTTACCCGATGGCATGAGGAGGATTTGATTGGTAAGATTGAAAAGGGAGGCGAAAAGATTATTGATATTAAAAGTTGGGACAGTATTAAAAATATTCCGGATGGTGCATGGGTTCGCATAAACTTTGAAGCGTTGAAAACCGGGGAACCAAACGAGATTGACCCAAGGGAACCGGGGGCGGCTTTATGGGAGAGTATGCACAGCCGGGCAAAATTGGAGCGTGAAAGAGCGTTAGACCCAATACAATTTCAATGCTTAGACCAAGGAAACCCCGGAAGCGCAGAGGGTAGATTGTACCGGAACCCGTTCAGAACGTACGTTGACAAATCAGAATGGGGAACGTTCGTGCGTAGTGGTAATTATACAGACGTGGCAGACGAGGGAGACGACTTTACATTTTCGGCGTGTTATGACGTTTACAAATCCGGTAATGAGGCATGGAACGAACAAAAGAAACGGTTTGAACCGATTTTGTATGCGCTAATTACTGACATGGTATTTACGCAGGAAAATACAGAAGTAACAGCCGTTACCGTCCCGGAAATGATAAACCGTTGTGGAACGCAAAAAGCATGGATTGAAAGTAACAACGGCGGTGCCGGGTTTGAAAAGTTGATACGTAAAAAGATAAAAGCGATTTCCGAACCATTTTACCAAGGTGCCAACAAGGAAAGCCGCATTATAACAAATTCGGCAAGCGTCAACGCCCAAATCATAATGCCGTTAGGATGGGAGGAACGTTTCCCAAAGATACATGAACACGTAACCGGGTTTTTGCGTGATTTCCCAGCAAATGAGCATGACGACCCGGAGGACGGTTTGACCGGAATATATGAAAAGGAATTGGCGGACGGCGATACAAGACCATACAGCCAAGCAACAAGGGGCATTAAACGTCGTAATTAGCGCTTTATTTCATATATGCAAGGATTTAGCCGAAAATATTATAACTTTGCAATAAGTAATGGGGCAAAGGGTTAGCCCCCGGAGATAACAACAAAAGTTTTAACGTTAAAAAATTAAGATTATGGCTATTTGTAAATGCCCGGCAGCAGCAGCGTTGCCAAACATTCCAAACTTTACGTGTGCCGAGAGTTTCGGACAGATTCAGAAAGTAGCGTTTCAGAGATTGTATAAAAGCACCGGAGAAAAAAATTCATTTACCACGACGGCGGGTATTGGGAAAAAAGCGTCATGGACGCCGTTGTTATCGGCAGATGACGACACGAAAGTTGTTGTCTCCCCGTATATCCAAGCACCGACAGCAGAAGCAGGCGCACCCCGTACGTTCGGCGGAGGAAACGAAACGTTGGGCGGTATTGAAGAAATTATTGGACGTGAGCCAACCCCATTTACGGCGGTTATGCGTAAAATGCCGCAATCACTGATTAAAGCATTGAAAGATTTGCAATGTGAAAGCGATTCCCAAAATTTGGGGGTTTATTTGTTTGATGAAAACGGCGCAATTGGTGCATTGCAAGACCCGAAAACAGCAACAACGCATTATCCTATTCCAATTCGTTCTTTGTTTATCGGGGATAAAACATTGGGAGGATTTGAGGCACCCGATAGCAACGCAATACAATGGACGTTTTTACCTAATTGGTCGGATGATTTGGCTATTATCGTACCGGAAGATTTTAACCCGCTAACAGACTTAAAAAATGCAGCAGGGTAAACAAACAATAGTGACGTTGGAAAATGAAACATTGAAAACGACACGAGATTTTGAAGTTAGCCACGCCGAAAGACTTTTAAAAATGCCAAATAACGGCGGTTGGCAGTTACCGGAAAATAGTAAATTTGAATTTGACAAAGAAAATGGGCTTAGATATAAGAGAAATAAAAAAGCAGATAACGGAGCCACGGAACAAAGCGGCGATAAGTAGGGCGATTTACCACCAAAACCGCATACGATTTCATGCGGAAAAGGCGTTGACGCCATACATTACGCAACCCGTGACCGATTTTTTGGCTTATGTTTCAAACCTTATACCCGCAGACAAATTCAAAGTGTTCAAAACATTGTTCCGTTACCCCGTAAAGACAAACGAGGTAACGGGCGTTTGTTTTGATAAGTTGAGCCGCATTTTTGACGGTCGTAACCCGGCGTTCAATTATCAGTTTATGAACAGCGAACAAAGGGACGATTGGGAGTATTACAGACAACACGTATTGGAAGAACCCGAAATTTGGAGCACAAAGGGATGGGAATATTTCAAAACCGAAATTAACAGCGTATTAATTGTTGATTTGCCAAAAGAGCAATCCCCCGGCGATAATTACCCGCAACCGTACTTTTATTGGTTGCCAATAGAACACGTTATTTCATACAAGGCAGACAAAACAACGGGCGTTATGCGTTGGATAATATTCCGGCAGGACGACAACCGTATTGCCGTAATTGACGATGAACGATACCGGGTATTTACCGAGGAAAAAGGCAATATTGGCGAATTGCTGGTTGATAGCCCGCACGATTTGGGATATTGCCCAGCACGTTTTTTTTGGAACGAACCATTGAGTTTGAGAGAACCGGACGTTAAGGCGTCCCCGTTAACAACCGAGTTGGAAAGTTTAGATTGGTTCCTTTTTTATCATTTATCAAAGAAAAATTTGGATATGTACGGGTCGTACCCGATTTATTCCGGATATGAACAAAGTTGCGATTTTACGAACGGCGAAAACGGCGATTATTGCGACGGCGGGTTTTTGAAAGATAAACAAGGCTATTATAAATTAGACCAAGCGGGTTTATTGATGCGTTGCCCGAAATGCGGAGATAAACGAATTGTCGGGGTTGGTTCATTCATTGAAATTCCGGTACCGGACGGCGACAAACAGCCGGATTTGCGCAACCCGGTTCAGATGTTGACCGTTGACCGTAATAGTTTGGATTATAACGTTAGCGAGGAAGAACGGTTGCGTATAAACATAATTACGGCGGTTGTTGGTACCAACGAGGAAATAACAACCCGTGAAGCATTAAATGAACAGCAAATTAAAGCCAATTTTGAAAGCCAAAGCACGGTATTAAACCGAGTAAAAAAAGGCTTTGAGGCGGCGCAAAAGTTCGTTGACGAAACCGTTTGCCGTTTGCGTTATGGAACAATGTTTGTTTCGGCAAAAATCAATTATGGCACCGAGTTTTATTTGTCTGATGCAACCCAATTGCGAGAACGTTATAAGATGGCGAAAGAAAGCGGAGCAAGCGAGGGGGAATTGGATGCGCTACAAAATCAGATTATCGAAACGGAGTACAGACACGACCCAATACAAATGCAACGTATGTTAGTGTTGGCAGAATTGGAGCCGTACCGACATTTGACACGTCCGGAAGTATTAGAATTGTACGAAAAACAGCTAATTACCGAGGATGAATTGCGCATTAAATTGAATTTCGCTAATTTTGTACGTAGGTTTGAACGTGAGAATACAAACGTTTTGGAATTTGGCAGCCAAATACCATTTTCCAAGAAAATTGAAGTAATAACAAAAAAATTTTATGATTATGCGAGTGAAAGCAGAAACAGAGGGTAAAACAAAGGACGTCGGATTGTTGGACGTTACCCCGGAAAATTTCATTGTTCCAAAAGGAGAAGAAAGTTTTTATCATTGTCGTATTGAGGTTGTAAAATTCAACCAAGAAACGGGCGAAAGAATTTCACGACCACGTATGCAGGTTTTCGGAAAAAAGTTCTTTGAAACATTCGGATTGCACAATTTGCGAAAAATGGGTTATAAAGTTGACATTATGCACGACCCGAACGTTTGGGAGGCAGCGAACAAAGAAAAGATTGAAGCCAGCAAACGAGCAAAGGCAGAAGCAGCAGCAAAGGCGGCAGCAGAAGCAAAGGTGGCAGAACGTGAACAAATGAAAGCCGAAATTATTGCAGAACTGACAGCCGCCGGAGTTATCCCAGCAGAACCAAAGAAAGCCGGACGAAAACCAAAAGCCGAAAAAACAGCAGAAGCAGAGGAAGCGGCAGGCGATAGCCCGGAAAACAACGAGAATGTTTAACCATTAAAAATTACGAATATGGCACAGATTGCACAGCAAGACAATTTGGTTATTGAAGTAACCACAACCGCCGCAGCATTGGACGGCGACACAAAGAAAAAGTTGATTGAATGTATTGAGGGCGGAACAATTACCGACGTTATTTTGGTAACAAAAGAGGTTGAAAAGAAAATCAGCCATGCACGTGTTGTTAGTTGGTTGGTTGACACAACCGGGGATTCCCCAAAATACACAATTGATATTATTAACGCAAACAGCGGAGTAGTAGAAGCAATCGCACTTAATTAATTCAAAGGGTAAGAATATTATGTTAACGAGAGAAATTTTAGTTGCAAATGCGGCTTTGTCGGGATTGTCTGACGAACAGATTACAGCGATAACAGCATTATCGCAGAATGACGAAAACAGCGTTATTGCCAAGAAAACGGGCGAAATTTACGGGGCTTTGGATGCCGATATTTTGGCGGTTTCCGGTATCGCTAAAAATGGAACCGAAAAAACGTATGATTACGCAAAACGTGTAATGGGGGAAATGAAAACAAAAGCCGATGGCGCAACCGGGCTGCAATCGCAGATTGATTCATTGACCAAGGAAAGGGCCCGTTTAGAAAAGGCAATTGCCGATGGTGCGGCAGATGCGGAAACCGTGAAAGCATTGAAGCAGGCAAAAGCAGATTTGCAGAACGTGACAACGCAGTTTACCGAGTTGACAACCAAGTATGAGGCAGAAAAGGCAAACCACGAAAAAGAATTGTTCGGAGTAAGAATTGACAACGCATTGCAGACAGCCGCCGCCGGGCTTAAATTCAAAGCAGGATTCCCGGAAAGCGTAACAAAGGTTATTTTGACGCAGGCGACCGAAAAAGTAAAAGGCATGAACCCGGAATATATAGACGACGGAAACGGCGGAAAGGTTTTGGCGTTCAAAGATGCAAGCGGCGCAATTATGCGCAATCCAAACAATCAGTTGAACCCATTCACGCCCGCCGAGTTGCTGACAAAAGAATTGGAAACGATGGGAGTATTGGAGCAGCAAAGACAACAGCCAGGAGGCGGCACAAATACGCCCGCAGGCGGTGCCGGAGGCGGCGGAATTACATTGGACGTAAGCGGAGCCAAAACGCAATCAGAGGCGTACGAACTTATTACAAAACAATTGATGGCGCAAGGTAAAACGGTAGGTTCCAAAGAGTTTGACGAAGATATGAGAAAGGTTTGGCAGGAAAATAGTATTAACAAATTGCCGGAGAGATAACCGGGTAATGGGTAAACCCGCATTTAATAACAAATTAAAATAAAAAGACTATGAGTTTAATTGCAACAAGATTACAGAATTGGCGAGTAGAAAACCCGGAGTTAGACCGTAATATGACCCGTCCTTGCGAGTATGGCGCATTGGATTTTTTCATTGAACAGACCAACGCCGGAAATTCCATTTTGTCCCCGAAATTGCGTGAACGTGCGTTTGCCTCAATCGGAAATACGGTACAAGTTCCGGTTATCAATTACGATGGCGACGTTACGGTTAGCAACGTTCGTACGTGTGTTATCCCGGACGATGAAAACACGTCCGCACTTTATACCGTGGTTTGGGCGACATATTCCGTCGGCTTTACAATGGTGCCAACGTTGTATATGAACAACGAAATTTCGTATGAGCACGATTTCAACCGCAAAATGGAAAAGGTTTGCAGAGCGTTTGCAAATTCGTTAGACCAAGCAGCCGTTGCAGCGTTGGAGGCAGGAAAAACCCAAGTATTGAAAGACAAGTTGAATTACAAATTCGCTGCAAACGTTATTGAGGTTCCAACGCAGATGGCAACCGAAATTATGGGCGATATTAACCCGATTATGCGTGCAAATTGTTATCCGGGTTTGGTTCACGTCGTAGGTAACGCCGGAATTGACAGCCTTATTAAAAAATTGGCACAGCACGGTATTTATAACGACGTAAACAAGCGTATGGAATACGAAAATAAAGTGTTCCATTATACAAACAACGTCGTAAATGAAGCTAGCAAAAACGGCACATTCTTTGCCGTAGAGGATGGTAACGTTGGCGTTTTAACACGTGTTGACCGTGAGGCGTTGAACCGCACCCGTGCGAATTTCCACGAATGGGACGTTGTACGTTTGCCGTACATTGATTTGCCCGTTGGTTCGCACTATTACACATCAGTTGGCGACCAGTCACAGACAGCAGGCGCAGCGAGTGCCGATATGACTTGCAACGTGAAAGAATATTTTGGATTTAGCGCAGACGTTGCGTTTGTAATTGCTTACAACAGCAAGCCAACAGCCGTTGCAAATCCGATTATCAAAGCGCAGATTGCAGCACATGCGGAAAATGTACCTTTGGGTATGCCTGTATATGTAACCAACGCCGGGGAATTTCCCGCCGGAGGTGCGAGCGCATAACGCCGGAGCATAACGAATTATTTAACCGAGGGGACGGGGTGGTTATCCCCGCCCCCTTATTTATTGCAATCTTAATTCCTAATATGGGAAATAAATGGGCGTTTTTATGATAAGAATAAATGAAATATGCGAAGCGTTAAAAAATGTGTGCGGGTGGGAGCAATCATACGACCCGGCAAAGGCGATAGACGACAATTTAACGCAGACGGAAAGTGGGTTGTATTTTCAAGGTGCGCACCCGCTTTTGACGTTGGATAGTATGGCGGCGATTATGCCGGATGATTGGGGGCTGCAATACCCGGAATGGAACAT
>ULMD01047087.1_pt1 | contig 10336 bp, 1 predicted proteins | sample 1951561 | NCBI WGS metagenome assembly ULMD01 (sample SAMEA4835541, study PRJEB28245) | human gut metagenome | biome: gut microbiome; material: fecal sample | place: Denmark | collected 2008
TTTTTCATCTGCTCGCGCAGGTGGTTTGAAAGCAGAGCGAGCGACGACGCCATATTCTCGTTCTGGACGAGTATGCCGTCCGGGACGACGAGATGAACCGGAGCAAAGTTCCAGATAGCGCGGATACCGCTTTCAACAAGCAGGTCGCATATCTCCTGCGCGCTCGATGCAGGGACAGTGATGATGCCTATATGCACATTCACCTTGCGGCAGAAGCTGCCGAGCTGGGCTATCGGGAAGACCGTCTTGCCCTGGAATTCGGTCGGCTCTTCGCACAGGTCGAACGCGGCGATTATGTTGAGTCCATAAGCCTTGAAGCCGCTGTAGTTGAGCAGCGCCTTGCCGAGGCTGCCAGCGCCGACTATCACGGCATTATCTATATCATTATAGCCGAGGAAAGTTTCAAGCTCCGCGATAAGATCCTTGACATTGTAGCCGACCTTCGGTTTGCCGGACGAGCTGACGCTCGCGAGATCCTTGCGAACCTGAACATCATTGAGCTGAAGCGCTTCGGCGATAGTTGTAGCGGATATATTTTTCGGTGCATCCTCCGGAAGCCCCTGGATATAGCTCAGGTACATCGGCAGTCTCTGAAGAGTGTGTTTCGAGATATTCGGAGTCATAAAAATTTCACCAACCTGAAAATTATACTTGTACTGCAACTATTGTATCATATTTTTTCAGATAGTTCAAGTAAACTTCGGGGCAAAAAAATCGGGGGAGCCGCCCGAGGGCGACTCCCCTTCTCACCTGCCTTTTGAGCAGGATTTCAGTTTTTGTTCACAGCCTTAGACCGTGAAAGCAAAGTCGGTGGTATCCCAGACCTGCTTGCCGTTGTCGATGTACTTCGCGGTTGCGGTGTAATCGCCTTCGGTGAGCTTAACATTGATGGTCCAGATCTCGCCGTCGCCGTTAGAAGCGATGGAGACATTGGCGTCATCTCTGTTGAAGGTTCTGGTAGCACCCGAAGCGTAGGTTATCTTGACCTTCTTGGCAGTGCCGTTGACGGTGACTGCGACAGAATCAGCAGAGGTATTGACCTCGGTAACGCTGACAGCCGTTGCCGGCTTAGCGCTGATAACTACGTTGACTGCAAGGCCTTCGCTCCATGTATTTCTTCCATACTTCGCTCTGACAACATAGTTGCCTGCGGGAAGGTTGAAGTTAACAGTCCAGATCTCATAAGCGAGGTTGGTGCTGTTTGCATAGACCTCATTGCCCTGTGCGTCATAAGACTTGATGGAGACTCTCGGATCAAGTCTTGTAAGGGTGGTGGTTCCGCCGTTTGCATAGACGAACTGGATCTTACCAGCCTTATCGGTGACCTTAACGCGATAGTCCTGCTTGCCGCCGTAGTTCGGGGTGTCGTAGGTAACTTCGGTAACGTCGCCGATCTTAGGCTCGGGCTTCTGATCGAACGAGACTGTGAAGCCATAGCCATCGTTCTCCCAGTATTCCTTCGCCATCTTCGCATAAGCAGTGAACTTGCCTTCTGCGAGGTTAGCATTGATGAGCCAGATTTCGCCGTCCTCAGTCTTCTCTATCTTCAAGATACCGAGCGCATTGGCATCGCTTGTCATGGAGGTGTTTCTGTCAAACGTGCGGGTATTGCCGTTTGCGTCAACTATCTTGATCTTCAGAGGCTCGCCCTTGACCTTGACTGCATACTGATGCATGCCGCCGTAGTTCGGGGTCTCCGGAGTGACGGAGATGATGGAGGAGTTGTTGGCAACAAGGATAGCGTCAAATCTGACATCCTCTGTGCCCATGGTTCCGACTGCGGGATCCCAACCGTTGAAGTTGTAACCGTCGACAGACGGATCCTTAGGAGCTATGATCTGCTCGCCGACCTTCGCGGTAACAGCCTTATAGAGCTGGCCGTTGACATAGAAGTTAGCGGTGTAGGTCATGAGCTCGAGAGCTTTGACTGCGTCGTTGATAGCAGCAGTTGCTGCATCGACATCAGCCTGCTCGGAATACTTCTTATTGGCAACGTCTATGGCAAGAGCTGCATCGAGAGCCGCTCTGGACTCTGCTGTGTAGGTCTTGTCATAGTCCGCCTCAGCCTTCTTCGCCTGAGCGGCCTTGACTGCTGCATCATATGCAGTGTAGTCAGCGCCTTCCTCGGTCCACTGGGAAACGAGGGTCAGGTCGGATGCGGGCATGGTGGCAGGAACTTCGACGTTCCAACCTGCGAAGGTGTAGTGATCCTTGGTGGGCTCTGCGATGTTGAGTTCAGCACCGTAGTAAACCATGGACTCTGCACCGTCAACCGTAAGCTTATACTGATTACGGCTGTAGTAAACCTTGAGAACAAGGCTGCCGTCAGCTGCGACTGTGCCGGAGAGGACGCTGTCAGCGGCGACCGTGAAGCCCTCGCGAGCCTCGGGATCGACGGAGACGGCCGCGCCGGTAGTGGCAGGAACGACCTTGACATCAGCTGCGCCGTAAGCGCCGTTGACATCCATGACGTAAGTCTCAACCTTGTAGGAGACTTCGCCGGCGGAGAACTGAGCGTTGAAGGAAACATCCTCGGTGCCCATTACTCCGACTTCCTTATCCCAACCGGTGAAGACGAAGCCTTCCTTGGTGGGATTCTCGGGAGCGATGATCTGCTCGCCGACCTTCGTGGGAACGACTTTGTACTCAGCGCCGTCAACATAGAAGGTTGCGTTGTAGGTCATGACCTCGAGAGAAGCAACTGCATCGTTGATAGCCTTGGTGGCTGCATCGACAACAGACTGCTCGGAATACTTCTTGCCGGAAACTTTTTCTGCAAGAGCTGCATCGAGAGCCGCTCTGGACTCTGCGGTGTAGGTCTTATCATAGTCAGTCTCGGCCTTCTTCGCCTGAGCCGCTGCAACTGCCGCATTGTAAGCGGTGTAGTCAGCGTCGTTCTCGCTCCACTGAGAAACGAGGGTCAGGTCGGATGCGGGCATGTTGGCGGGAACATCAACGTTCCAGCCGATGAAGGTGTAGCCCTCACGCGCTGCCGGGGTGGCAATGTCAAGAGCTGCGCCGTAGTAAACTTCGGACTCTGCGCCGTCAACAGTAAGCTTGTACTGGTTACGGGCAAAGTAGACCTTCAGTACGAGGCTGCCGTCGGCTGCGACGGTACCGCTGACAACATTAGCTGCCGACTCGTCGAAGGTAAAGCCTTCGGCGGCAGTTGTGTCTGCAGTGACCTGGGCGCCGGTGGTGCCGTAAAGGGTCTTTGTCTCAGCTGCGCCGTAGTTGCCGTTGACATCCATCGTGTAAACCTCGACGGTGTAGGCAATGCCGGACGCCTCTTCGAACTGGGCGGCGAAGGTGATATCCTCAACGCCCATCTTGCCGACTTCCTTATCCCATCCCTTGAAGACATAGCCTTCCTTAGCGGGATCCTTCGGAGCGACGATCTGCTCGCCAACCTTCGTGGGAACGACTTCGTACTGGGCGCCGTCGACCGTGAAGATCGCGTTGTAGGTCATAACTTCGAGAGCTGCAACTGCGTCGTTGATAGCCTTGGTAGCTGCATCGACAACAGACTGCTCGGAATACTTCTTACCGGCAACATCTATGGCAAGAGCGCCTGCGAGAGCATCTCTGGTCTCGGCGGTGTACATCTTGTCATAATTCTCTTCGCCCTGCTTTGCCTTAGCCGCTGCGACTGCCGCTTTGTAAGCGGTGTAGTCAGCGTCGTTCTCGCTCCACTGGGAAACGAGGGTCAGGTCAGATGCGGGCATGTTGGCGGGAACTTCGACATTCCAGCCGGTGAAGGTGAAGCCCTCTCTTGCTGCCGGAGCGGCAATGTTAAGAGCTGCGCCATAGTAAACATCGGACTCTACGCCGTCAACAGAAAGCTTGTACTGGTTACGGCTGTAGTAGACCTTAAGAACAAGGCTGCTGTCGGCAACAACAACGCCGGAGAGGACGCTGTTGTCAGCAACGGTGAAGCCCTCGCGAGCCTCAGGCTCGACGGAGACGGCTGCGCCGGTGGTTGCGGGAACAGTCTTGGTCTCTGCTGCGCCGTACTGTCCGTCAAGACCCATGACATAGGTCTCAACAGTGTAAGAAACTTCGCCTGCGGAGAACTTAGCATTGAAGGTGAGATCCTCAGTGCCCATGGTTCCGACCTCGGGATCCCAACCGGTGAAGACATAACCTGTCTTGGAGGGATCTTCGGGCTTGGCGATAGCTTCGCCGACCTTCGCAGTAACAACCTTGTATTCAGCGCCGTCAACATAGAAGGTAGCTTTGTAGGTCATGAGCTCAAGAGCTGTGACCGCATCGTTGATTGCCTTAGCGGCTGCATCAACTTCACCCTGCTGGGTATACTTCTTGCCGGAAACATCCTTCGCAAGGGCATCGGCGAGAGCCTGTCTGGACTCTGCGGTGTAGGTCTTGTCGAAGTTTGCTTCTGCCTGCTTAGCCTCAGCCGCTGCCTTAGCCGCGTTGTAAGCGGTGTAGTCAGCGTCGTTCTCGTTCCACTGGGAAACAAGAGTTACATCGGAAGCGGGCATGGTTTCGGGAACATCTCTGTCCCAACCGGCGAAGGTGTAGCCCTCACGAGCTGCCGGCTCGGAAACACTGATGGCTGCGCCGTAATAAACATTGGTCACATTGCCGTCAACAGTAAGCTTGTACTGGTCGCGGCTGTAGTAAACCTTGAGAACAAGGCTGCCGTCAGCCTTGACTTCGCCGGAAAGTACGCTCTCAGCTGCAACCGAGAAGCCCTCACGAGCCTCGGGAGTAACGGAGACGGTCTCGCCGGTAGTAGCGGACTTGTTCTCGATAGCAGCGTCGCCATAGTTGCCGGTGACATCCATTACGTATGTCTCGACAGTGTAAGCAACGGTGCCTGCGGAGAATACTGCGTTGAAGGAAACATCCTCAATGCCCATCGTTCCGACTTCGGGAGTCCATCCGGTGAAGGTGTAACCCTGCTTGGAGGGAGCCTCGGGGGCGACGATCTGCTCGCCGACCTTGGTGGGAACGACTCTGTACTCTTCGCCGTCAACATAGAAGGTTGCGTTGTAGGTCATCTTCTCAAGACCCTTAACAGCAGCGTTGATAGCTGCGGTCTGAGCGTCGACAACACCCTGCTCGCTGAGCTTCTTGTTGGAGACGTCAACTGCAAGAGCGGCGTCAAGAGCTTTTCTGGAAGCCTCGGTGTAGGTCTTGTCGTAGTTGGCCTCTGCCTTCTTAGCGTTGGCAGCTGCAACAGCTATGTCATAATCGGTGTAGTCTGCGGGATTCTCGTTCCACTTAGCCGTAAGAGTGATGTTCTGTGCGGGCATGGTGGAGGGAACCTCTTCCTCCCAACCCTGGAAAGCATAGCCAGCCTTCTCGGGAGTACGGGCGGAAACAGTAGCGCCATAATAATATGTATCGGGTTCGAGATCCGTGTTAGCATAAGTTATGGTGTACTGGTTGCGTGAATAGTAAATGCTGAGGACGAGAGAACCGTCAGCGGCGATGGTGCCGGTAAGGGTGCTCTTTGCCGAATCGAGCGAGAAGCCTTCAGCGGCGACTGCATCGGCAGTGATATCGGCTGTAGAATTGGTCTCGCCTGCGCCCTGATAGGTGCTGTCGGGAGTTGCCGGATAGTTGCCGGTGGTGTCCATATTATAAACATTCACGGTGTACTTTGTATCCGTGTTGTTTGCGAACTGAGCTTCGAATGTAGCGTCAGCGTCAAACGTTGCGGGTACGTTGCCCCAACCGACGAAGTGCATGCCGACAGGTGCGGCAGGAGCTTCGATGGAGCTAAGATCAACGGGATCGCCCTGGTTGCCGGTGAGAACCGCGTGAGTCTCGCCATTCACGGTGAAGGTGAAGGTGACGGTGACAACGGGGTTAGCAATAAGGCGCTTCCAGTTGTAGATAAGGTTGTTCATAGCTTCTCTGACCTGCGTGCGCATGGTCGTAGAGGCGTTGAACGAGGTTGAAACCTTCTGAGCATAAGCAAATGACTTTGAATATGCTTCCCATCTGTCCGCATCATACTTGGAAGCGTCTGCGGAGTCGATGGTGCACATCCTGATAGCCGCATCGAGGTGCGTCTTGACAGCGGCAAGCTTTATAAGTCTGGAACCCCAAAGCTCGATCTGCTGCTCAGCATAAGCAACATCGATAGCGGATATTGTGGGCATCTGCCACGCTGCAATCGCGGTCTCCCACGCTGCGTGGTCGGTCTGCCACTGTGCATATGCCTTCTCATACTTCTGATTCTCGATCAGAGTGGCGTCATCGCCGGGCTTCTCGGGAGCAACGGGCTCCTTGGGAGCTATGGTCGAGTTGTAGAGGTTGAGAGCGCGGTTTCTGGCTTCCTTCCAGCCGTTCCATGTGACAGAATTGAAGTCGTCATAACCGAAGAAGTTATAACCGTCATCCCAATAAACGGCATCGGCTGCGTTGTCCTTGCCCTGAACTGCCTCAACGGCGGTCTTGAGCGAGTCAACGGAAGCGGAAACCAAATGTGTCTCCAAAGTTTCAACTGCAGAGGCAAGCGCCTTCTGTCTAGCTTCAAATCCTGCAAGGAATTCGCTATTGGTGTAGAGCGCAATCGTACCGGGAAGAAGCGTATATATAGCCGCATTGTTAAGGGCGGTCATATATGCGTCCCAAGCTGCATCCGCGCTGCTGTCATAATCTGTTCTTGCGCGATTCTTGCCAGCTTCTATATTGTAGAGCTCAGCAAGTCCGTAATCGTTATAACAGATAATGCGGGTAGCACCATTGTAATGGTCGGTTTTGTTACCCTTCTTTGCCGTAGCAGCCCAATTGATCGTAGTGTCAAAGCCGACTTCAAACTTTGCAATAGAAGCTGTCTCCTCCCAAAGATCAATGCTGTCATAGGCATTTGAACCTGTAATAGCATTTCCGCCATCCATTGACGCCGAAGAGGTCGCACTCTTAAGGTTGGAACTAAGGCCACCGAGATCAGCTGATGCATTAGATCCTGTATGTGAACCTTTGCCCTTCGGCACCTTGAAAGTAACACTCTGCGCACATATCGTCTTCAGCGGGTTGGTGTTGTTCTGATTAAACAGCAGAAGTTTGGGCGGGCAATCATTAACAGACGCACTTGTCTTGTTTGAGCCCGTATTAATTCCGCTGGTATTGTTATCAACATCAGCACCATCAAGCCTATAAGAATAGAATCTGCAAACCGAAGCATCGTTTGTCAGCTTATTTCCCGCCTCATCGAGGACAAAATAATATACAGTAAAGACAACAAGCGTATTATTACTGTCGATTCCGCTTATCTTCACCGACCTATTATCGCCGCCATTGAGTTCCTCATTGGCAGTAAGACCGGATACCGAAAGATCCTTTTGTTTGCTGCCGTCATAGTTATAAGCAACAGCGCTCCAACTATCGATTGTATAACGGGGAAGCTTGTCCTGAGTGAAGTTATTGTTCTTATCAGTATAACCTCTGTTAATACCCTGGCTTCCGTTATGAACCGTGAGATCAAGTTCGCTGCTGTTCTTGATTCTCTTTGAACCGGCGATCTCCATTTCCTTGAACTTTGCCTTATCAGTCAGCTTCATGACCTGAGCCACGATGTTGACGATAGGCGGAACAAGCTTGTCCCTGTTGGAGTTCAGGGATCCGAGAAGGTTCTCGACTATCGAGCCGAGCTCAGAGTTTGAAACGATCTCATTGAGCGAGCCGTAAGTCTTGGTTACCGTTCCCGGAAGAACTGCGTTGAGGATATCGGTGACGAGTCTCACGATGCTCTGCTTGAGAGTCTGAGTGGCGAAGACGCCGGACTCATTCTTAACAAACAGGTCTGAGATGCAGGTCAGATCCTGATCAACGAGCAGTCCGTTGAGGATAGAATAAACAATATCCTTGAGGATAGTCTCGCTTCCGCTGTTGGCAAACTTTGCGGGAAGAACAGATTTGTCTAACAGCTTGAAGAAGATATCATCAAGAGCTTTCCATCCGTCAGAGGTATCAATCGTGGTGCTGGGAAGAAGACCTGTGTAATTCTGCGGGTCAGCGGCAAGCCACTGAACGGCAGTAGTCAGCATCTTATCCATACCGTCGCCGTAGTTGAGCGCCTTCTTCAGATCACCTGCGTTGAGGTCGATACCGGGATTGACGTTGTAGGCGACATAATCCGCAAGCATGTCAAGGATACCCTGAACAGTCTTGGGATAACCGCTGTAATCTCTTTCGGGAAGGAACTGAGCCATGAGCTGCTTAACAGCCTCCCATGCAACTCCCACAACAGTCGTGACATCCTCGGGGATGTACATATAGCCGACTGATGCGTTGATAATCGAGCGCGCAAGATAAGCGATAAGCTCTTCCTTGCTCATTGCGTCGATCTCTTCGGCGGTTGCGATGTGCTTCTGCCAATCCGGGAAGAAGTAATCGCCGGTCTCTTTGAGAATGTATCTCGCAACTGCGACAACATTATCGGTGAGCTTTGAATTGTCACCCGAGACCCAACCGTTGTAGTTCTTCAGAAGTCCGTTAACAATGCCGCCGGCAATGTTATTGAGCTCAGCAACAAGAGTGCTGCCCGCGGGGACGGTATAGGCCGAAACCCTGAAGTCCCTGTTGAACAGACCCGCAAGAGTACCTGTGGTATCCTTGTCAATCTCCTGACCGAGCCACTTCATTGTCTGGTCATTGAGCATCGGAACAGCTATATCGTTATAAGCTGTCTGAAGAAGATCCTCGATGAAGTCATATGTAGACTTTGTCGAGTTGAGGTCAACGAGATTTCTGACGCTCTCAGGAATCTCTTTAACGCCTGCAAGAGCGTTCTGAATGATGACCTGAAGCATGCTGTCGATGTTATTGGAGCTGTTGTATTCCGTATTCGGATATGCAAGACCCCAAATCATCTCTCTGAGCATAACTTCGACATTCAGCTCGACCTTTACGAACGAGTTGGCAACACCGAGATCGATTCCGCCGTCTCGCTTGTACTTACCGACACCGCCGACGACAGCCTTCTTGACGATTCCCTTGTTGTCCGCAAGGAACTGAAGGAGTGACTTGATAACTGCTACATCGGTGCCGTTGCTTCTGCGCGTACTCTTTATTGCGGAAACATTGACATGTTTCAGGTCGCCGGCCAGATTAAGAATGGCTCCGTTGCTGTTGATGAGCTTATAGACGCTCGAAAGAGCATTGTCTATAGACGTCGCATCAAGCTTACCGAGAATCGAAAGATCCATCGTGATGTTCTCTTTGGCGAGCGCCTTGTCAGCGTAGTCAAGAAGCGCAGACGCATACTGTTCCGTGGTCAGAACCGCAGTGTCAGTAAAGTCGTACTTTGTCAGCGCGTCATCCTTATAAGCCTGGTACGCACTCGCGCCGGCGGTAGCCGATGAGAGTATGAGCAGTGAAGCAAGGATGATTGCTAACAAGCGTTTCATTTTCTTCAAATTTACACCTCCATTTTAAAAATTTCACCATATATCAGAGCATTCCATCTCCCGCAAATTGACGGAACACATTGGCGACAAAGTCATTTTGCTCTGTTCGGGCAATACAAAGCAAGAGGGTATGATTATCCCCCATGTAAAGAATAACCCCTCGTTCGGCACTTTGTCAATAAGTTTAAAATTTTTTAATCATTTTTGTGCGTTTTGTACAATGAAAGTTCAATTTTTTATCGTATGCTAACAATACAGATTTAACAAATATGTTGAAAAATGTCATTTTTGTTCTATATTTCCATTAAAATTAACGCTTTTATGATTTTGGAGAATTAATTTTATTTTTTTGCGGGTAAAAATTGCACAAAAAATCATGAGTTCTGAGAATAATAACGCCTATTTATCATATTAATATTTGTTATGGAAATAAGTAGGGCTTTTATTTGCTGATAATTAATAAAAACACGGCTTTTAAGGCTATATTTGTTTTACATAACCGCTATATAAAAAGGCTTATATATATAATGTATAGTAACATGGCATCGCGGCAGTGGTTTATCGGGGTAAAAAGCAACACAGATAAGCAGAAAAACCGGCTCCGTCACCCCTATACAGACTTCAAAAGCAGGCGAACGAAGTTCGCCGCTACGGTCGATAGAATAAATCTTTGCGAAAACTTTGTGCCGCTCGCGTACAGAGGTGCGTCGGGTCGCCGCACCCTACAAGGTGCAGGGTAATAAATTTAGTGCGAATTTCGTGAAATAAGCTCTCAGTCTCGGCTTCGTCAATCAGGTTTCCCTGCACGAAAGCCTGACAAGCCTATTAATAACACAAAAACCAGCCGTAAAGCGATTATACTTTACAGCCGGCTTTCGCGGTTTTTTCACTTTTTCTCCCTGCACGCGGCTATTATGCTCAGCGCCGAGCAGGCGGCTGTCGCTATCGCC
>ULMD01010804.1_pt1 | contig 10237 bp, 12 predicted proteins | sample 1951561 | NCBI WGS metagenome assembly ULMD01 (sample SAMEA4835541, study PRJEB28245) | human gut metagenome | biome: gut microbiome; material: fecal sample | place: Denmark | collected 2008
CACAGACTGCATTAAACGTAGCAATGAAGCTGTGCCCGATCCTAATGATTGTTGGACTAATTACAGGTCTGATAGCGGCAGGGGTTGCGCTGTACAAAAACTGGGACAAGATAAGCGCGTTTGGATCAAAGCTCTGGGGAAATATTAAAAAGGATTTTAATAATATAAAAAAGAGCGTTACCGATTCGTTTAAAAAGTCAGGTGAGGCGGTAGAAAATAACGTCAAAAAAATGACAAATTCGGTGAAAAACAGCGCGATAGGAAAAGCTACGTCTACGGTATTTAAAGCCATACATAAGACGGTAGAGGACAATATGAAAGCCTCTACTGCATCAGCAAAGAAAAACCTTGATGAAATGAAATCCGCGTACCAGAAGAATGGTGGGGGGATAAAGGGAATCGTTGCTGCCACAATGACAGGTATACGAAATAATTATCAGAGCAAATATGATGAAATAAACAAGTTGACGGGTGGAAAACTTGACATCATGGTGCAAAAGACGCGGGAAGGATTTAAAAAGGCTGCTAACTCTATTGCAGAGAAGGTATCACAGGCGAAAAAAAATGCGTCCAGTTTTGCATCAGGTGTCGTCACAGAAGTTGGAAAAATTCCGGGAAAAACCGTATCAATTGGAATCAACCTGGTAAAAGGTCTCTGGAACGGAATAAGCAATATGCAGTCCTGGGCAATTTCAAAGGTCCGGGGGTTTGGAAATTCAGTGCTTACCGGATTAAAAAATTTCTTCGGGATTCATTCTCCGTCAAAGGTGATGGAGGAGCAGATCGGAAAGAACCTTGCGCTTGGTGTGGCAAACGGTATCACAAAACATAAAAAGCATGCAAAAAAATCCGCATCCGAGATGGGAAGCGAGATTGTAAAAGCAGCGAAGAAAAAGCTGGATACCTATAAGACATATCATAAGATGTCCTTAAAACAAGAAACGGAATACTGGGATGCTGTAAGAAAACAGATTAAAAAAGGGACATCCGCACGGACAGAAGCTGATAAAAAATATCTTGCAGACAAAAAATCCTTAAACAGCCAGCTTACAAAGGCACAGAAGGAATATGCCAAAAGCGAAAAACAGATAAATGCTGATCTGAAAAAAGAGATTAAGAGCCTGAACGCTGAATACAAAAATGCAGTGAAGGAAAGAAAAGATTCTCTGCTTTCCTCTTTTTCGCTGTTTGAGTCTTACGATGCAGGAGATACAGTCTCGAAGAGTGATCTGCTGGTAGGTATGCAGACACAGGTAGAAGCTCTAAACGAGTGGGAACGTCAGATTGCTACATTAAAATCTAGGCTTGGAAATACAGAACTGTTTAAAACAATACAGGAAATGGGTGTGAGCGGATTGCAACAGGTAAAAGCAATCAACTCCATGACAGAGGAAGAACTGAAAAGATACACAACACTGTATAAGGAAAGACAGACTTCTGCAAAAAACGAGGCCACCACAGAGCTGAAAGATACAAAGAAGAGCACAGATGATAAGATTGCGAAAGCAAACAAGCAGGCGCAGGAAAAACTTACAAAAGCACAGAAAACCTACACGGATGCATGTAAAAAGCTGGGGGTTACTGGTGCGGCAGCAGTAAAGAAAACTGTGGATGGAGCAGAAAAGCCATTGACTAAATCATTGGCTAAGATACAGAAGAATACCAAAAAGACAATAAGCACTGCTGTGTCAACTACGAAAAAGGGAGCTACACAGTTAAAAAGGGCAATGGATTTTAAATGGTCTCTGCCAAAGCTCAAGATGCCGCACATTTCCGTTACCGGAGGGAAATCCCCGTATGGAATCGGCGGGAAAGGATCAGTTCCGAAATTCAAGGTTGAATACTATAAAACGGGTGGAATCATGACAAACCCGACAGTATTCGGACTGAATGGAAACAGCTGGATGGTTGGTGGAGAGGCCGGAGCAGAGGCAATTCTTCCGCTGCAGGAATTTTACCAGAAATTTAGCAACATACTTGATAGAAAATTTGAAGCAGTACAGAAAGCACAGGCGGTCGGAGTGACATGTTACACATACATTGATGGTGATGAGATCGCAAGCAGGACCGTTACCAAGGTAGACAGCAAGATGGTAACGGATAAACGAAAACGGAGGTAGACATGAAGGTAAATGGTATTGATATCCGGAAATATGATGCAAAACAATTAACCGTAGATGTACAGCCTCCTGGTATTAACGTAAATTACGAATGGATAACGCGGGCATTATTACCGGCAGAATTCGATACGGATGTAACAATGGGACATTTAAAACTGTCGGTATATTTTAGAGGACAGAACCGGAATAAGATTATACGGACAGCGTCAGAATTTATGCAGAACTTTACAAAATCGTGTGATCTTAACCTGGATGGATATAAAGGAACTTACAAGGGTTACATGACATCCAGCGATTACGAAAAGAAAAATGTAAAGAATCGGTATGTATTAAATCTGGAATTTGACGGATTTTTCTACGATGACCAGCTTGATCTTGTCTTTGATGGGAAAAAAACAGCAACGGTGTACAATGCCGGGACAAGATCGGCACCGTGCATTATAGAAATATATGCAAAGAGTGCATTAACAAATTATGAGATAACCGGATTGAGCAATGAGAACATAGTCGTAGAAGCTCTGGAAGCTGGAAAAACGATGATTATTGATGGTATCCGTGGAATTGTTACAGTAGATGGCAAAAACGCTTTTAATCGGGTTAATATGTGGGAATTTCCACGTATGGGAGCAGGAGAAATAACCGTAGGATTTTCTTCGGATGCGGCAAAGGTAAATGTAAAATATAGTCCAATGTGGATATAGGAGGCGGTTAGGTTGCAAATTTTTGATGTAAATAAAAACCGAATTGGAATACTGACCGGATTTAAGGATAGATCCATTACGACAACCCTTGATTCCGGAGATAAAGAGATGTCTTTCCAGTATCCGGCAACTGCCGCCCTGGTAAACGATTTAAAAGAAGAGTGCTATATCAGGACGAAAACGGATGAGTATGTATTAAAGGAAATAAATGAAGCTGATGATTTTAATACATATACAGCCACCTTAAACGTGGAAGAATTGGAATCCAAGGTATTTAAGACCGGATTTGAGACGGTTGAAAAGACAATCACGGAATGTTTGCAAATTGCTTTTGATGGTACCGGTTGGAGCATCCGCAATTGCGAGGTTACAAAAAGACGAACAATCCGTGAATCTGATCAGCAGACAGCGTGGAGTGTTCTGCAGAAAGCATTAAGCACTTACAGATGCGAATGTGTAATAGATACGCTGCAAAAGAAAATTGATATCTATGATCGAATCGGAGAAGATAAGGGAGCCTATTTTATTGAGGGATTAAACCTTAAAAAAATGACACGAAAATCTGATACCTATGATTTTTATACCAGGATTTATCCAATCGGGAAAGATGGACTCACACCGGAAACAGTGCTGGGAAAAGATTATATTGATAACCACCAGTACAGCAGCAAAGTGAAAGCATGCGTATGGAAAGATGAAAGATATACCGTGGTGGATAGCCTTATAGAAGACGCGACCGCAAAACTTGCGGAAATATCGAAGCCATACAGACAGTATACTGCAGAAGTGCAGGATCTGGCAAAGCAGAGTGAAGTCTATAAGGATATCCTTGCATATGGAATTGGAGATACAGTTACCATTATATCCAAGACAAAAGGTATTAAGGACAAGCAGAGAATTGTAAAAATTGTAGAGTATCCAGAAACACCGGAAAAAAATACCGTTGAACTGTCTAATGTTAATAAAACATTTGCAGAAATCCAGCAGGAGGAAGTGGATGCCGAGACGGATCGCGCAACGACAGAGGAAGGAAACCTGTCGGACGATATCGCGGATGAAGCAGAAACTAGACAGGATGAAGATTCGAAGATCACGGTAAGGGTAGAAAAGACAGAGAAAAGCATTGAAACGGAGGTGGCAGACAGATCACGGGAAAATCTTGAAATTGCAACAAAAATATCGCAGTTGCCGCATAAATTATCGCTGCAAGCTACAGGTGGGGAGAAAACCGTAGGAATTACGATACAGCTGTATGACGAAAATGGCCAACTGCTCGATACAACAAGTGGTACTGCCAATATAACGGTAACGGGATTCGTTAGATTTAACGATCTGGCAAATGCTGGATCGACCACAATTAACGGAGCAAATATTACTACCGGAGTTATTAAAAGTGATGACAGTGAATTCACACGCGCAACATTCTATGATGGAATCAATTATGGTTTTCCTTGGCATGGGAATAATTATAAGTATGAAATAATTAAAGTTACATCTTTAGGAATACTGCAATTCGGTGGTCGGGATATGCACACCAACTTTCCGGGAAGTGTTGCGGTAGATGGTGTTTTGTCAAATATGGGTTCTCGTGTAGTAACAACAGAAGAATTAAAATTTGATAATTTATCTTATACCGACACAGGACATGGGAATATAAAAGGACCAGACAGCAGCCATAACTTGGCAACGACAACATGGGTAAGCAATAATTTCCAAAAGAAGAGTGGATCTGATAGGAGATTAAAAAAAGATTTTGCAGATATGCCGGATATAACGTATTTGTATATGCACCTTAATCCGAGAAAATATAAGTTTAAGACTGGATTAAAAGGATATGATGAGCGTATCCATTACGGATTTATCGCACAGGATATCGAGGATATTGCAAAAAAATTAAATCTTGGAAATCTTAGCTTGGTTTACAAGGAAAAATGTGATGCAGATTTGTCAAACGAAATGGATATTATTGGAGATCAGTATGTTTATCGAGTTGATAAAGACGAACTGCACGCAATGCATGTGCAGATGATCCAAAGGCAGGAAAAAGAAATTGAACAATTACGAATGAGTAATTGTACTTTAAATGGAGAAATTGAAATATTAAAACAACGTATAGAAAGATTGGAGGAAAAATTATGTTAGAAGTAACAAAGACAGTAAATGTGAGCGGATATTCGAGAATTGCAGAATCTGATGCACCGTATGTGTATTTTAGCGCATCCATATCGGCAGACGGAAAGAGAAGTGTAAATTATTCTGTACAGAATCAGGATGTTTTTAATGCAAATGAAAAAACGTTTGAAGCAGACCGGAAGGAATTTGAAGAGGCAGTTAAGAAGATGGATTAACATGGTTAAGCAGGAAAAGAGGTGGGGAAGATGAGCCTGTCTAAGATGGTAACCAATATTACCATGGAAATGTCCGGGGATATAAAGAAATATATGGTGTCTGCGGTGCAAGGAGACCGTGCTACGCGGTGTGTATTGGTCAAATTGGTAAATAACGGAGAACCATATATGATTCCGGACGGTGCCCGTGCCATAGTGAATATAAAAAAGCCAGATGGAAAATTCGTCTACAACCAATGTACATACAGTGGAAATGAAGTAACCATTGATCTTACAAGTCAGGCTTTAGCTGCATCTGGAACAGCATATTGCAATGTAGAGATCCGGACAGCGGATGATACACAGATAATAACAAGTGCTACATTTGAAATCGAGATCGAAACGACTCAAAGAAGTGACAGTGCTATAGAATCGTCTAATGAATTTACGGCGATAGAAGTGAAAGTCCATGATCTGATTGAAAAAATATCGAATACGAACAGTGCAGTAGTTAAAGCAGAGCAGCAGAGAAACCAGAATGAAGAGAGCCGGGCAGCAGCAGAAGAAATACGACAGCAGAATGAAGAGAGCCGGGCAGCAGCAGAAAAAGAGAGACGGCAAAATGAAGAGAACCGGGGACAAGCTGAATCAGATCGAGAAAAAAGTGAGCAGAAGCGATCACAGGGCGAGGATAACAGAAACCAGAATGAAGAGAGCCGGGCAGCAGCAGAAAAAGAGAGACAGCAGAATGAAGAGAGTCGGGCAGCAGCAGAAAAAATACGACAGCAGACTGCAAAGGATGCCACAGAAAAAGCAAATATGGCAGGGAGTGCGGCAGAAAAGATCGCAAAAGAAGTTGAACAGAAATTAAAAAATGGAGAATTGAAAGGCGAAAAGGGAGATAAGGGGGATACCGGAGAAAAGGGAGCTACAGGGGAAAGCGGTGTGACCATGCCAGCCAATGGAATGATAGCACTGTCCGGAGATGAAAATGGAAATCTGTGGTGCTACTATTCAGATGCAGATAATCCACCACAATTTGAGAAGGACGACAAAGGAAACATTTATTACATTTTACCAGATTAACAGAAAGGAGAAACGATATGCCAAGGATATGCATCGGAAATTTTAAAGGACCAAAAGGAGAAAAGGGGGATACAGGAGAAGGAAAAATAGGACCAGCAGGACCAAAGGGAGAAAAAGGGGATGTTGGACCAGCAGGACCAAAGGGAGAAAAAGGGGATGTTGGACCAGCAGGACCAAAGGGAGAAAAAGGGGATGTTGGACCGGCAGGACCGAAAGGGGAAAAGGGCGATCCAGGACCGGCAGGGACTACAGATACAACATTTACGGAAGCCACAACATTGACAAAATTGGTATCGGGAGAATCATTTAAGGCAATGCTTGGCAAGATTGCAAAAGCGGTATCATCCGTTTTTGATAAGCTGGATAAAAGCAAGGTGGTAAACAACCAGACAACTACAGAGGCTGGGTATGCACTGGATGCACGGCAGGCGAACCCGAATATAGACGGCACGCTGGCGAAACAGTTAAGTGATTTAAACGGCAGTCTAAATAGTAAGAAAATACCATCATTTGGCATCGAAAACATATTTACTGGAAACCCGTTTTGTATAGTCAACAATGGTTCCGATGTAATAAGTGTACAAACCGAGTGGGATATAGACAATGGCGGCTATAGGGTCAAAAACATAAAGTATCCTGCAGGAACGGCTACTAATCTTACGGTCTCATTATCGTTACCTGCTAATAGCATTGTTATTGTTGATGTAAATACACTTAATGGAGAGAATATTGATATACAAGGATCACTCATTAGAAGTAACTTTACAAGTAGCCCAAAAAATTGGAATTTATCAATTAAATTCACTGGGCGTACAAACCAAATACTTACAGATATTAGATACATGCCGTTAGTTATCCACTTAGGTTAAAGAAAGGAAGGTAATAAAAATGGACAAAATTATCCTTAAAAACAAAACAGAGTTCGAGATTGCCGATGGTGCAAGCCTTGGCAACATCCAGATCCAGTCCCAAAATTTTGACGGGATTAAAACGATCACGGACGCTTTCACGGAGGACAACCTGCAGGAAGTTACATTTACACACAACGATGCAGTGTCGGGGAAATACACCGATCTGAAATCCGATGGGTTTACATACGCACCGAATACGGACGAGGCAGGTAAGGAAGATGGAACTTACACGGTTACTATCAGGCTGCGGACAAAGACGGAAATGGAAAAGGCAATTGATGAGCTGAAAGCCGGGCATGAAGCAAACGCAGGAGCTATCGAGGATTTAGCCGGAATAATCGGAGGTGAAGAATAATGGCATGTGTAAACCTTATTAAATTCTATGTCCGCCGGATTACGGTTGATAAAAAAATGGCGATTGATGATGTACCGGAACGCTGGCGCGAACAGGTGCGGGTAGAAATCGAAAAAGCAGAAGGAGGAACAGAAAAATGAAACAGATGATATGTACAGTAGCCGGGTTATTTGGATCAACGGTTGCAGCAGTATTTGGAGGATGGGACACAGGGCTTGCAACGCTGCTGATATTTATGATTGCTGACTACATTACTGGCCTGATCGTAGCCGGAGTATTCCATACAAGCACGAAAACGGATACAGGAACGCTGGAAAGCCGTGCAGGATGGAAAGGATTATGCAGAAAGTGCATGACGCTTTTGTATGTCCTTATTGCGTATCGGTTAGATCTCTTGATTGGAAAGCATTATATCAGGGATGCGGTAATTATTGCATTTACGATCAATGAGCTTATATCTTTAACGGAAAATGCAGGATTGATGGGGATTCCAATGCCACAGGTTATAAAAAATGCAATAGATATATTACAACGAAAGAAAGGGGAAAATGACAAATCATGAGAAATGTTAAAGAATTACACCCGGAATTGCAGATTAAACTTTCCCTGCTACAATCTGAATGCAAAAAGCAAGGGATTGTTATTGGAGTTGGGGAATGTTTACGGACTAAAGCGGAACAGGACGCTTTGTATGCAAAAGGAAGAACGAAACCTGGTAAGATAGTAACAAAAGCAAAAGGAAATACATATTCGAGCATGCATCAGTGGGGTGTGGCGGTGGATATATACCTTAAAATGGATGTGGACGGTGATGGATCAACAGTTGATGATGCGTTTAATAATTCTACAGGTTTATTTAATAAAGTTGGAAAGATCGGTCAGAGCATTGGATTGGAATGGGGTGGTTCATGGAAATCTATAAAGGATCTTCCTCATTTCCAGCTTCCACAGTACGGGAGTACCCCGGCACAGCTTAAAGCAAAGTATGGAACTCCGAATAAATTTATGAAATCATCAGCATGGAGTTCATCGTCCGGAAAGAAAGCAGCTGGGAATGCATTAAAGGCGCAAAATAACACAGACAAGTCAGCAAAAAGAATTGAATCGGCACAGTCACTTGAAAAAAAATATGCTGGATCATATGATGTTGGTTCAAATTGCAATCTTATGTCGGGTGCTGGAACTGGTGTAGTAGCACCGGTGAAAAAAGGAACACAAGTGCAGTGTTATGGTTATTACACGAAAAAGAATGGAAAGGTGTATTTGTTCGTTCAAGTAGGCAAGAAAACCGGATTTATCAATAAAAATGATCTTAAGTAGGAGGAAAAGAAAATGCTGTATTATTTAGGAAAAGAAGGAAATGCATTTAAAAAAGAAGAATGCAAAAAATATAAGACAAAGGATGGAGCATTAAAAGCAATGGCTAAGGCAGAAGGAACTTGCGTATGGGATGCAGAAGGAAATCTGATTAACGGGAATTCAGAGGAAGGAACAGAACCGGAGCAGCAGTCAGAGCAGGAGGCAGAACCGGAGGCAGGAACAGAACCGGAGCAGCAGTCAGAGCAGGAGGCAGAACCGGAGGCAGAGACAGAACCAGGGCAGCAGTCAGAGCAGGAGGAAGAACCAGAACCGGAGGCAGAGACAGAACCGGAGACAGAAACGGAATCGGAGCAACAGTCAGAACCAGAAGAAAGCACAGAGCCGAAAGTGATTATCCCACAAGGAAAAATGAAAGTAACAGTAATCTGTGACGGATCTTTAAATATCCACAGGACACCAGAATGGGGAGAGAGTAACATCTGTGGTCGGGCAATCCGCGGACAGACGTATTACGTTAAAGAAATTCATATGGTAGATGGAAGAAAAATGGTAAGAACCGTAGGAGATCTGTATTTATCTGGAGAAAGCGAATTCGTGCAATTTGAACAGCTGTAATTAAAAGCAGGGGACATTGAAAAAGGACGATATCACAAAAGGGTATCGTCCTTATAGTTAATTTAAAGGTGTTTGAATTTTAGCAATTAACGCATCCTGTAAAACCTTGGAATAGTTAATACCATAATTTTCACATGCCGTATTAAGCCACGCAGGGATACTCAAGGTTTTCTTGACTGATTTGTCATTATACGCACGGGCATATTCGTCGAGGTTGACACAAATCAAATTGACAAGTGCTGCATCCTCGTCTTTTTCGACTGCATCAAGAGGAGTCGGAGAGGGAAGAGTATCACCATCACGTAAGGTTGTGAATAAATATTGACCGCAAGCCTCTTGAGCCATTGCAAAAGCGTCTGCAAGGTTATCTCCGTAAGTTGCTAAATCATTTAGGTCGGGAAAAATAACCGAATATCTCCCGTCATCCTCTGGATAAAAAACAGCAGGATAAATATAGTTCATGATAACGCTCCTTTCTTTAATGGGTGGCAGGTCTCATTTAAGACCTGCCTGTTTGAGTATGGAGTTGACAACCCTTTGAGGAATGTCCCCTCGATGATTTGGGATTGTTACTTTTCCCGCTTTAGTCGGATGCTTATATTGATGATGTGAACCTTTTACATCTGACAATTCCCATCCGTCATTGAGGACTATTTTTTCAATTTCTCGAAATCTCATTTGTATTGTTTCCTCCTTACAAATATATAATAACACGTATTTTACGTAATGTCAACAAAATACACGTAAAATACGTAAAAATAACAAAGAATTTTATACTACTAAATTAAAGCTACCGACAGGA
>ULMD01014966.1_pt1 | contig 10165 bp, 9 predicted proteins | sample 1951561 | NCBI WGS metagenome assembly ULMD01 (sample SAMEA4835541, study PRJEB28245) | human gut metagenome | biome: gut microbiome; material: fecal sample | place: Denmark | collected 2008
GTCCACGGTCTGTGCGGAAACTGTTGGCATAAAAATTTGTAAAAAGCACTCCCTCTTTTGCCAGACTGTCCATCTGCACGGCAACATCCGGCTCACCGCCCAAAGTTGTCATCAATCTGGATGAGAAGCTCTCCAATATAACAAAGATAACATTGGGGCGTTCTGTCTTGAATAAAGTCGTACGTAAAGTATCGGGAACCATTGCAGTACTGTCCAGCACTGACGGATCTACCAGATTCTTTATCAGCTCATCCGCCTGTGCCGCTTCCATAAAACGATATTGCTTGCCGAAATCTTTTTGCTTGGATAGAGATTCCATCAAGCTGAATGCCGGATTGATAGCTGCATGGTTCAAGCGTTGGTTGGAACTGAAATAAACTTTGCCGGTGTTCATTGTAGAAACAGTAAAACCACCACGAATAGGAATAAAAAGCAAACCGGTCAGTAACAGCATTACACCTGACACCGACAATCGGCGATAAGGCAGTTTCATCCTTTTCCAGATACCTTTCTGTATCCAAAGAAAAAGAACGTAAAGCAATGATGCATACAGGATCATGGCTACTATCCCTCCCAGCACCTGCCATATACTGATACTTGCCAGCGCATCTTTGGGAGAAGAGAAGAAATAAAAGAGCGGTGTAGCATCCAGGCGGAAGCCCCAATACTCATATAAACCTATATCAACAATGAAAATGACAGCGAGCAAAATAGCGATGAAGAAGTAATAGCCGTTCCAGATACGGCGGAGTGTCTTGGAAAGTGTCCAGGCGGACGCTATGAAGAATAGTCCGGGAATAGCCGTTAAATATCCGGCAAGCGAGAGGTCGAGCGGTAAACCATTCCAGATAATCTTGAAAGGGTCTGTCCAGGAAGTTCCTGCATACAAAGAACTGTAGTAGAGTATAAATAACGGTTTCTGTAGTATAAAGATACAGACGAAGAGAATGTACGTCTTTATCAATCCAATAAGCCTTTCTTTCATCAGCTTTTTCTCTTTTTATATTTATATTGAGCGCAAAAATAGTTGTTTTATTCTATTTTACGCCAATATTGTTCAAGAAAACCGTGAAAGATAGGCTTATAGAGTATTTTTTATTATCCGTTTACACGTTTATAGTCTTCAAGGAACTTTTTCAACCCGGAATCCGTCAACGGATGATTAAGCAGACCTTTGATGGCAGACAACGGACAGGTTGCTACATCAGCCCCTACTTCAATACATTGCATGATGTGCGCTGTATGACGAATGGAAGCTGCAAGTACCTGTGTAGTATAACCGTAATATCGATACATTTCTACAATCTTGCCTACCAGTGCAATACCGTCTTCACAGATGTCATCCAGACGCCCTACAAACGGAGAAACATAAGTAGCTCCTGCCTTGGCAGCCAGCAATGCTTGTCCTACGGAAAATACTAATGTGCAATTGGTACGAATCCCTTTGGAAGTGAAATATTTGACAGCCTTGATACCGTCGGCAATACAGGGAACTTTTACTACGATATGCGGATTGAGTGCGGCAAGTTCTTCACCTTCCTTAATCATACCTTCATAATCCGTAGCAATTACTTCGGCACTGACATCGCCTTGCACGATGTTGCAGATTTCTACATAATGTTTCCGCTGGTTATCTACTCCTTTGATACCCTCTTTCGCCATGAGCGAAGGATTAGTTGTCACTCCATCAAGAACGCCCATATCATAGGCTTCCCGGATTTGATCTAAATTTGCAGTGTCAATAAAAAACTTCATGGTATAAACTGTTTTATTATGATTAAAAATAGAATGTTACATAAAATGAAACCTCAAGAAATGAGGCATATATAATTAAAAACAGATAGTTAAGTTAAATGTTTTCAGTTTATACCGTTTTATCTTGATAAAGAGGAAAAGAGCCCAATGGAGAAACCATTATTAGACACACACATGAAAACTATTCCCATTGGGCTTTCCTCATCCCATATAGAAGCAATAAGTAAATACAGTTTGCCTGAAATCACTTCGGTATGTATTTTACTTCTATACAGCTTTTCCCGTTTCACAACGGAAAGCATATATTATAATTATGGATTCAATATTCAGAGGGCATGTTGTTCAACTGCGCTTTTGTAAACACAGGCCCGTCTTTACAGACATACAACTTCCCGACATTACATCTACCACACTTTCCAACACCGCATTTCATCCGGTTCTCTAAAGTTGTGTAAATGTCTTCATCCTTAAAACCTAACTTTTCCAATACAGGAAAAGTAAACTTAATCATTACCGGAGGACCACAAACAATGGCAACAGTGTTATCACTGTCGGGAGCAACAGCCTCCAGCACAGAAGGAACAAAGCCCACCTGCCCTTTCCAATCCGGTGTTTCTCCACCCGGATCAACCGTAGTAACCAAACGGACATCCGGACGATTATCCCACTCCCTCAATTCTTCTTTATAAACCAGATCAGCCACAGACTTCGCTCCATAGATAATCGTGACATCATTGAAATTTTCACGCAAATCCAAGGCATTCCAGATTACGCATCGCATAGGTGGAAGTGCTATTCCGCCGGCTATGAACAAAAGATTCTTTCCTTTCCATTCATCCAAAGGAAACGTATTGCCGAATGGTCCGCGAAAACCGATTGTGGCGCCCGTTTCCAATCTGGATAAGCCTGTTGTCACTCTTCCGGCTTGTCGGAAAGTACATTCTATATATCCTTTGCGCGTAGGAGAAGAGGCTATACAAAAAGTAGACTCCCCCTCACCGAATGCAGAATATTCACCAAACTGTCCGGCCTTGAAATGAAAATCCTCACCTTCCCGTTCTTCCTTGAATTTCAGGCGGAATGTCCGGACTCCGGGAGCTTCATCTGTTATTTTTTCAATTATCATCCGATATGGAAGATAAAGGGAATCTTTCTGTTTATCCATGATTTTCTATTGACATTAAATGTTCAACGATATTCATATCGACCGGACAGGCACGGGAACAACGTCCGCATCCGGTGCATCCCGTTTCATTAATACGATCCGGCATGTATGAAAACTTATGTAGAATACGCTGTCTCCAGCGGGTACTTTGAGTAGGCCGGGGATTATGTCCGGACGTATGTTGAGTAAATAAAGAAAAGCCACAGGAATCCCAGCAACGAATCCGACTGCCGGAACTTCCCCGAGCATCTTCCTGAATATCAAAACAAGCACAAGTGGGACAAACAAATGCGCAAGCGCCACACCCCAAACAACGCTCGGATTGTTGTTTCCAAATAGGGCTATCAAAAGCTCCTTCCAGTTTTTCACGGAGCTGTTCTAACTTGAAACGAACCGGAACAGAAGCCAAATATGTCTCTTTATCTATTCCGTCCGCTGGTGTAGTTTCCTGTACAAAACGTTCTATCAACGATTTACCTTTCGGAGTCAATATCTCCACCAAAGCACTCCGATCCGGTAATTCTGTTACTTGTATATCGCTGCCTTCCGTGTTTCCCGGACCACCATGGACAGAAGTACAAAAACAATATTCATCACATCGGGTACAACTGAAACTAACTAAAGTTATTTTATCCCTCCGCGCATTATATATATCGTCTTTATAATCCCAGTTAAAAATACCGGTAAGTGGAGCAAAACCAGCCGCATCACAAGGACGCACCTTCCAAAGCACAATTTCCGGAAAATCATTCAGATCCCTTTCCTGTAAGGTTACGTCTTTCCCTTCTTTTCTGTATGAGAATAACTTTTCTGCCTTTGGAAAGGCAAAACGCTTCGCGGATTGGGTAGTCTGTACATAATCATCAGCAACTTTATCACCGAAAGCCAATAACCGGAAATCTGTTTTTTCTCCATCATGTACAGGGGCAAACACTTCTATCTTACTGTTTACCATCTGATAAAGCCATTGCTCCAAAGCATGCTGGCTGATATGTAAATTAGTCATTGTTTCCATTAATGTATGAAGTCTTCTTTATCTTCCACTCTAAAAGTGGCAAGTACATTTCCCTTATTCCCCAGATTACCCGGTTGTTTTCCAAACTCATGCCGGATAGTTTCCATCATATTCTGTGTCAGCAAATGAAGAGGAATACCTACAGGACAAGCTTTTGCACACGCTCCACATTCTACACAACGCCCAGCCATATGCATGACTCGGTTTACCTGCCACTCCATATTAGTCAACGGAGCCGACCATGCCTGTATCCACTGAGGACAGTTCACTTCAACAATGCATCGATTGCAATAACACAATGGGCAAGCTGCACGACAGGCATAACACTTAATGCATTTTGACATTTCATGAATCCAATATTGCCACCTGTCTTCACGAGTCATGTTTTGTATCTTCTCTATCAGTTGGCGGTCTTCTTCACTCGCCAGCATCGGATAGTCAGCCATATAAGCATAAATATCTTCAAAGTTGTCGAACTGAATAACTTCTTCCTGAGCATTCAATGTGAGAATAATCCATTGCTCCTGCTTCAATTGATTTTCTGACGCTAGTTGCAGAATAGTACGCAGTGCAGGGAGATTAGCAAACAAGGCTGTTTTATCTGTACCGAATAATTCTGTTTTAGTCAAATAAACTGCAATATTATTCGTACAAAAGTCATCCCAAACCAGTTTATCTGCCTCCTCTATATTTCTACAAAAAAATGGATGTACTCCGTGGCTCCCCTTCTCAAAGCCAATAACCAATTTCACGAGATCCTCGGTAAAAAGTGACTTTACTTTTTCGGCCAATTTATTCATAAGCCACCTCCTGTTCTAAATATGCAGCTACCTTCTTGTATTCTTCGTAAGGTCCTAACTCTCGAATAGCGGCAACTGTCTGATTGACTAACTCTGCCCATTTGGCTCCTTCGGCTGCCGATACCCAAGAATAACAGATTCTCCGAACATCAATGCCCAGAAAATCAAGTAGTCCGCGAAAGACAATCCAACGCCGGCGGGCATGAAAGTTTCCGGATGTATAGTGGCAATCATTCGGATGGCAACCAGATACTATAATACCATCGGCTCCACCAGCAAAGGCTTTCAGCAATAACATAAAATCAATCCTACCCGTACATGGAAAACGTACAATTTCCACATTGGTGGCATATTTCAAACGACTTGTTCCGGTTAGATCGGCCCCGGCATAGGTACACCAGTTACAGACGAAAGCAACAATCTTCGGTTCAAATTCAGATTTATTCTCATTCATATCTAACTTCCTTTTAATTGTTCAACAGAGCCATTACTTCAGCATATACCTGCTCATTGGAATATCCCTGTATGTCAATTGATTTAGAGCGGCAAAAAGCAACACATGTTCCGCAACCCTGGCAAAGCCCCGGATTAACTTTAGCTACTGTTTTCAAAACTTTGCCTGTCCGATCTTTTATTTCTTCACGTTCAATAGCCTGATAAGGACAAGCGGTCTGGCACATGAAACACCCTACACAAGTACTGAACAAGGGAGGTGCAGTCCGGTTGACAACAGCAATCATAGGCTCACGCACCAAGTTGGCTTGTGAAAATAAGTTTGCTACTTTCACAGCTGCACCGGATGCCATCCCCACTGTCTCGGGAATATCTTTTGGAGCCTGACAGGCCCCCGCCAGAAAGATACCGGCAGTATTCGTTTCTACCGGCTTCAACTTAGGATGCGCTTCTGCAAAAAACTGATATGGATCATAGGAGATATGCATCCTCTGAGCCAAGTCTTCTGTACCTTTATTTGCTACTCCTGCTGTAGCCAGTACCACCATATCCGCTTCTATCTCAACAGGAGAAGCACCGAGCAAAGTATCTACTCCCTTTACAATCAACTTGCCATTTTTTTCATAAATCCGTGCAACACGTCCCCGTATATAGTTCACTCCATCTTCCTCAATCGCTCTACGCACAAATTCCTCATAATTCTTACCACCTGCACGAATATCCATATAAAAGACATAAGATTCACCATTGTGTACTTTATGCTGATAAAGCATAGCATGTTTGGCAGTATACATACAGCATATTTTGGAACAGTAAGGAATACCTTTTGCCGGATCGCGTGAACCGGCACATGCAACAAACACAATTTTTTGAGGGATTTTACCATCTGAAGGACGACGGATTTCTCCTAAAGTAGGTCCAGACGCAGAAGCCAACCGTTCAAACTGAATCCCGGTAATAATATCTTTATATTTTCCATAGCCATATTCCGGGAAAAAGTCTGTATTCAGTACATTAAATCCGGTAGTAACCACAATAGCTCCGACATTTTCTGATATAATACGGTCCTCTTGGTCAAAACGAATAGCTCCGGTCGGACACACCTTTTCACAAACACCGCATCTTCCTGTCCGAAAATGAGTGCAATGTACTCTGTCGATTACCGGCTTATTAGGAACAGCCTGAGGAAACGGAACATAAATTGCAGTCCGCATTCCCAAACCTGCATTAAATTCGCTCGGAATCTTCTTTGTGGGACATTTCGTTGTGCAAAGTCCACAACCGGTACATAGCTTTTCGTCAATACTCTTTGCTTTTAAGCGAATACTTGCTTTGAAATTACCTATAAATCCTTCCAGACTTTCCAATTCTGCATAGGTATAAAGCGTAATATTAGGATGCTGAGCCACCTCAACCATACGCGGAGTCAAGATACATTGAGAGCAGTCTAAAGTCGGGAATGTTTCTGACAACTGTGACATATGCCCGCCTATAGAAGGATCTTTCTCTATCAAAATCACCTGATATCCACAATTGGCAATATCCAGACTTGCTTGGATACCAGCTATTCCGCCACCTATCACCAAAGCTTTTTTAGTAATAGGAACCTGTATCGGATTCAGTGGACGATTCCGCTTTACCTTCTCAACCAAACTTCTCACAATGTCAACAGCCTTACGTGTAGTTGCTTCTCCTTTATCATGCACCCAAGAACAATGTTCACGAATATTGGCAATTTCACACAAATAAGGATTTAAGCCTGCTTCGGCACATGCCCGACGAAAAGTCGGTTCATGCATACGGGGAGAACATGCACCTACCACCACACCATCCAAATCATATTCTTTAATTGCATTCTTTATGAGTGTCTGCCCCGGATCCGAACACATATATTTATAATCAACAGCGTATGCCACGCCTTCCATATTCGCAGCCAGCTCAGCAACTTTTATACAATCAACAGTAGCACCGATATTTTCTCCGCAATGGCATATAAAGACACCTATTCTTGACATAACTCAGCCTCCTTTAAGTTTACACTCACAAAATGACGCTTCAACCCTAAGTCTTTAGCTGAAAGTCCGATAGCCAATCCTAACACTTGAGTTACATATAGCACAGGTATTGTTATCGGTTCCATCAAATGCCTGTTGATAGTAGAACGACGCATATCCAAATTGGAATGACACATCGGACAAGCCACAATGACAGCTTCCGCTCCTCTGTCGCTGGCATCTTTCAAGATATTTCCAGAAAGACGCCCAACCAAATCTGTGCGCGATACGGACAAGCCCGCCCCGCAACATTCAGTCTTAAATGCCCAGTCTATAGGATTAGCCCCCAATATTGACATAATCTTATCCATACTTTGCGGATCCTCCAAACGATCAAACTTTAAAACTTTATGCGGACGAAGTAATAAACAGCCATAATAACAAGCCACCTGATGAGCAAATGGCCGTACAATCTTATCCGGCAATATATCCAATATATATTTTTCTATAAATTGAAGGACATTCAAGACTTTTACTGTTCCCAGATAAGGCAAACCTACCACCGTCAGCACATCATCCTTCAACTTTTCATTATTTTCCAATTCATATTGCGCCACACTCAGACGATTATAGCAGGAAGCACAAGGAACCACTATTTCCTGAAAGCCTTGTTTCTCGGCCAATGCCAATATACGAGTAGGCAGTGCTAAAGACAATTCTTTATTCATGGAATGTGCCGCAGTGGCACCACAACAATTCCAATCTTTCAACTCTACCCAATCAATCCCCAAAGCCTTTCCTATTGCCTTAACCGACTCATTGTATTCACGGGAAGTACCATTCAGCGAACATCCCGGATAGAAACCTATTCTCATACTTTTCTACTTTTCTTTTTTGTCAATAGTTTGGGAAAATATCTTCTTTATCTTTTGCCTGCTCTCGATACATTCCGGCAAAAGGTTCAATTTTCCTTTCTTCAACATACCGGGAACCAGGTTTACATCCTGTAGCATGTGAAAGGTACGCATCTTAAATCCGGCAACTAAACCTATCTCATACAACCTTCCGGTATATCTCACTGATTGTAGGAAAGCACTGTGGAAAGCAACCACAGGCCGGGATTGTTTATTTATACAGTTCCGGTGGCGGGACTGCTCCCGTAGATAATCCATGATTTTAGGAATATCAATTTCTTTAGGACACCGTGCAATACAATTCTCACAATTCAAACAAATCCAGATAGCATTGGAACCAAGCACACGATTGTCATTTTCAGGGGTTCTTGTCTGAAGCAAACGTACCAAGAAACTGGGAGGAAAATCCATTTCTTCCGCTAAGACACACCCTGCCGTACATTTACCGCACTGATAGCAGCGCGATATGATGACACCCGCCTCATGCTCCAAGCCATAGGAAATACATTTTTTGTTTTCCATGTCAGCATGAAATTAAATAAGAAATAATAAAGATAAATGAAGCAATAGATAGAGCCTGCAGAAAAGAAGCTGTTGCTCCTCACCCTATCAACAAGTTAGAAAAGAAATGTGAATTAAATAAGAATATGTCCTAATGTATAGACATAGTATCCGTTAGAATATTTAATATAATTGGTATCCGGAGAAAGTCCTCTCCATTTATTTTCCGGAAGTTGAGTATCTGAAAGACAAAGCATCTGCACGATTGTAGCAGAACAAAATCTCAAGACTTTAGAAGGTGTTGTGGTATTTCTGAAAGAAAACAAACCACCTAACAACCCGTCACTAATTGTATAATCGGATGTTTCGCTATCGAAAGCGTGACTTCCTCCATATGATTGTCCGGCAACAGTCACAGAAATCTTCTGTGCCAATCTGGTATCGGATTGCACATCCATGGCAACAACCCCGGCATTGGGTTGAGCCTCTTGCACTTTTTCATCAGGAGTATAGTGAAATCCTAACATTAAAAGTGAACCAAACAATATGCAAAAGATATACTTCATCATAACGGGTGCAAACGTAGTAATTATCTTTAATATGAATACATTTTTATCAAGAAATTAATATTTATTTCACACTTTCCAATAATAACAAAATCATTCAAAAAAAAGCATTAGAATACCAGATGAACTGATTTGTAGCCTCTTATCATTTCAAATTGATGTGAATTCCAATTCATAACCTCATTATTAACTAATTGCTACTTGTTTTTGATTTAGGAAAGAAGGGTAATAACCCAATAAACTCCGGCTGCCAAGAGCCCACTCACCGGAATAGTCAGTACCCAAGCAGTCATCAGACTTCTTGTTACTCCCCAACGTACAGCGGAGAGTCTTTTGGTAGCACCGACTCCAATAATAGCTCCGGTAATTGTATGTGTAGTACTCACCGGAATTTTCAAGAACTCCGTAAGATATAAAGTAAAAGCACCGGCCGTTTCTGCAACAACACCTTCCAAAGGGGTTACTTTGGTAATCCTGGTACCCATCGTTTTCACAATCTTCCACCCACCGGACATTGTACCAAGAGAAATGGCTGTAAAACACGAAAATGCCACCCAATCCGGCAAATCCTCAATACTGTTTATTCCCATTCCCAAGCCTTCCGAATGGGCTGCTATCATGGCCGCCGCTATAATACCCATTACCTTTTGCGAGTCATTCAAACCATGCCCTATACTGAACATAGCCGAAGAAACAAGTTGCAATTTCTTAAACCAGACTTCAGCTGTATGGGGATGTGCACGCCGGCAAGCATAAAGAACCAACAATGTGAATCCGAAGGCAACAATCATTCCTATCAAAGGAGCAAGAAATATGAAAGCCGCAATCTTCAGAATGATATTGAGTTGAATAGCATCGAAACCATGAGCCATAATGGCGGCTCCTGCAAATCCGCCAATAAGGGTATGGGAAGAAGATGAGGGAATACCCCTCCACCAAGTAAACAGATTCCATGCTATGGCAGCAATCACTCCGGATAATATAATCGGCAGTGTAATAAAC